>OFDC01000010.1_pt1 | contig 305726 bp, 284 predicted proteins | sample 1520941 | NCBI WGS metagenome assembly OFDC01 (sample SAMEA94258168, study PRJEB24077) | hot springs metagenome | biome: Aquatic biome; feature: Water | place: India | collected 2012-12-06 | depth 5 m
AGCGCTTGCATGGCATGCAAGAGGTCAGCGGTTCGATCCCGCTTACCTCCACCAAAAAATTGAATAAATCCTGTCAGAATTAAGCGATTTATAGTAAAATGCGGTTGTTGTAAATTTCTTAGGTCCCCATCGTCTAGAGGCCTAGGACACCTCCCTTTCACGGAGGCGACCGGGGTTCGAATCCCCGTGGGGACGCCAGTTAATCTTAATTGATTAATTCGCAGTAAATTCCAAATAAGTCAAGAATCTATACATCGAGTCGGCATTGATGCCTAACTCGCATGCGTATTTATATTCAAATTTAGTCACAACCGCCCAAACTTTATCATCTGGTCAAGGTATCCATCTAAGCTTGAGCTTGGTCTTAGTCCTTAAACACACTGCTTTGTTATAAAACCTGTTTCAACTTGAACAGATTATCAGCTCGCTCGTGTTTTTCTATGTAATACAAAGCTTGTAGGTTTCCCCACATACAACAAGCATATTCACACAAAATACAGCATAATAATATCGCTCGCAGGATTGGCGCCTTGTCTGTAAACGAACGCTCTTAGGTGCGCCAACTACTAACAAATAATATTAATATTAGGATTGGAGCAGTTTTGGTCAACATCACCAGAGAGAGCGCTATTAAAGATTTCAATTTTGACCCACATGACCTTGCCTGCGAGGAACTAAGACACATCTACAAAGGCAGAAGTAGCGATAAATTGATTTCACTGTTTATCGGTGCCGTAGCTGCAGCCATGCTGGTAATAGATATTGGCGGGATATACGCAGGTGTTTGGTATGCATGGTTGCTGCTAGCGCATGCATGGCATTGGTGGTTCGGCCGCGTAGATTGGGCTCTTGCTAATGTGAGTATCGAATTAGCGCGTATTAATCGCCATATTTCTGCCGCAGTGTTTGCTGGCTTGGGCTGGGGTGCACTTGCTATCACCCTACCTCTGCTAAGTCGCCCCAGCAAAGCTGCAATCCTTATCATCATGCAAATCTCTGTCATTATGGTGTTACCACGTCTAGTAGTGTTTCTACCAATTTTCTTTGGTTTTGCTGTTGGCGTTTACATCCCCTTGTTACTGGTTACACCCTTCTTAGACCATGAAAGCATGCATATGGTATTGGTCATGTTACTGGTCGTGGGGGCTACCCTATGGGCGTCAGCAAGAGAAGTCCGTCGTATCCTGATTGAAGTCTTGCTCAAACAAGTCTCGTCTGAACAGGCTTCATGGCAAGATCGATTGACCGGTATAGGTAATCGACGTAGTTTTGACGCTAATCTGGCAAAGATGTGGTCGCAAGCAACACGTAATAATGCCCCGATATCACTCATGATGGTGGACGTGGATTTCTTCAAAAAATTTAACGATGCATATGGCCACCAATCCGGAGATGAATGCCTACGTAAAGTTGCTGCTGCTTTGGATGGATGTGCTCGTAGAGCTGGCGACTCTGTGACGCGATATGGTGGTGAGGAGTTTGCTGTTTTACTTTTTCATACCACGTTGAATGAAGCACGCAATATCAGCGAAACCATGTTGGCTACGGTACGCAGTTTAAATATCCGACATGAGCAATCTACGCATGATATCGTCACTATTTCTATGGGTATCGCCACTATCGTGCCTAGTGTTAAAGACAACATGGAGTCTTTGGTTGAAGCGGCTGACAAATCACTATATCGCGCCAAAGAAAATGGTCGCAATCGTGCCGAATGGCAAATTTTAAACAACAATCAATAGCTTACGTAACTTTTACTCCCCACGAAAATTCATCCAAAATTGTCACAATTTTGACAAGCCTATTCAAGCGACAAGCGAACTTATAACAGGCTTGTAGTCAATTTTCCCATAATTTATCCAATTAAATCAATGAATTAAATGTTTTTTATCAATAGCGTATGCATTTACAAACAGCGGGCATGCCTCTTGCTAATTAATTTGTGAAAACTATAAATGCTTGTGTAGTAGTGCTTAGCAATATCAAGTTCTTTATATAAGTAAAAGAATGATCTCTTGAGGCAATTTGATGGTGGCAACAACTAAATTAATTAGGGTTTATGCCGTTAGTAACAGATATGGCTTATGCCCTCTTATATCTGGGGAATAAAATGATACATACGATTAAAACTGTAATTCTAAACCTCTTGCGTGATGATGAAGGTGCCAGTGCAATTGAATACGCGCTAATTGCCGCAATGGTTGCGATTGCACTAGTCGCGTTCGTTCAACCTATCAATCTGGCAATTACCGGCATCTTTACAGACATACAGGCGGCGCTTTCATAAATACTGTTCTTTTTTAATCGCCTTAATTGGCGATTGATGAGGGCTTTATGCTATGTCTATCCTAGAGACATTGGTTGTTGTTTGGTGTCTGAGTGTCGTCTACTTTGACTTATACAAGCGACGCATCCCTAACGCCATAATATTGGTCGCTTGTGTAGCGGCGATTGTACATGTGCTGTTTACAGGCCACACGATACTTGGCGGAAGTTGGCAATCAATGCTGATGGGGGCTGGGATTGGCATTATGCTTACCCTACCCACCTATGCACTCAGAATACTCGGCAGTGGTGATGTCAAACTGATGTTTGCATTAGCTTTGATGAGTAGCTGGTATTTCACATTGCTAGCGTTTGTGATCGCTACTATGCTGGCCATTCTATTTATCCTGACACATCTACTGCTGGCGCAATTCCGGTGTGACAACAAAAAACCCAAAAGATGGATTCCCTACGGTGCAGCTTTCAGCGCTGGCTTGGCGTGTGCGATTGGGATGACAGCATGATACAACACAACAAAAATTGCTGTCATAAGCTATCTCAATCCCAATATGGTGCTGTCGCCATCGAATTCGCGATGCTATTTCTTCTGTTCTTCGGACTGTTTTACGCCTTGGTAAATTATGCATTGGTCATGCTGATGCAATCTGCTTTTGTTCACGCGGCTGAAGAAGGCGCGCGCGCCGCAATTGCCATCGATCGATTGGCATACGCAAATAATCAGGCTTATTTAAGTGCGGGTGTTGACCCCAGAGTGCGTGCCGTGGTTGGCGACTCACTCGACTGGCTACCTGCCAAGCCAAAAGACAAAGTGCTTGGCGCTGGCAATAGCCAAGTACAACTTAGCATGAATGGTAATCAGCTCACTGTGAGAGTTGTATACCCTAGCTATGCTAGTGACCCCTTGATGCCCATGCTGACCTTACCCGTTATTGGGCAGATTCCTAAAGTACCCGTTGATTTGGCGGGCACAGCGGTGATTGAGTTGTAAATAATAATTAGCAGAGCGGAACCACTATGAATAGTACATTTTTAAGAGTTTTGGCAGCGCTTATGGTCGTCGCGGCTGTAGTAACTGCATTTATAGGCTACCGCCAGAGTCATCAACAGGCTGCTAGCACGCTAAAAGTGGTCGTCCCAACTTATACACAGGTGGTCGCTGGAAAAGACCTGCCAGCAGGCCACACATTAACCTCTGACGATCTTGAAGTGGTCAATACTCAGCAGCTGGATAAGAAAGCGTTTATTGAACCGCATAGTTTGGTTGGCAAAGTCATTGCTGTAAAAATTGCCAAAGGTACGCCAATTAAGTCATCTCACATTCCACCCAAGGATGTCATCTCGCATTCGCTCGCTACTGATGAGCGCGCAGTAGCCATCAAAGTCAATGAAGTGATTGGTGTGGGTGGTTTTATTAAACCAGGTGACCAAGTAGATGTACTGCTGTACTTGCGTGCAGATAAAGAAAATGGCGATACCAGTTCGGCGCAGGTCGTACTGAATAATGTCAGAGTACTTGTTTACGGTGATTTAGTATCTGACACAGAAGCGGACCAAACTGACATCTCGAAAGAACCGGCATCAATAACTTTAGGCAGCAACAAAAAGTCCACTGATACTAGCAAAAAAAACGATAGCCGCTCTGCTGTTTTGGCAGTGGCAGCGCAAGATGTGTCAAAACTGATGCTGGCTGAAAGCGTAGGACAATTACGTTTAGCCTTACGCGCAAAGTCTTACCAAGCAATCACTTCATCCGAGTCTGAGAGTAACCGTTTTATTAGCATGGGTGATATTGCCAAGACAAATGGCTCGTCTAGTGCTGCGCTCGCTAAAAATAATACTGTGTATACAACTGCCCAGACAAAGAAAACAGTTAAACAATCAACTTTAAAAAGAGAGCGCGTGATCATTCACCGTGGCGATCAAGTTGAAGTCATCAATGTGGTCAGATAAGTACAAGAAAGACTAGGGTTCATTATGAAATTTACTAGGTATGCATGGCTGATGTTGGTTACTTGTATATGCAGTTTGGCAATGGCTGCACGTGCTGATATTCAAGGCGAAGTTCAGCTCAATAATGGCGCACAACAAATGTATGTGCATGAAAAATCAGTTAAGCGTATTGCTGTGGGAAATCCGGAGATTGTAGGCATTACCATGCTGACATCCAAAAACATCATGTTTACCGGCAAACAACCAGGGGTGACTGTGGTTTCACTATGGGAGAGCGAGAAGGCCGCAAACCCTGCCAAGCAAATCAAAGTGAGTGTTATGTTAGATACATCGCTTGATCAACAAAAGTTACAGTTTGCGAAATCAATCCAACTAACACCCGCTGGCAATCAAGTAGCCATCTCGGGCGAGGTCGAGTCGCTGGAGGAACATAGTTTATCTAAGACAGCGCTGGACAAGAACAAGCAAGGGCCAATTGATGCGACTGTCAGCAGTTTCGACAATCAGGTGCAGATAGACATCAAAGTGGTAGAAGTGAGCCGCCAAAATATGATGCGCGCTGGCTTTTTTCTTGGTAAAAATCGTCGCAACACAACGCTTGCAATTGGCTCGCCTGGGAACCTCAGCGGTTTGCAAAGCGGCGATGGTGGTGGTTTCATTCTGGATAGCGCCTCTGGCTTTTTGCCGAATACGAGTGCGTTTAACCTAGTTGCGGGCAATGCTGGGCGAGGCTTGCTAGGTACATTGAGCATACTTGAAGCGAATGGCTTTGCCTACACACTGGCAGAACCCAGCCTTACCGCAATTTCCGGACAGAGCGCTACTTTTCTGGCGGGTGGTGAATTTCCGGTACCCATTAGAGCTGGCGCCGGTGGAGATAGCACGGTCACCATACGTTATAAAGAATATGGCGTGCGTTTGATGCTCACCCCCACCGTATTAGATGCCAACAGAATCTATCTGAAAGTTTCCCCAGAGGTAAGTGAGCTCGATTTTGCAAACGCAGTACAGAGCGGCGGTGTGTCTGTGCCAGGGTTGCGCGTACGCAGAACTGACACCAGCGTATCATTGGGTAATGGCGAAAGTTTTGTAATTAGTGGGTTGGTAAGTCGTAATACCTTGCAAAACGTAGACAAGTTTCCAGGGTTAGGCAATTTACCAATTATTGGTGCATTTTTCCGTTCTACACGATTTGATCTTGAAGACAAAGAATTGTTAATGATTGTAACGCCGCATTTGGTACGCCCAATTGCAAAAGAGGCAGCACTGCCGGCGTTACCCGGGGGGAATTTGCGTGACTACAATCCAAGTTTTAGTGATTTATTCTTTCAAACAGGGGTAAAACCAGATACTGGAATCCCTGCCACTGGTTTTTCGAGGTAGTCATCATGAGCGAACGCAATTGTTTTATAGCTATCACGCGTAGCCAAGAATGCCTACAGTGGCTGACACAATCACTTAGAGAAGAAGGTGAAGTGATTCCTTCTGACTCCCCTTCTCTGGAACGTGTTGTGCAGCTTGCCGACGCGATTGGGGCTGCCACCATTTTTGTACAACTCGACCCTGCCCAATACCGGCTAGAGGCTCAACTTATTGAAGGCTTGATTGCTGCTAAACCATTTTTGCCGGTGATTGTTGTGGCTGAGTCGTTTGATCAGGATTTGCTGCTAACAGTAATGCGCTTAGGTGCGCGAGACTTCATTAAAACAGGTACACGCGCAAGTGAAGTAGTGGCAGAAGTGAAGCGTTTAATGCCTAGAGACGCTGCGTTGCATGCTGCGCAATCCGACCAAGGTGGGAAAATCACAGCGGTCATCAGTGCTAGGCCAGGAAGCGACTCGCCAATGCTGGCACTCCACTTAGCGTTAGCAACGCAAGAACAAGAGCCCACTTTGCTTTTAGATTTGGGGGTACCTCACGGTGATGCCATGCTGTATCTCGGGCTCACCGCGTCGTTTAGTTTTGTGGATGCAGTGCGTAGTTTGCGTAGAATCGACTCAACATTGATTAAAACAGGTTTTGGCAAGCACAAAAGCGGTTTAACTGTGCTTTCTATGCCAGAAGATCCTTGGACGGGTGTGCAATTCACTGCGGCTGATGTGTCTGTGTTATTGCGTAGTTTGCGTCGGCACTTTTCCAGAATCATCCTGAATCTCGGAGGCATGGCTAGTTCAGAGTTCTTGAAGCTATTGTTAGGCAGTGTTGATCAGATGGTGTTGCTTGTAGAACAAAGTGTGCCGAGCTGCAGGCAGAATATGCAGCTCATCAAGCATCTACGTGAAGAAAAGGTGCTATTGGACAATGCAGGTGTCGTAGTAGACCATTACTTATCCAAACTACCCCCTGATGCAGACAGTATTGCACAGTCTTTTGGTCTACCCTTGCTGGCCACCCTATCTTCTTCTGGGATGGCGCGTTTGGCAACGATGAATTCTGGTGAAAGTATGTTTGAGCTATCTCCCAATGATACATACAGTTTGAGTGTACGTAAGCTTGCAGAGCGTCTGCTAGATGCGCCTGCGATTGAGACAGACAAAAAGTCTGGATTATTGAACAAAATTCTCTCTTCTATCGCTTCTACAAAAGACAAGTGAGCGAAATAGCATGATAAATCTACAACTAAATGGATACGATTATGGCCTCAAACAGGCGCAAAACTATCAAGAGCTCAAGTTTCAATTACATCAGCATTTGATTGCAGAAATCGAGCGTGACCACTTAGGTCTGCTTGAATTGGCTCGGGAAGATATTGCTGCGTATGTGCGTGAAAAGGTGATTAGCTATGTTGCTGATCGTCATCTGCCGATTAGTGGCTATGATCTAGATAACCTTGTTGAAGATGTGGTGGATGAGCTAGCCGGATATGGCCCGTTAGAGAGTCTGATTAAAGATGATCGCATCAACGATATTTTAGTTAACGGCCCAACCAAAATCTTTGTAGAACGCGATGGGCGCTTGGAGAATACCACATTACGATTTATTGACGATGACCATGTACTGCGTGTGATTCGACGTATTCTTGCTCATTTGGGGCGTCGTATTGATGAAGCCAGTCCGATGGTGGATGCACGTCTTCCCGATGGTAGCCGCGTCAATGCCATTATTCCTCCATTGGCGCTGGATGGCCCTTGTTTATCTATCCGTAAATTCAGTAAGCAACCTTTGTTATCCGGTGACTTATTGCAATATGGCACACTTGACAATGACATGCTGACTTTTTTAACGGCAGCTGTAGATCGTCGTTGCAACCTTGTCGTTAGTGGTGGTACTGGCGCCGGCAAAACCACATTACTGAATGTACTCAGTCGTTTCATTTCTCAAAGCGAGCGGATTGTCACCATTGAAGATGCCGCTGAGTTGCAATTGGAACATGACCATGTAGTACGCCTAGAAACAAGGCCTTCTAATATTGATAATAATGGCGAAATTAGTGCACGTGAGTTGGTAAAAAACTCGCTGCGCATGAGGCCGGACCGCATCATTTTGGGGGAGGTTCGCGGCGAAGAAGTCATGGATGTGTTGCAAGCCATGAATACAGGACACGATGGCTGTATGAGCACAGTACACGCAAACAACCCTGAAGATGCCATGCTGCGTTTTGAAATGCTGGCTGGGTTGGCCAAGTTTCACGGCACCGAGAGTACGTTACGCAAAATGATTGCCGCTGCCATTGAACTCATTGTACAGATTGAGCGTATGCCAAATGGGCAACGTAAAGTTGTTTCGATTACCGAAGTCGTCGGTGTGCGCGATGGTAACTTTGTGCTAAACGAGCTGTACGCCTATGACGCCACAGTTGGCCGCTTTGCTCATCCCGGCGTGCGACCATGTAATAAAAAATTACAAGATTTGGCCATTAAGGGGCTGTGGTAACCATGGTTGGGATCATCATGATTTTAATGGCTTCAGTGCTGTTGCTAATAGCAATCTATGTATTTGTGCACAGCAAAGAAAAACAATTGCACGAACGTATGATGCATCACTTTAAAGAGGTACTTCCCTATAGTGGCATGCTGACCAAACCAATCTCAACACCACGCCAATCTAATTGGGATCAGTTAAAGATACGCGCTTCAATATACGTTGGATTTGAACTCCAAAGATTGCATGTGATGGCATTCACCCTTGCGCTTGCATGCCTCAGCTTGTTGGGTTGGATGCTTAACGGTCTTGGAGGCGCCCTACTTCTATTGCTTGTTACCGTGTTTGTATTTGGTTTCCTACTACCCTATATGCGCTTAAGTAGGCGCAGGAAGCAGATTATTGCTCAAGTTCCTTTATTCATCGATTTGGTTTTACGTAGTTTAAGCACCGGACGCAGTCTCGAAAGTGCATTCCGTTTTGCGTCAGGCGAGACGCCTCCTCCACTTCGCCATGTATTAAATCGCGTGCTACGTGCGGCGGATCTTGGTGCTGATATGGTGGAAAGCCTCTCCGAAACAGCTAGATTGCATGCGCTGAGAGAGCTTAATTTAATTGCGCTGGCTATGCGCATCAGCAACAACTATGGCAGCAGCCCGCGTGAAATGTTAGATAGCGTGGTCAAGATGATACGCCAACAAGAATTGGCGCGTCGTGAGCTTGCCGCCATGACTGGTGAAACACGCATCTCTGCTTGGGTACTTGGCATTACCCCGATAGCGATTGCGAGCTATATCATGGTGATGAACCCTAACTACTTAAACATATTACTTCAAGATCCATCTGGGCGAACCATGATGATAACAGCGCTGGTACTTCAAGGTATTGGTACTTTCATTCTCTGGCGAATGATGCGGAGCGTCTAAAGATGAATGTGTTGTGGGTGATGACGATTATATTCATGCTGCTTGCAGCAGGTATGCTCATTTATATTTCTCAAATGGATAGCCACCCGAGACATATCCAGCGCCGCTTCCGAGAAGCTTTGCACCAAGAAGGTATTCATATTTCTACAAAACTTGGGCCGCTTAATTTTGAAGAAGCGGTGCACGATGTGCTTGATAGGGTTTCTCGTAACGAAATGGCAGAAATGCAGCAGCTTCTGATACAAGCCGGCTGGCATGGCGCCAAGGCCAAGTGCATATTTTTAATGCTTGGATGGGTGTTGCCTCTGGTACTAGGTGTGATCGCTATTGGCTATGCTGTACTCAACCAAGAATCTTTTAGTGACGTGATTTTTTATGGCACTTTTGTGTTTGCAGCCACATTCGTGCTGGTGCGTCGTATATTACGCTGGAAAGCACGTCAAAGATGTGAAGTCATTCGCAAAGAAGTGATTCCATTTTTACACTTATTACGCATGCTATTTGATGCCGGATTGTCGATGGAGCACATTTTATTGGTGATTGAGCAGCAAGGTCGAGACCTAATCCCCAATCTTGCAGATGAGCTACATTTGGTAACACAACGCATCCAGAACGGTCAGGACAGAGGTGAAGCGCTGGTTGAAATGGCTGCGCCTTTGGCTGTGGCGGAACTGAATGATACTGTGGCAATGTTAAAACAGGTCACAAGATATGGTGGCAATATCAGAGATTCGTTAGCTGAGTACACCACGCTCATTGAGCAGCGTCAAGTTTCAGAAATGCGTGAATATGTAAGTAAGTTATCTGCAAAAATGACCGTTGTGATGATTCTATTTCTGTTCCCTGCACTCATCACATTCCTAGCTGGCCCAGGATTTATAGGGCTTGCCAAAGCACTAAAAGGAGTAAGTGGTTTATGAATATTGGAACAATATCGATGGTATTTACGTGTTTATGCATGCTTGGAACTTTCCAAGCGATTGCTGCCGATGATGACAAGAAGTCGCCACAAAAAACAAAACACTTAACAACTAAAGCATGTTCAGATATTTCAGCAGAAGATGCCACTAGGCTTGGACTGATAAAGCAAATGTTGACTGAAGGCAAGCCACATGCGGCGATTGCGCATCTGGATGCCTCACAGATTAACAATCAACAGGCTGAGCTATTGCGGGCAGATGGGTTACGTCAAACGGGACGCTCCCCACAGGCACAAGCCATTTATGAAAAGCTCGCAAATAGTTGTGTGTCTGGTTATGCCTATCGTGGTTTGGGTCTAATTGCGAGCAATGCTGGTAACCCAACTGCTGCGATTGATTACCTTAAAACAGCTAGTGCTGCTTTGCCTACAGAACATACGATACGTAATGATTATGGCTATGTGCTGATGCAATCAAAGCAATATGAGACAGCCTTGCATGAGTTTTTAACCGCCGTGGAATTAGCACCTGACTACAAACAAGCGGCTCACAACCTTATTCTGTTGCTCTATCAACAAGGCGATATAGATAAAGCAGCTACATTTGCAACACGTTTTGGCGTTGAGGCGGAGGAGCTGCAACAACTCAAAAAACTTGCAACGCAAAATAACGCAAGATTGCCCTAACTGGGAGAGAGGTGATGATGAAATATATCTATTTTTTGATGCTGCTCGGAGTTTTTAGCACCTGCGCCATGGCGGATGAGTCTAAAACCACTGTTGTTACTGAAGCGCATGAGGCCTCACCCACGCAGAAATGGTTAGAACTGCAACGTTCGGGAAAAGCTGCCTCAACCCAAGCACAGCCAATTTCCGGCGAGGTCATGGATAAAGTGCATCAGCGCTACATAAAGAGCTTTGAAAGACCCATTCCGGAGTTCTATGAACATGAGATGCCAGCCACCCGCTAGCACTCACCATCAGCGCGGGGCTATTGGCATCGCCGGCATACTGATTCTATTGATGGCAGTACTATTAACCGCTTTAGTGGTGGATAGCGGACGCATGTGGATGCAACAGCGGCAATTGCAATCAGTTGCTGATATGGCAGCCATCCATGCTTCTCGCCATTTAGGCTGCAATCCAACTTTACAGAATGTCACCCAAATGGCGCAACAGGCAGCTGTGAATAATGGTTTTGGAGGGCAGCTTTCTGACAACCCGAACCAAGTGTTGCTTGGCAGATTGGATACCGTAGCCGGTATCCGTCAGTTTACGGCAGATGGTAGTAGCGAAGCAGTTTACGTAAGAGCTACCAACGAAGTGGCTAGCAGTCTTATTGCCGGTGGCTTGCTGGGCGGCACTACGACTTTACGTGCCGAGGCTGTGTCCATGTCTAACCCCTCATTGGCTGCTTTTACTGTGGGCAGTTTTACTGCTAGTTTAGACACTGAGCAATCAGAACTACTTAATGGTCTACTCACCGCCATGCTTGGCGCACCAGTCAACCTAGACGTGCTCTCTTATCGTGGCATTGCTGAAACAAAAATTACACTACAAGACATGCTAGCTGTGTCTGGACAAGTAGGCACGCTGGAGGAATTGCTGGATAACGATATGCAAATTGCAGACGTGATGACGCTACTCACCAATGCTGCAAGCCAAAATGCAGCGGCGGATATACAAGCCATCGCCGCGATGCAAACGATTGCCAATTTAGTTGTTAACAATGCCAGTATTAATCTTGGTGAAATGCTTGCAGTGACCACGCCAGATACAAATGCCGCTGCCACCGTAGGTTTAAATGCATTATCGCTTATCACCACCGCAGCCATGATTGCCAATGGCGCAAATGCTGTTAATCTGCCGCTTGCTGTGAATGTACCCTCAATTTCTGGTATCAATGCACAACTCACCATTATTGAGCCACCACAAATTGCTGTTGGTCCAAGTGCTGGTACTGGCGATATTTGTACAGAAGTACGCACGGCGCAAATCAGCACACGCGTTGGTGTGCTATTAAATATTCCACTTCTCGCCCGGATTGATCTTGCACTTAACGCCGAAGTTGCTCAAGGCTCAGCCGGACTGAGGTCTATTCAACAGGGAGATAGCGAAACTTTAGTGGAAATTGAGGCGACGCCAGGTGTTGCAGCCTTTACACTGACGAATAACGCTGGCACTGGTCCTGCACGAATTTCGACCTTACTCAATCTACCAATTGCAGATATTGGTCTAAATTTACCAGTGCAACCCGCAGCTCCTCAGATGCTTGAATACCCAGTTCCACATCCTATTGATGATCACTTACCGCAGATGCAAGCCGTAGCCAGTCCACTTGGGGCTAGTTTGGAAAATGCTTTGGGGCAATCTAACGCACTTGACGTCACCGTGCTAAGTGCACTTAATCTTGGCCTCGTGAATACCGTCGTTTCGACCATTGTTAGCCCATTACTAGCTGAAATTGGACGTGTCTTCCTAGACCCTCTGCTCAACATGTTAGGTATCCGTGTGGGTGGATTGGATGTCACCTTGGATGATGTGGAATATCGCCAATCAAAACCGTTGGTGATTTAAACCAAGAAAAAACCTCGACTAGTCGAGGTTTTTTGAGCAACAGATTGAATAAAATGTTAAGCGCTACGTTTACGGCGCACACTAAACCCAACCAAACCTAACCCGGCCAGTAACATGGCGTATGATTCTGGCTCTGGCACCGCTGTCACTGCATATAGCGATGTTGTATTGGATGTCTCATTGGTGACGGCCAAATACAAAGAGCCATTCACTGAAAACGCTTCAATGCCTTCTGGCGCCAAATCACCATCGGTCACAATCATATCTAGGAAGCTAGCATTAGCCGGGTCAGTCACATCATAAAGGGCTACGGCCGACTTAAGGGTACGCTCCAAACCAATCGCTGCAATGGTTCTACCATTAATGCTGAATAACTCAACGCCTTCTGGCTCCACCCCTTTGTCGCGGCTGCGTCCATCATCATAGATACCTAATTCGGCCGCTTTTTTATCTAAGAAATCGCCGTTATCAAACACCAAATTGCCATCTTCGTCACGAATAGAGAAGCTTCTAGCGCCGGCTGCATACAAATCACCCGCTGATGAGTCTGTGGCGGATACACGCAAGTTATTAAGCGGTGTGGATGCACCTAAACTGCCTGCTGTAATGCGGTCACCATCATCGGCACGGAAATCACCCTCATTGGCCATCACCAAATAATCTTTTCCATTGTATTGGTATGCTGCAATACCATCTGGCATGTAGAGGCCTTTGGCGTTCACAGAAATAAAACTGGTCGTACCATTATTGAGTGGGTCAATTTGATTGCCGGGCAAACTAAAATCTTTTACGCCTAAGCCCACAATTTTTTCAAAGCTGTTGGTGTTTAAATCCAACACACCGATGGCATTGGCTTCTTGTAAGGTGACATAGGCTTTAGTACCCGCATTGTTAATGGCAATGTACTCTGGCTCTATATCCATACCCGTATTCAAGCGAATATTGGCACCTGTTTGTGTCACACCTGTGAAGCCTGCAGTTGCAGCCACTGTACGTGTGCTCATATCAATCACAGTAACACTGCCCGCAGGATCGACTGCTGCCGGACCATATACATGTGGAGTTGTATTGCCGATTTTGGAGCCATAGGTTAATGGTGTACCTTCGTTAGCCACCAATAGTTTAGAACCATCTTTACTGAAGGTCAGCATATCTGGCAAGGCACCTACTGTCAGCGTATTGGTGCCACCGGTTAAGCTACGTGTGGTGGTATCGTAAAACTGCACAATACCTGGGTTGGTGATGGTGGTAGATTCGATGGCAAATGCCGCTACACCATTATGAATGGCAATACTATTGATATTGCCAAAACTGGTTGTGTTGATGTGTTGCACCAAACTGCCATCCACCATATTAAGCACATCCACACCCACTACACCAGCAACCCATAGCGTGTTGCTTACACTGTCAAACGCACTGATTTCAGATGTAACGCCAGTGCTGGCGTGACTAAAAGTCCATGATTTACTGACGCTTTCAATCACACCATCAGCCAAAGCTAATTGGGGTAAAAACATGGTAGTCACTAATGCGGTAATGAGACGGCTTTTCATTGCTTTTTCCTCTTGTAGATTAATTATTTATGAATAAAATAAAACGCCTAGCATATGAACCTGCGATGACGTGGTGATGACTGGCTGACAGGCAATGAGTAGTTCTAGCAGACTAGCAATCATGTCACTTGGTTTCACTTTTGTGACAATGGCATGTATTCACTATGGCTTGTTACATGTTGCGCACTCGAAATACGGTGGATTTTCACAAATATTTAACACAGCAATCACGGTAGGGACTCTATAATTCGTGCAAACAAAAATAATAGATTCATACCAATGATTCACATGTTTAGTATAAAGAGGGATGAAAATTGAAAATTAAAACAGCCAGTGAAGAATACCTAGAAAAAGCACAACATTTATCAGAAGACGAAATTGATAAATTGCAGTATAGGATGCGAGGCAAGCTATATAGGCGTGCTGAAGATAAAAAACTCACCTTGATGGAAGCGGTGGCTATACAGTTAGAAATTGAAGACGCTGAACTTAGAGAATGGCGTGAACAACGTGCCAAAATGTTAGCTAAAGGTAAAAAAAGCAAAAAAGATTAAGCGTTGTTTGTTGCAAAACAGCTCAACGCAATATCTGCAACAGCTGTTTTGCCAGCGTTTGCCAGTTGTAATGTGCGTTGACATGTTGCCTGATGCGTTCTGCCATCGCAGTATCCAGTTCTAAATCCACCAACTGTTCTTTAATCGCCATCACCATAGCGTCTATGTTATTTGGCTTTACCCGCTTTCCGGTGTGTTGCTGAACCACCAGAGCCTCATAAAACGGAAAATCCCAAACCACTGCTGGCAAACCCATTGCCATAGCTTCTAAGCAAGTGCCCGGTAGACCCTCATAATAAGAAGTAGAGACATAGACCCTGCTCGTAGCATACAACTTACGGATCTCAGTAAAAGGCACTTTTCCAGCCAACTTGATATTACCGGTGTAAGGTTGTAACTGCGTTTTTACCCAAACATCGTCATCCCCGTACCCCACAATCAAAATTTGAATATTAGGATTTTGTTGCACGAGTTTTTTGCAAACTTCTACCATGGCACGACTGCCCTTGCGTACTTCTATGCGCCCGCAAAACAGCACATCGATTGTTTTATTAGGTGCATCTTGGATATGAAACGCTGAGATATCTACACCATTAGGTACGATATGCACTGGCGCTTGCACATGATATTGGCTTAGCTCTTGTGCGCCTTGTTGCGTGAGGGTAATGATGGCGCTTGCATGCTTAAATATATGGCGTTCAAGCCACATTTTTAGGCTAATCTCTAACCTGCTCCACTGACTGCTAAAGTATGGCTGGTCATAAAACTGCCCTGACATGCCTAAATACGTGGTGTGTGCGGTCAGAACCATAGGGATGGTTTTGGTCAGCAGCAGTCCGGTGATTAATGGTGGGATATGCAAATTGATGACGGCTATTTTTTGCTCTTGCCACAACTGCTTTAGCACTTGGTTGGCTTTGAACGTCCAAAAAAACAAATTAAACCGACTTGCTTTAAAGGGGATGTGAATGATTTCTACATTGGGATACGCCCTTTGCATTTGGTGCTCATCGCCCGTAATGAGATAAACGGTGGGATGCTCTGCTGGCAAGTTAGCGAGAAAAGAATCCAAATAACGGGCAATGCCGCCTACACCGTAAAACTGAGGATAAACAATCGCAATCATGGCAAGCTTGGTTGATAAGATAAGTTAAGCAAACGCTGCTCTAGATGATTGACCAGATGCTCCCAAGCATAGGCACTCTCTACCTTCGCGCGCGCTGCCTTTGCCATTTGCTGAGCTTTGAGAGGGTGATGCAATAAGTCAATAATGGCAGCGGCCAACTCATCGGCTTGATTGGGATTCACCAAAATGCCAGTTACGCCGTGCTCTATCACTTCTGGCACACCGCCCACTTTGCTGGCCACAATGCAGGTACCAGACGCCATGCTCTCTAACACCACCAATGGACAGGGGTCTTGCCATACCGAAGGCAACACCACCGTGTGGGCGGCGGCATATAGGTATTTAAGTTGTTGGTGAGGAATAAAGCCTGTAAACACAATATGATCGGCAATATGTGCAGCCAGTTTTTGTAAGGATTGTTGATAGGCCGTTTTAGCCGCACCTTCAAAGAATGAACTGCCAGCAATCACCAGCTTGGCTTGAGGGTGCACATTTAACACATGATGGAAGGCTTGTATCAGTACATCAACGCCTTTGTCTTGGGTTAACCTTCCTACATAGAGAATAAACGGTGTTGCTTTGGGTAGGTTTAATAAGGCTTGCACACTGACATCGGCTTGCTCACCATAGGGCTTAAATATCTCAACATCCGTAGCGTTATAGAGCACATTAAATTTAATGGCATATTCGGGAAACGAGCGGATAGCCGTTTGTTGAATATAAGCGCTTACACAGATTACCTCATCCACTTTTCGCAACACGTGTCTATAGCACCACTTAAATAGCGCATGATTGAGATGATCGTTATGCATGTGCAATATCCACTGTTGATGCTTTGGTTTGCGCATGAGCAATAATAGATTCGGCTCGTTATGTACGATTAAAATATCTGCGGCTTGTACCTGTTTGCTGACACGTAATGCATAACTTAACACGTTTTGTAGCTTGGCAAGATAGCGCAACGGGTTACGCCAGCTGACACGTTCTTTTAACCAATAGCAGGCTTGCTCCAGTCGGGTCCAAGGTATCCCCACATAACGGATATTGGGGTTACCATTCACGCCGGATGGCCTAGAAATAATGGTGATAGCAAAGCGTTCCAAGTCGAGTCGATTAGTGACTTCATTCACCCAATGTTCAACGGCACCACCTTTCACAGGCGGCACTGGCAACATTTCAGGCACAACAATCGCTATTGTTGTTAAACGCGTTTGACGATTAGCTTCCAAAAACAACTCGGTTAAACAGTGATTTCAAAATAGGTAGTAGCACCATTTTTGAGCTTTTGAATATCCAGCTCAAACTCAATACTAGTGTTGGTTTGTATCAAATTGATGGCATTCATCCGTTGCCCGCGCAAATTCAAGGCATACACTTTAAGCGTTTGCCAATATGGACTTTTAAGAGCCAATTTAACCTTGTTGGCTTGCAACAGCACTGGTGGCTTGCCTAAATCGCGCACTGTACTCGCCTTATCATCCGTAAACTGCATCTGTGAGTTTCGTGCATCGGTCGCCAAAATTAGTAACATGCGTTGGCTTGAAGCCAGCGGTTGCTGATCCATGGCCGAGACCGCTACCAAGGCACCCTGCTCTGCCGTCAATACGCTGAGTTGATTGAGGCTTTGCGGTGACGCTTGTGAGAACACAATCGCCTCGGTATTGGGTGTCACTAGCGTCATGCGTTTTTGCGCAGCCTCCAACAATAATTCATTGGTATCACTGTGAAAAATTTGTTGTGAAGGATTGGTTAAATTGTTTTGTGACAGCCAACCATTTTGCTTGAGTGTATCCACATATGCTGAGAAACGGGCATTGGCCAAGTGTGGGATTTTTCTTGCTGGGTATAACAAACCAGAGGCGTATTGCTGAATCCAACCATCTAATTTATTTGAGAAATTTGCGGATTCCTTTTTTGGTTTGTCTGCATTCGGAAAGCGAACCGTTGAATCATTCAGGTTTAAAAGTGCATCTTGTTGGCTTATTTTTTGGTTTGAGCCACTCTCTTGCCAACTCAAGCCAACACCAGTAAGCAAACTTAACTGTGTCACATCAGCTGGCATACTACCTAAATGCGCACTCTGCACAAATGCCTCTTTTGGTCCAAAATGCACATCAATGCTGTGCTTGGCAGGACTCACATCCCCTCTTAAATACAGCAAAGCCGCCAAAGTTTCGGTAACGCGAGCAATCGGATCGGTACCTACCGCAAACGGATGAATGATCTGTTTGCGGCCAATGGTTGGAGCATAGCTTAAATCCACCGCGCCAGAGTGTTGGCAAATACCACTCCAGCCCTGCAATGCTGCGTATGCCGGTAATGCCAAACTGTTCTCTCTGCGGTAGGGGTTCCAAAACACCTGCCCATGCTCGGTGACGGTAAAGGGTTTGCTCCAATGTCTGGCTGTAGCTAACTCGCGTATGTAGTTTGCACCTGTGGCTAACATGCTGTCTTGATTCACCCGCATCATGCCATTCGGCAAATATTCTGGGTGTGCAAAATAGTTATGCATATCCACCCATGGTAATTGGCCTCTGCTAGCATGGGCTGCTGGGGCATGCCATAAGTTATAGCTGGTGACCAAGCCTTGGTAGCCTAAGCTGCGCAAATAGTCGGTCATCCACGCCACCGTTTTCTTTTCGGTATCGTAGAAAAACGCTTGGGTATCGGCCATGCGCTTAGATGTCCAAGCATCTGGCTTTGGAAAGCTAATATTGCGTCTCTCAATTTGCTCATTTGACGCTAGCTCGCCACCCCAAGCCTGCTTGAGTTGTGCCTGACCACCGTATTTTTGGTGAAGCCAATTGGCGAAATGAAGTTGCAACGAAGGGTTGACGCCTTGGCGATTTAAAAACACCAGATTGCCCTCATTGACCAAAATAAGCCCTGCCAATACCGGATCTTGTAACGTGGTTTGATGCGTGTATGGATTCACTCGCCCATACATGGTCTGGATAAGCTTTTTCCAGTGCTTCTGTTTTTCGCTGTCAAAATATATACCTGCATGCAGATGCTTTTTGCTAATCCAGCGATCGGTGACGTCGCCATAGCCGCCATTACTATTGCTTAAACCATTTAAAATCATATACATACCATTACTTTTTAAGGCATATACTAGATAGTAAAAGCGGTCTAACTGCTCTGGATTGTAGTCAAAATCATGTTGGCGGCCTTCCATCAACATGGATTCCAAAAAATCCAGTCGCACCATCTGATAGCCACGCAACCGGTATTGTTGAACATAGCGATCAATCAACGCATGGTCAGGCATGCCGCCTAAATTAACGCCAAAGCCCAATGAACCAATTAAAAAACGCAATGGTTGGTTAGGCTCGCTTGGCTGAATCCACTGCCCTTGTGCATTTAGTGTAAGACGTTCTTGCGTAGGTGAAACCGGGGGTAAGAGTGAGGAAAAATCTAAAATGCTGCCCGGTTCAATTTCCAAGGATACATCTTTAATAGGCACCCAAGGCGCATCCGCAATGGCGTTAGTGCACCATAGGAAAATCGTAATAAAGATTACAGAAGACAAACGCATGGATGCTAGGCTGGCGTTAAATCGTGCCTGAGTATGTCGTTCAAATACATCAAGCCACCTGGCAATATGGCTAACAACACTAACAAAAATGATCCAGGATGACGATATTTGCCCAAGGACAGAAAGCGCCAATCATTGGCCAGAAAGCTATAACGCACGTAGAGGATTGACCACTTGGCAAAACTCAGCGGGTCATGCAAAAAATAACGGAAATCACGATTGAGCATTTCCAAAAAGTACTCTTTCACCCGTGCCTTTTTTTGCGGGTTGGCTTTGGTAATTTGGTTGCCTGAATCTTGATAAAAAATGCGCAACGGTTCATTGATGCAGCGAATGCGGTACTCCTTGGCAATGGCATTCCACACAATATTCTCAGGGACGAAGCGGACACGTAAATCTTGTGGGAATGGAAACTTCTTGAGCACTTCGGTGCGATGAAAGCCCCAGCACTCGCCTCGCTTTTTATAGATATAACGTAAATCCAGCGCGTTGGTATCCAGCGGATGTTGCGTGAACGATTCACCGCAAATCTCACCATTTTCATATTGGCATAAGGTCACAATGCCTGTAAAACCCTCGCGTTCAGATTCGGGAATCAGATGCCACCAGTGCAGCATTTTCTCTAATGCATCTGGCAGAAAAGCATCGTCAGAATCTATAGGCAGAAAATAACAACCTCTTGCGCTTTGCACGCCCCTGTTGAAGGCAATATGTTTGCCGTAATTGGGCTGCTGTAGATAGATAATCGAGAAATCTGCAATGGTTTGCCATTCATTAACCAAGGCTTGCGTGCCATCGGTGGAGCCGTCGTCCACAATCAACCATTCGAAGTCTCGATAGGTTTGTTGCTGCAGGCTTTCAAACACGCGGTGCAAAGTATGCGCACGGTTAAAGGTCGGTGTAAACACAGTAAATGTCGGGGTTGGCCCGGGGTTGGCGGCTTGATTCATGCGTGCTTTGCTAATGTTCAATCACTATAAGCACTAGCTTAGCAACGGATTATGACAGTAATAAGATGTTCAGCTATGACAGTAACTGCAGCGCAGTCTTACGCTATAACCGATATTGATACTCCGTGGCTAATGACTCTGCCAGCTGTGAATAGCCACGACATTGCGTGACGTATAACTTTCCAAGTGTTGACATGCTTGCACGCATATCGCAATCGCTTAGTAAGGTCAGTGTTGCTTCGGCAAAAGCTTCAGGGGTCAAGGGTACACATAGCCCTGCCCCACTTTCAGCAATTATTTGTTGTTGGTCAGGGTTGTCATTGGCGACGACCGGCAAAGTGAGCGCCATATATTCGACCGCTTTAGTTGGCGATGCCATATCAAGTAAATAACCTCTGGGGAATGGCGACAACCCAACCTCAGCCGCCAGTACATAACGCCAAGCCTCTTGCATAGGTAACCAACCGGTCCAGAGTATGGACTCAGCTACGCCAAGACGTTGCGCCTCTTGTTTAAGCCAGCCACAATGTTCTGTGTCCTCAGTATCTCCCGCTAATACCAATAGCACATTCGGGAAACGCTCTCGCACGATGGCCAACATGCCAAACAGTATTTCTATTTGTCTCACCCGGTCTAACGTACCAAGATAGACAATCACACGTTTATTGCTGAGCGCAGAGTCTTGGCTTGGTAATATTTTTTTTTGCGTCGCTTCGAGGTCTACACCCATCGGCACTGGGGTCATTTTGGTTGTTGCTATTCCCTGCTTGGCCAGCATTTCCAACATATTATTCGATTGCACAAAGACGTGATCAGACTTTGGCAAAATCACTCGATATAACAGCCACTTACCCATAGTACCCTGCAGCAATGGAAACCAGTATTTCATCCCCGCGCGCATGCCTCTTGCGCGAGCTCGTTGGATTTGCCCTTCGGACTGTGGGTAAGAAAGCCAGTAGAAAAAAGGTTTTTTCTTGATGCCACAAATCATCAGTGCTACGAATGCAATGATGGTCATATCGCGTACTTGCACTGCCGCATAATCATCATAATGGGTGGTCAACAACACTTTGCATTGATGCAAAAATTTTATGATATAGTGCGCTGCGCGATTGGATGGCACACGACAAGTGATAGCCTTGCCCGCTGGCCAAGTAGAAGCAGCTTGGCTAAGAGAAGCCTCAGTGACCAAATCTGAATAAACTCCATACCGTGGCAAATACTTGCCAAACAGCACGTTAATGTCAGCACGGAAAGTGGGCCATTCTTCTGCGGTGAGATAGAGCAAGCGCAAGCGTTAATTTCCCATTAGCGCTGCAACTGCGGTGATATATTGTGCGTTTGAATTTGGCTAGCATGGTGCTGGCGATAAAGAAATGCGCCATACCCCAACATTACCGCAATGATGATTTCATGCACGATTAAATTAATCTGGCTATCGGAATACATCAAAAATACCACGCACAAAGCAATACCAACGCGAATACTCAAGCTATCCGCGCGCATTTGTGGGTCTGTTGTTTGCCTTTCAATACGTCCTATTTGCAGCCATGCCACAGCCAATATGCTAAGGTACAGTGCCAAACCCACCACGCCTAAATCCCATAACAAGGTAGATATGGTAGTCAAATTAATACCGTATTTGGGATAAAGTTGCGCCATGTGCCCGGCATCAAAACCTGCGCCGTATGAACTGCCCAACCCATGACCAAACAGAAAAGTCATCGGGTTACTCCAATCATGTAAACCAGCCCAAAAGGTAAGCACAGTGGTTCTGTTGAGTAGCAGGTTGCCGTATCCTACATCTTGGATGTTGTACCTTAAAATTCCCTCAACGGCATCTATAAATGTGCTGTCTAGCATTACATAGACATACAAATATGCCAGTGCAAATGTAAGAACAAATAATAAAAATAAAATCGGTATAAACTTAGATGGTTCGCGTTGTATGTCTTTCATCAACAACAACATAGCAATCATGGGCAGAAGCACAATCACGACTTTTGTCTCGCCAAGTGCAAGCGGTAGCAATAGTATTGCGCTTAGCAAGCAGGCTCTTCCTGTGGTAATTAACTTTTCCTTCCAGCGTGCGATTACACAAGCAAAGGCCATTAACACGAAAAACACCATAATTGAGTTTGGGCTTCCACCTTTTAAATTAGCCCCCATGGTGCCAGCGACAACATCGGTAGCTTGCCCGCCTAACATTTCAATACCGCCTCTTAAGGGGACTAATAGAAAGCGCTCACAAACAGCAAATGGCAGTTGTAAAAGCGCAATGGCTAATAAAGCTTTTAACCAGCGATCAAAATCCGATCTAGCCCATGGCATGGTGGCAAGCACCAACATTAAGCCAAAGCCTTGAAAATAGCGCTTAAAGCCGCCAAACAGTTCACTAAAGGAGTGCAATTGCAGCGCTGTGGATGCCAACGCAAATACAGCGAATAAAATGGCTATCCAAATATATAAAGGGGTAATTTTTTTATGCTGAGGGTTCAGGCTAAACAAATGCATCAAGCCTGGCACCCACAACAGTATTGCTAACATGGCAATTGCCCATAGCATTCGAGATAAGCCCGTCATATCTAACAATGCTGGAGTACCTAAGCCCAACACAATGACCAACCAAATCGAGATTTTGGGGCTGGCTAAAAGAAATAAACCTAATATCATGCCCACCGCCAACCCAATCAAAATTGGATTATTGGTGATGGCAATCATGCCAAAAAGCACGGCTAAAAAGCTGGCCGTGAAAAATAGTGCCAACTTAAACCATAACTGATTGATGGCGCTAGATAACTGCATGGCTATGCACCCTTTTGACTGAGGCCTTAAACGGGCCTTCTAGTTTGCTCCACATATACTGTTGCCCTGCACTGCGCGCTTGCGCTTTGAGCACAGGCAAGCGTTCACGCTGACTATAGAGGGTCTGAATCGCTTCAGCCAAGCCTTGGGCGTCATAATCAAAAATGAACCCTGTTGTTTCATGCGCCACATACCGGGTATGGGTGCGGATATTGCTGGCCAGTACTGGTAAACCTGCCACCAAGTATTCAAATAGCTTGGTGGGTGGGTTAAACATATTCCACTGGCTGGGCTGCCATATGCAAATAGCGGCATCGGCATTTTGCAAGTATTGGTAGACTTCATCACCGGGAATCCGCCCCACTACCTCAACATGGTCTTGCAAGCCCAAGCTTTCGATTTTTTGTTGGCAATACGCCATCTCGGACTCGCTTGCGCCTACCATACATAAATGCAAATTCATATATAAGTTATTGCTCACCACCAAATGCATGGCATCTAGCATCACATCACGGCCACGTGACGCACTCACGGTACCTGTGTAGACTAATTTAAGTGTGGTATCAGTACGGGGTTGTTGTGAAGCACGTGCAAAATGGTCTGCCACCCCCATGTACTGCATCTCTATTTTGTCTGCAGCCACGCCACGCGCAAGCAAATCTGCCTCATGATCCTCACCAATTGGCATCACCAAAGAGGCGCGTTTGGCGCCGGTAAACACCAATTGCTGCAAAACCCAAGTAAGTGCACTCTTAATTGGAGAAAAACCGGAAGGCATATGCATTAAATTGGTCGGGTGCTCATTCCAATACAAACAGCTTGGGATATTGCCCATGAGCATGGTGATGGGCGCCAGGGCAGAATGCAGCAACATCACCACATCTGGATTAAGGCTACGTGCATAACGTGCACTTTTGAACAAATAGGTGAGCCAGCCAAGCTTACCGCCTTGATGGGGAATGCTGTGATACTGCACACGTGGAATTAGAAGTTCTTGCTGTATCAGGGTGTGTTGCGAAACCAGCGTAACCTGATAAACCTTAGCCAATGCTCGGATGCGATACATAAAATCCAGATAGCCAGGCTGGTGCTCGTCAAAACAAGTAATTACGACACAATGTAGTCTAATGTGTTTCATAAACTGCAGTACCAGAGATTGTACTGTGCAACTGTCTAACTAAATTTGGAAGATTATTGGGATTTGTCGCATAGTTGTGTAACGGACTGCGATATGTCCAAGTTTGATGGAAGTATTTCAGCTTGCCATAATTGTTATCAATAATGACATGAGGCTTGTTAAGTAAAATGCTTAGAATATGAACATGCAAGCGGTCAGCAATGACAATTTTTGCGTCTTTTAAGAGTGCTATTCCTCTTTTAAGTCTAAGCGTTGAAAGTAAGTTCCAGAGTTGAATCAGTTGAATATTATGTGGGTCAATTTGTTTTCTTATTTTCTCAGTATGCATTTCAATTCGATGTAATAGTCTTTCTGCCAAACCTGCTTCCAACCAATCTGTTTTCTTTAATTCATATTCTCTCTTCAAATGATCTAAAACTTCACTTAGTTCACCAGATGACTCTATGTCGGTTCTTGCAATCGCTACACAATCAATTTTAGGCAATTCGTCGTTCACTATACTGCCAATAAAGAAAGCCATATCAGGGCATAGATAAACATGGGTATCCAATTTAGATTTGGCATATTCATAACAATGCTGACTTCTAACGATTAAACTAAATTGACCATGTTGCGAAATTGCTTGATTGATTTCATCCACTTTTTCTTGGTTGTCAAAATGAATCGTTTGCGGCAGTTGAACGATAGGTACATTTTTTAAATCTTTAATTGCTCTTAACCTGAAGTTATGTACCTCATCCCATAACGTGCCAAAGTTGCCACCGCCATTCAATAGAACGATTGTATTAATGTTGATTTTTTCTTTTAATTTTTCATAGTTGTAGTTTCTGGTATCGCATACATATGAAATTTTTAAACCTCGACTGTTAAGATAAGCAAGCGTACCTAACCAAATTAAACTGTCCCCCACATTTGTATTGTTTGGATAATCGAGAAGGATTATTTTAGAGTGATTGGGTATCAACTTATCTAAAACATCTCTGGCAGTCTGCTGCATATGGTCTATAAACGCAGCTGTAGATTCGAATTGTTTGAGATTATTATTCATTTATGATGACCTTTTGAGAAAGCTACTTAGAAACAATTTTTCTTCGTGGCTAATCAATTTAAGCAAATATACAAATACCAAATACACGGCCAACACTACCAAACCTAATAGCAGCGTAATCACGCTATCGCTGTTATAAGCCACTATCCATTGCTGGCTGGCTACTAGGCCAATGGCTAAAGCAAAGAAACCTGCCACAAACACACCTGTAAATACCTGCCAGCTGAGCCCATAGCAATAACCCATATTATTGAGCTTACGTATGATGTAAATATTACAAATCAGTGAAAATACGATAGGACCCGTAATCAGCAATACGGGATTGACGGAGGTGACCGCCAGCCAATACAACAGCATGACCACTAGGCTGACAGCGCCTGCTTGCATCAATAGTTTGCTTCTATCCAACGCATTAAGAATTAACTGTAGCAACACCACATGGCTGCCAATGGTGAGTTGCGCCATCACCAACAGCAGCACCCAGACGTAGGTATGGTATTTGCCCTCTGTCAGCATATCTACCAAATGCGTGCCTGCTACCGCAATCCATACCATGGCGGGAATGAGTATCAGCAGGTTGGATTTATAAAGCCACTGGCAAAAGCGCGTGAGTTTATTGAAATCTTGATGCTGCACATAGTGGCCAACCAACACTGGCTCAATCAAGTTATAGAAAAAATGCAGAGGAATGTACTGCCTAGCTTTTTCTGCCAAACTGACAAAAAACCCATACGCCGCTACTAGTTGCGTGGGTAGGAAAATGGCGGCCAACATTTTTACAAAATAGCCTTGCGGGGGCGCCGCCAATAAGGTGAAGCCATAGTTATGAGCTGCCATGTTGGCCATGCCCTGCCAATCCAGTGGTCGATTACCCACTGCATGTTGGTCAGATTTGGCTAGCTGTTTTAAGTGCATTTGTTGCACGATGATAAAGGCCACAATGCCAAGCATCTCCGGCAAAGCCATCATCCACAGTGCTTCTTCTAAACTAATTTGATGGTCAGCTTTTAAAGCTGTCCAGAGCATGACTAATCTGCCTGCCCATTGAATCACCAATATTTGGGTGAGCGCTTTTTGCTGCACCAGCGATTGAAACACTGCAGAGAAATGCTGAAATAAGGATTCGGCCATCACAAAACACAACAAGGCAACTGGAAAAGCCACCAAATCTACATCTTTAAACCATTGCATCAATAACGGCCAAGCCACAAATAACATCAAGCAGATGATGGCTGATGCGATTAAACGGACAAAGGTGAGCGTCCAGATAAGTTGCCCCAACACCTGAGCACTGCGTGTCAGGCGTGCTTCTGGCAAATAACGCGCAATCACTCGCTCCAAGCCCAAGCTGGATAAAATCCCTGCAAATGAAATCAGCCCCGTTAATGCAGTAAAACCAGCGTAACTTCTGATATCCATATACCTTGCCATTAAGATAACTGTGGCAAAACCAGCAAGGCCTGCAATCCCCCTCCCGATGAAGAAATGCAAGAAGCTACGTTTAACGGCTTCTTTGGAGTAAGGTGAATGCGCCACGGGAATACTTAACTTGGCTAGTTATCGAATCGGCCGTATGACTTGACCAATCAAGGTGTTGCGCTTGATGTAAGGCATGGCATGGACGAGATCTTGTGCAAAACGGGCTTGCAATTGATAGGCTTGCGCAACCTCCGTAGGCTCGGCTGAAGCCACTAGGCTAGAAATGCGCACCAACATACCATCTGGTACACGCCCGGTGAGCCCATATTGCAAACGGGAAAGCTTAGTATCTAAACCAGGGTATGTCAGTTGTTCGCCCGTTCTAAGCCAATAGGTAATCGGTTCAACACGATTACCCTTGATGGCCACGACTTTGGTCACAGGAATCGTTGTGCTGTCTGTGATGATTTTTTCACGCGTGACTTGTTCAATATTAAAGCCCTGCCCACCGTAGCAGCCCTCCGGTAAATGCACACCCACGCTATCAGTTTGGTCTTCACCATAGGCAATCGACAACATAATGATGTCGCCGTTGGTGTTGGTGTAGGTGCGTGATAAGGTTTGCGCATAGACTTTATCCACTGCGGCTTTTACTTGCGGGTTCACTAACTGCGCGGTTAAATCGAGCACACGCCAATCATTAAACTGCTGCGGGATGGCTTGTTCCAATATCAGCTTATCGCGGCCCTCGCTAATTTTGTGTTGTGGTCTAAGGTTAGCCGCCATCACGGAGGCCGTAATCATTAGCATCAACACGATATAACCGATTTTTAATTTCATGCTGTGACCTGCCGCCGTTTCACCACATACTGGATTGCAGAATCCACCGCTAGGATAAAGATGAGCGCAATGATAAATAAAAACATGCCAGCAAAGCCATGGACAAAGCCTTGCCCAACCTCATCACCAAAGTAGTAAGTAATCAGGGTGAGCGCCATCACTCGCACCACGTTGGCTGTAAATGAGATTGGGATAATCAAAATACCCAAAGTGATGTTGCGCATGAGCGAATCGTGCTTGACCAAATTAAGGTACAACAAGCCCAAAGCTTCCAACGAAATCAAAGTGTGCATACCAGCGCAAGCATCGGCCACTAACAGTTGATATTGTCCAATTTGCAGTACCACACCCGAACGTGCAATGGGGTAATCAAACCAGAACAAAATAGTTTCTGTGACATACGACACCGCCATTTTCATCGGCATGGTGATGCTGGCCAACGGCAATGGCAGCATAAAGACAATAAAAAACAAGGGGAACCACATGGCTTTAAGCGCCTGACGACCACAGCTGAGCAATAACACACCCATCAACACCGGAATCTGCGAGCCCATGTCCAACATGAGAATATCTTGAGAGCGACCCAGCACATAACAAGCCAAACCAAATAACAGCAAGACCCAACCCAGGATGGATTCTTGTGGCGTAGGCTGTTTGAGCACCAAATGCTCGCGCTTTTGCCATGCCAAAAACACAATTACCATCAGCACTATCGGCCCGTGAGCTTGATCGACCTCACGCCATAACGTCTGGCTAATCGCGTAATAGCTGGGTAAATAAAGCGCGACCAGTCCAATGATAAATGGCAGCCAACTCAGCCATTCCACATTGCGCTTGGGTGGCGAGGGATTGTACGCGACCACGGACAATTACAGCTCCTGAATCACGCTACCAAGGATTTGCGCGCCAGTCATGTGGAGTTGCTCTTGCAACAGATGTAAATCGCGTGCGGTGGTCACATCTTGGCGTGTCACCACCATGGCACCTTTAGCCTTCGCCACCACTGGCAAGTAATCTGCCCCCAAATTCATGGGCACACACTCAATTAAAATCACATCGTACAGTCCTGATAGCTCATCGAGTAATTCTGAAAAACTGCCATTGCTAAGCAACTCTTGCGGGTTAGGTACTTGCGTGCCAGCTGCCAATATCGACAAATTGGGCAATGCTGGATGACGCGATAATTGGTAACTGCCTTGTCGGTTGGCTAGAATATTAGACAGCCCTACTCTACTCTCCACATCGAACAACTGCTGGTGCATGGGGGCACGCAAATTAGCGTCAATGAGCAAGGTTTTTTTATTGAGCTGTGAGAACACTATGGCTAAATTGGCGGTCACTAAGTGCGCAGCATCCCCTTCATGGATTGATACGATGGCAAGCGTTTTATGGCCTGAATCAAACCAGCGCATGAGCAATTGCCCACGTAGACTTCGTAGGCGCTCTACCTCTGCGCTAAAAGGGGTGTGTGCTGCGATTAAAGCCTGATGAATATTGCTGGGATCATGTGAATAAGCATACGCATATTGCTCAGAAAGTACTTTTTTAATATCACTTTCTTTAATTAAACCTAAGCGTTTTGCAGCCTCACCAAACAAAATATTTTCGCTACTTTGCATTGCCAAAATACGCTCAACATCTTGCGGTTGGATTTTGGCATGCGCGATTAGTGCTTCACCAAAAAGGTGAGCGTCAGCATTATCAAAACCGCTTTCAGGTGTCGCATGCGTCATGGTTGTGTTCATGGATGAATTCGCTTATCAAAGATAACTATGTATTTATTTGCTTGCGGTTTAAGTAAACCGCACACCTAAACCTTTATTTCTTGGTTTAAATTTGGCTTTAGCAGCCCACTGCGCTAACCATTTACCAAAGGTTGGCTTGGGTTTCACCAATGCAGCCAAAACCGGGATAGTCATCAGTTGTGCTAAATCATCGGCGGAGCGAACGCGTCTATCCAGCATCTCCACTGCAATGGCACAACCCACAGCCAGCAATCCACCTAAAAATAGGGATAGCACTATGTTGATGAGAATTTTGGGACTGGAATGCTTAAGCGGTGGTGTCGCTGGATTTAACACAGATATTTCGGTTTGCCCAGATTGACTCTCTAAGCTGGTTTGGCCATATCGGAGTAATGCGTTGTCGTAAATGCGTTGTGCACTCTCCACTTCTCGCACCAATACGGCCATTTCGTCTTGTTCGCTTTTTAATTGCAGCACACGTTGTTTTTGCGCATCTAATGCTGCTTTAATTTCACCTTCACGCAATTGTGATACTTGTGCTGATTGCCCCACGCTACTGCTGGTTTTAGCAATTTCAGTTTGGATTGATTGACGCAGATTATTCACTTCCTGTTGAGCGGCTTGATATTGCGGATGATTGACCCCTAAGCGTTGCGACACTTCTGATAACTTGGCTTCAGCGGCTACAAGTTGAGACTTCAAGCCTTGTATCAATGAATTCGATAGAATTTCTGGGGAATCGCTAGCACCTCCACGTTTTAGTTGATTTCGGCGTGAATTACTGTCATAGGTTTGCGCTTGCGCAACTACCAACTGGCTAGATAACTCCGCCAATCGCGCCATTTCCACATCCAAACGGCTTTCACTGCTAGTGATACCATGGTCGTTTTGATAAGCTGACAAGCGCGCTTGTGCCTTCTCCACGTCAGCACGCAACCCTTTGATTTGATTATCGAAGAACACTGACGCTTGTTTGGCCGGGTTGGTTTTTAGCTCTAAACTGGTTTGAATATATGCCTCTGCAAACGCATTAGCCAGTGCCGCGGCAAATCCAGGATCGGGGCCACGATAGCTGATCTCAATCACGCTACTCTCACGAGAAGGTTTGACTTCCAACCCTTGTAAGAACTGATCCGCATAATAATCGCGGATGTCGCCCTTGCCATCTGTGGCCTCTTGGAACTTGGCTTGGGCCGTTGGGTTTTGCGCAATTTGTAACTTATCCACTACTTTTAAGGCCACATTGCGGCTAGCGATAATGTCAAACTGAGTGGCCATATAGCCTGGCATTAAGGCTGCTGGCAACATTTGACCGGTGACCGGGTCTGCCCCTTTGGCATTAATCACCACCGTAGTGCTGGCCGTATAAGTTTTGGGCAATAGAATACTCAGCAATGTGGTGACTAACACGGTGAGGAAAAACACCCACAATGCTATCCAACGTCTGGCTGCTAGAATGGCTAAAATTTGTGATAAACGCATATGCTGTGATGGCCTAATGATTATTCAGTTAAAACAAGCTCTCGCCTACAAACACAATGTCGTTGGCTTGCAACACATCGCCAGCCTTGGCATCCAGCGTTTTAAGTTCACCTTTAATGGTGCGTTTAATCTTAATGCCGCGTTCTGTGCCTCGGGCTGATAAACCACCGCCTGTGGACAAGGCTTGCGCAACATTCATGTTACGTTCTAAACGAAAAGCTCCAGGGCGCTGCACTTCGCCGTAAATATAAAACATGGGTGCGCGCGGTACGTAAATGGAATCACCGTTGGCTAATTCAATGTTATTAGCAAGCTCGCCGGCACGGTACAGCTGGTCCACATCCAACTCCATCTTTTCCAACTGGCCTTTGCGCTTGGTCATCACAATAATGCTATCTGCGCCATTGCCAGCCACACCGCCGGCCTGAGATAAGAAATCGAGTATCGTACGAACGCCGCTGGTCACAGAATATTTACCAGGGCGATTTACCTGCCCTAACACGGATACTTCACGCGCGTTCACGTAGACAATGTCATCGCCCATGACGGCTGGGTTGTGTGCAGCATCTGCTTTGGCAATTAAGTCTCTTAAGTCGTAATCGGTTTTGGTGGTCTTACCCGCTTGCGTTCTAATTAGGGTCACGATATCTGAGCCATTAGGTGTGGCACCACCCGCCATGGCCAGCACGTCAGAGAGTTTACTGGGGCGGTCTAAAGCAACTTTGCCAGGTTTATAGACATCCCCTAACACCGACACATACTGACTTTGGTATTGCAATACAATTAAATTGACTTGGGCTTTTTTAACAAAACCGCCCTTTTCCAACAAATCTGCCAATTTGTTTTCTGATAGTTTTGGGCTTAATCCACCTAAGGTGACTTCACCCAATAGCGGAAAGGTGATGGTGCCAGCGGCAGATATGCGGGCTTCAGTGAGCAAATCTGGGCTACCGTAGACGCTGATGCGTACAAAGTCACCTGCACCCAACACATAATCTCGGTGATTGGCTTCTGCCAACTTGCTGGGGTTGGTTTCCGCCCAAGCACTACTAAACGCCAAGCTGAATATAAATGCAGCTATCAAGCGTAAAGAAACTAAACTAAATTTAAACGCTATGGATGAAAGAGTGTGCAATTGAAAATTCTGTTTCATTTATAAGCCTGACAAACCCTTATCAATTGCAGATGGTGTTTTTGCAGCATTATCCTTGGCTGGCGATTCAGCAGTGGCATTAGGCAAGGCCTCACCGCTAATTTTGTTAGTGCCTTTTTCTGCAGGTTGAGCTGCTAACTTGCTCATATCTGCAAAGGCACCGACGTACTCAATTTTTGCCTTATCTTTCAGCGCTTTGACTTCATCTTTAATTAAGTTTGTTTTATTTAAATTCAAGAAGTACTGCTCAATCACTGGCGTGGCTTTTTCACGCTCAATGGGTTGGCTTTGTGAGGCTGCCAAATGCACAACATTCAGACTGCGGTCGGTTTTAACCAACATCAACTCGCCATCCGATAGCGGTTGTAGAACCTTTAATAAATTGCTTGGTAATTGCTCAGCAGCACGCACATTGCTATTGGCGGTAAATTGAAATTGGTGCTCTTTAAGCCAATTGGCTACTTCATTAATATTTTTAATGTCTTTGACACCCGCTTCGATTTCCGCAAATTTGTCCGGGCTGGCTTGCACTACTAATTCTTGCAATTTAAACAATCTGCGTTTTTCAAATAACTCGGGATGTTCGGTATAAAACGCATCGATTTCAGCGGTGGTTGGTTTTTTTGCTTTAGTCGATACTTTTTCTAGGTAGGCTTGAGCAAGGATTTCACTTTTGGAAGCCTCGAGAATTTGCAGCACACGAGGATCACGGTCAAGTTTCTCTTCAAGCGCTTTTTGCGTTAAAAGCTGCTGGTCGACCAACTTAGCCAATATTTGCTGTGATATCGCTTTGCTTTGCGCTTCATCTACCTTACCAACACGGCCAAGCTGCAAATTGACTTGATGAATTGAAATTTCATCACCGTTCACTTTGGCCACCACTTGCGTGTCCGATTTTTTGGATTCACTGTTTTTGTCACCACAGGCCACTAAGCTAACGGTCATGAGTAAAACAGAAGCTACAGAAAGCGTTTTTGACATCATTATTTTCTCGTGTGATTGCATCGCAACAACACTATAAGAAATAAATATGACTGTTCTGTGTCAGTTATATGTAGTATTTATGATTATGCAATATAAATGGCTTTAATAATTTTAATTATCTTATTGATTATAAATGGGTAATAAAATATTCAATATGACAAATGACTGCCATAATTGTGTCCTTGATTAAATGAAAATATGGCAACTATGCGCGATTGACTAGTACTTTTGGATTAGAAAATCCACACCTACCGACTAAAAACTGTATTGTCCAATCAAGTTAATCGACTGAAACTGATATTCAAAGCTGTTAATGTTTGAGACACGGTCCTCATTGACATAACGCAATTGCAATGAGGCATGCTCGGTAGGTGCATATGCCATATTGAGTCCAAAGCGCTTGGTGTTATCCTCACGCTCCACCGGCACACTAAATACGGAACTACCACCCAAAAATTCACGTTTGCCCACGCCATAGCTGGCATTAAAGTTGAGTTTGCTGGTGGCATTCCAATTGGCATTTGCGCCAGCGCCTTTGAATAACACATAGGTGGAGAGCAAGTCATCCACAGAGGTGAGTTCACGATAAGCAGTCATGCCAAGGCTGGTTTTGCCAGACAAGGCATAGTCTAAGTTCCAGCGTTGGTTCAAACCGTTAAAGTTATTTTGTAAAGCGTTCTCGCGGGTAAAACGAATAGTGGAGATCTGACCTGTTAAACGTGTTTTTAAGGTCGGCAGCCAGGCTAAATTTAGCCCATATTGATCTTGCTCGTTCTCTCTACCAAAAATGAGCGCAGTTGTTCCAACACGATTAATAAAATCCGATTTCAAGTAGCGATAAAACAAACCTACTTGCGTACCCGATGTGGTTTGAAAACGCGTCCCCACCTCGTAGCTATCATCTTCACGATCTAGTGGCTGAAAAACGGCTTCCTCGTTCTCAAAGTCACTGTATTCAGCAATGCTATACAGCGTCCACGTGGAGAGCACGTTCCAATTAATACTTGCACGCTGGCGCTTAAATGTGCGTAAATTTCGCACAATAATGTCGTTATCGCTAAATCCAGCAATCGATTGCGAATGGCTGGTGCTCAAATCGCCAAACACATCGTTTCCAAGACGCCAATCCCAAGTAATCCCATAGGATTTGCCAGTGTTGTCCAAAAAGTCATAGCGATTGTATTTATTGTCGTTAATTCCGGCGTTCACCCGAATCAATTGACGGCTGATTCTTAAATTCAATTGCGCGCCCGCATCCAAAGTGTTCACGCGGTCTGATTGCTCGTTAAATCCAGCATCCTCTGCTTCTCGTTTAGAGGCAAAACGGAACAGGTTGTCATCGTAGAGCACCCCTGCCCGCACATAGGGCTGCAACTCCACCATGCCTTCTGCGTAGCTCTGAGAGCACATCAAGCACAGCAAGCTTGCGGCTATGCGTATTGGCCGACTTGCAATCACCAATAGCTCCAGTGCTGGGTGCTCAACACCCAAATACCCAGTAAAGCATTGGTAACCGCGTGTGCCGCAATCGGCACCCATAGGTTTTTATAGGTTTTGTAGAGTTCACCATAGACCAAGCCAGCAATTAAACCTGCCAGCCATAAGTGGTGTTCCAAGGCAAATAAGCAAGCGCTGCCTAAATAGGCGTAACCCGATACACGCTCAGGTGAGACTGAAAGGAAATCAGACTTATCAAACCAACGCATCACATACGAGCGCCAAAACAATTCTTCCATCAGTGGCACTACCATTGCCGCGCCCATCAGCCTTACTGACGCCCACCAAAGCCCAGCCAATTGGCGTTCACCTTGAAGCGGATTGAACGCACTCGCATCACCACCGCCTAGCCATTCCGGGTATGGAAATATCCAAACAATAAATACAATAATGCCAGCCACGGAAGCATACAAAAAATCAGAAATGATGGGCTTAACGTTGAGCTCGAAATAATCATGCCAAAAATACGCTAAGAGTGCGATAACGGTAGCGATACGAATGACATAAGAAAGCTTAGGATTAAGATTGAAAATTTCTAGGAGATTGACTAGCGCGCCATCAAGGGCAAGAAGCACGATGTACGCAGCAAATGGCAACAATCGGGAAAAGACGGCGCGTTGATAATTCATGGTTTACTCACAAGGTGAACACGTAGTTTACGCACCGATTGTGACGGTTTTATTGCTGAAAAACGACTTATGACTAGCGCCAAAACTAGTCATGTGACGCTTGAATTAATAAGGCTTGCTGGGGCGCACAAATCGTGCCTCATCCAACTTATCTTGTTGGTTTTGCAAGATATTTTCCAACTCCACGCGCTTGAGTTGAAAGAACTTTTCCTTACGCATGATCGCCTCATAACGGCTAGGGTCATCGTATATTTGCACTAGCTCCTTGCCATAAGCATAGAGCTTGTTATTTTTATCTTCGCAGGTGTTGAGTGATTTGGTGGTTTCAGCCAAGTTAGTAGCCAAGGTTTTGCGCTGGCCATCGTTAAAATCCAAATCTGCCAACGCCTTTTGATGCTGCGTTTTTAGTTCAGCTAGGTTGGTTTGTGTGGTGGCTAGCTCTGCCTTGGTTTGCGTCAGCTGCGCATCCAGCGCTGTTTTTTCTGCTTGTGTTTTACTTAACTCAGCTCCCAAGCTGCGCACTTTAGATTCGGCTGAACTCAGCTTTTTCTCAGCAGCTTCTTTCGCTTCGGTTTCTGTTTTTAATTGCGCTTCCAAAGCTTGTTTTTCAGTCGCAAATTGCGCCTGCATGGCAGACATTTCTTGCTTGAGTTGTTGCATCATCAAGGCCGCCTTGCGTGCAGCTTTATCTTTCTTTTCAGCTGAAAAGCTGGGCTCCGAGAACATCAGGCCAATCAAAAATGGAATGATGAACAGTACTATGATTTTTGGATAAACTTTCATGCGGTGACTCCTTTTAACAATAGCGTTAGAACTTCGCATTCAAATCGATTAAAAATACATCCACAGAAAAATTTTCACCACTCACGGTATCAGCGCTTAAATAACGTGCGCCTACCCACGCGTTTTTATCAAAAGCATAATTACCGACCAATGCCCAACCTTTAGCATCGGTACCGCCCAATCTAAAGTTAGAATCATTTAACCCATCTAACACAGAGTCGGCCTCTATACGTTTGTAGGCCAAAGAGATTTGCCAGTCATCTTTTTTAATTTCTTCGGTACGCAAACCACTAAAGGGTTTAGTGCCTACATCTAACTTCACTTGATAAGCGTCGGTCTCTTCCGGATACGGTAATAGCTCGCCTGTGCGTCTAATGATTTCATTTTTATCAAAGCCGATATTTTTTATGTAGTCACCGGTTACCGTGACATGCACAGGATCAAAATTTAAGAAATCAATTTGACCGATAATATTGATTTGTTCAAATTGAGAAGCCAAACCAATCAACCTTGAACCGCCATTGACGCCATTAATATCAAATGTACTATTGCCACGTTGCCTAAATACAGGGGCTGTGGCCGAAAAGTCAGTGGTTCCCACTGGGCTTAGTTTGCCCTCTACGTTTTTATAATCGTGATAAGCAAAAGCTAGCTTAGCTGTTGATTTGTTTGGCGCTTGCCACTTCAGGCCCGTTTGCATTGAATACAGCCACTTATCTCTCGCCTTGTTGACATCTGATGATTCAATTTCTTCAATTGGGAAAGCACCAACGGTGGTGAATGAAGTTAGGCTATCGGTCAGCTTGGGGGTAAAGGTAGCGGCTACACCATCAAACGCTAAATCCGGGTCAAATAGAATATCCGTAGATAAAAACGGATTGGCAAAGCGGCCACCTTCCACCATGAGCCAAGACGTAGGCGTTGCTTTTAAAAACGCACGGTCTAAACCAAATACATATTTACCCTGCGCAATGCCCTCAGTTTGGTTAGGCGTCAGAGGAGTAGTTTGTAAACCAGTCACAAACTGTAAACCACCCACTAACCAGTCATTCACTTTCACGTCTGCACCCAAACGTGCACGCACACGTAAACGGTTTCTATCTATGGTGGAGTTATTGAGATTCATGTTGCGTCTAGTGTCATTCAGAATTGTAGGAATTGCATTATCCGAACCAAAACTGTCTTCCTGTGCACGCAAACGTAAATCGCCATAAAATTCGATGCGGTCTAACCAACTTGGCAGACCTAAGCGCTCGCCTGCTTTGTAATTTAGCTTGGCCATTACCTGCTTTTCTATTTCCGCACGCATATCATTTTTAACGTGTTCCGGCACATACTGCACACGTACCGATTTCTCTTCAGCCCCTGTAGCAGACCCATCAGTTGGCGCTGTTTCACCGGCTGGCTTAGCGGCAATCGCATCCAATGCTTGTTGTTGCTTCACTTGTCTGGCTGCATCTTCCGTGGCTTTTTTAACAATTGCGTCTGCTTTGTCTTTAGGCAACACACCCTCTTTCACCAACAAATCAATCAGGTTGGTGGTGGTGGCTTTTAATTGCTCCAGCGATTCGCGTTCATCTGCAAAAGCCATGGTTGCATGCAACGTCATCACTGTTGCAATGGCGACAGAAAGCTTTTTCATTGGTAAGTGTGTTTTCATTATGTGATCTCTCTTATCCTCATGGGTGCAGCTATATCTGCACTTTTATCGTTATCATTTAGCTTTGGTGATCAACCCAGTTTTCTGGCGCTAATACGCAACTTAATCGGTTGTGGCATGCCTTCCGGAGGTGCCTCTCGCAGTGGGGGCATGCTATTAAGTGCAGACTTCACTGCTGCTTCAACTTCTGCCTTTGCGTCCGATTGCAACAGCTCTACGCGTTCTACATCGCCATTTGTTTTTATCCATACACTGACCACCAATTTGTATTGCCCCTCAGTAATGGTTTTGTCTTTCTCCAGCGCATCTTCAATTTTTGATTTCACTAGCCCGGCATACCAATTAAATTTGGCACCGCCATCTGAACCTATGGTTTTTACATCCCCACCTTTGTAATCGTTGGTGACTTGGCCCGCAGCAAATGGGCTGGGGCCGTCGCCTGCCGCCCCTTCCATTTTCAGATTCTCTGCTGGCGGCACCTCTGCTGGTTTAGGTACTTCTTTGGGCACTTCCTTCGGCGCCTCTTTAGGTTGTTCCTTTGGCGGCTCTTTAGGTGGCGGCGGAGGTGGTGGTGGCGGCGTATCGGGCAATAATTTAATTTTTGTGACTTGCTTTTTCTGAGGTGCGCTTCCAGAGGTCAGCTGACTAATGCCATAGCCAATTGCTGCCAAAATAACCAAACCAAGCAATATCAATACAATTCGCTTCCCCCAAACCTTGATTGCGTTTGGGGCATTGCCGTCAATATTCGGGTCGTAAGTCACATTCATGCGTTAGGTCCCAATACGTCCCGTGACCAAGCCCACATTCTCTATTTCTAGCTTGTTGACCAAATCAATCACATTCACCACACCCGCATACGGCGCTTTTGCGTCGCCTTTAATCATCACATTAAACTTCGGGTCGGCTGCTTTTGCGCTGTTTAATTGATTCTCCAACTCCGCCATACTGACACCTGCACCATTGATAGTGACACCACCTCCCTGCTGCACCTGAACAATCTTCACGTCGTGCTTTTCGGTGCTGGGTTTGTTCGATGGTTTAGGTAAGTTCATGGTGAGCCCTTGCACACCTGCAGTGGTCATCAAAATAAAAATCACCAACAATACATAGGCCAAATCCAACATCGGGGTGATGTTGATGGTGTCGTAAGGTTGTGCGTCGTTTTGTACCTGCATTTAAAAATCATCTTTCTTCGTAATACTGCGTTGCCTACCAAAAAACTTTCCTTACATATCACTCATATGCCGCGTCCAGTTTTTTTGGTGCGCGCCTTGTCTTACATCGCAACATGCTTTTTTAGAACATCTATTCGGTTACTTTCTTGGTCACTAATCCCACTTCGGTGATATCCAGCTTTTTGCAAATCTCCAATACTTCCGAGACCTTTTCATAGTGAGTGGCAGCATCGCCTTTCAACACCACGGGTAACTCCGGGTTGCCGCTTTTGTATTCGGCTAAACGCTGCTCCAAGGTGGCCATATCCACTGGGTAAGCATCCAAATACACTGCCCCATCGCTGGTAATCGTAATCGCGCGCATTTGCGGTTTGGCGAGAGGCGCTGAGGCGATGGTTTGCGGTGACTCCACCTTCACACCTTGCACGGAGGCAGTGGTCATGATGATAAAAATCACCAACAGCACATAAGCCAAGTCCAACATGGGGGTAATGTTGATCTCGTCATACAGCTGGTTCTCTTCTTTGACGCCCTCAGACATGGCTACCCTATTCTTTACCGAACAACTCAGCGGTACGGGTCACAAACTCATCCACGAAAATTTGCATGGCGATGGTGATATTTTTAATACGGCTGGCCAGATAGTTGTAACCAAACAAGGCAGGAATCGCCACACCCAAACCCGCCACAGTGGCCAGCAAGGCGGCCGCAATACCTGGCGCAATTGCGTTTACGTTCACATCACCCGCAGCAGCAATCGCCGCAAAGGTAATCATTACACCCACCACCGTACCCAGCAGACCTAAGAAAGGACCACCTGAAATCGCAATGGTGAGAAGCACCATGCCCGCATTTTGGCGTTGCGTTTCGCGCACTAAATCTGCATCAATCGCAGCTTTAATCGCATCCATAGAAGCGCCGCTGAGCGACAACTGCCCTTCATGTTCACGTTTTTTAATTTCACGTAATCCGGCTTGATATAAGCCATATAAGTTGGAATTGGGGAAGTTAGCACCTTTGTCTAACTCAAGCAGCTCTTTGCCATTGGCTTTTTGAAAGCGTGCTAAGAACTTTTGATTGTCTTTGTCGGTTTTGATAATAAGTTGCGCTTTGCTCCACATTACCCAGACACTGATGGCAAACATCACTGCCAAAATAGCAATCACAATTTTTGCATCTAGCGTCAGACTGTTAATCAAAATACCAATATAGTTGGCCTCGCCACCTTCTTCTTCCTCACCACCCTCACCTGCAGAAACCGTGAATAGTTTGCTATCCACCCCTTGTGTGCTGGCGGCAAGTTGAATGTGTGCTTTACTTGCAGTGTTGGCAAACTCCATCTCGTCCATCTCGCCCAAATAGGCATCGCCAATCATAATCTCTGCCGCTGGCGTAAGGACTGGCACAGCGCCGGTGGCCACTTCCGCACCATTCACATACAAGGTGGCACTGCCGTTATTGATAGTGAAAGCCACATGCTGCCAAGTGGTGGCTTTTAATTCACCCCCAGTCACTAGCACATCCCCCATTTTTAATTGCAGGGCTTGTGCATCAATAGCCAAGGTTGGCCCATCTGCTTGTGCAAACAAGGTGGCGGTTTGTGGCAAGCTGGCTGGTTTAATCCAAGCTGACCATGTAAAGCCGTTGCCATACACTACAGCGGCGTTGGCAGCAATCGTGAGCGGTGAGCCAGCAAATACTGCAGACTCGCCAATCAAACCTGCTTTTTGGGCAGTCACAGTCCCTGTGGCCGCCAAAGCGCTGGCACTGCTATCTTTTAACAGGGCATTTTCCGCAAAATGGAACAACCCAATCGTGCCCGCTGGAATCACAGCCTTTTCGTTGCTGGCACTGGTAGCATTTTCATTACCGGAATAAATCCAGATATGCGCGTCTTTCTCGCCCGCAGGAATAGCGGGCAATTGCACCCAAATAGTCGCCAGTTCATTGACTGCATCAAACTTTTCAACGTAAAACTTCAGCTCTGTTTTATCGTCTGCCGCAATCACACGAATATCGGAACCATCAATATTGACGTTGGTGAAATCAAAATTGGCAGAATGCAAGCGCATGAGCGCCACTGCCGGTTCATTCATGCCAAGTGCCTGTGGGTTAATGGATACTTTATTGCGGACTGGCCAATCAGCATTCCATTCAGCATGGCTTAAACCAGCACTTAATAGAAACACAGCTGACAATATTAATTGGGCGCAACGTTGGACGATAAGGTTGGAAGAAATCATGAACATTCAATGCACTTATAAAAATTAGACTTGCAGGCATTGTATGAATGTAATGTGTCAGTTTGATTAAAAAAGAACTAGTTTTAACCAATAAAAGCCTATAAAAAAACCTGTATCCCATGCTGGAGATACAGGTTAATTTTATTATTTGATATCAATTAATTATAATATTTTTTTAATGTATAACTTTAGTTTCCAATACCGATTACATCGACCGATATGATAGATGGCAAGATGGGCTTCACAAAACTGTTATTGGCCGATTGTGCCACACTATTGGCGACCGATTGCGTGGCTGAATTGACAGCATCTGGAGATAACCCAGCCCCGACACCAGCAATTGCTGACGTTGCGGCAATAGGCACACCGGACGCAACCCCTTGTACTTGAATATTTGCCGCATTGAGTACCACTGGCGCTACAAGCAATAAGTTTCCGGCTTCAATACCTGCCTCACCAGCATCAACAATGGGCGCTATTAACACCACATTACCTTTTGGTGGTTCTTTTTCTTTACCATTTGGGCCATCCGGATCATAGCTTTGGGCTCTAATACCACTGCCAGCTGCCACACCACGCACCTCAATAATGGTATTACCAAAAGCATCGGTTTGTACAATACGCTCCGGTACCGATGTCGCTGTTTTAGAGCCACGACCAGCATCAATGGTGCCGTTGGTAGACCACACAGCAATATCACTGCCAAACTGTGTAATCACCTTGGATTGGTTCACTTGGAAATCACCATCGGCCATGGCTCGAATCGCGCCACCTTTTTCGGTAATAATACCAATATCCCCGCCTCGGCCAGGCACGCCTACGTTAATGAAACCACCAGGCGCCAACATATCAATGCTACCACTGCTGTTAGTCGATACTTTACTGTTAAACAATAAGATATCGCCATTGTTGAGTGTTGGGAACAAGTTGGCAATCGCAGCCTCACCTCGCGCATGATTTTTTGCAATTTCAAAGTCACGCCCAGAAGCAACTAACTCTGAGTTAAAGTGACGGTTAACAAAAATAGTTTTGGCCTCTAAATCCAACTCATTAAATTGCGCCAAAGCATTTTCATCGCTTATGGCGGTATCGCCATTACGTTTTTGCATGTAGGCAGTTAACGCATCGGCAGTTGATTTGCGGTATTCGGCCAAACGTTTGGCATCGTCCGCCAGCGTCACTGGGCCACCACCTGTGGGCATGATATATTGATTAATATATGCTTGTACCGCAGCACCCAATCCTAAGCCCGCTTGTAAGGTGATAGAAGCACCCTCTTTAGGCAAGGCAGGATTTGCATTGGCTGCGAAAGTACCTCCAAAGATTGAATTAGTACTTCGCGCATTGCCAGTGGTATTAATGGTGGTGATATTTGGATAAGTTAAATCAATATTTCGTCCTGCTTGTAATAACAATTCACCCGGGCCAGCTACCGTAATGTTTTGGGTATTCACATCTCTACCGGCTTTAATGACGCTAATGTCAGTAGAGCGATTGTTTTGCAATGCAACATTGAGGCCAGCTACATCTTTACCGGCCACAATTTTGGTGGCTTTGGGAATGCTGACAATAGCGTTGGGAGTATTGGCAAACACATCACCACTATTGGCCACAATCAATGATGCCTGCGTATCGTTTTTGTGCAATAAATCTTGGCTGTGAGTTAACAGTTGTTTCGAAATCACTGTGCCAATAACACTTGCACGTGTTACTGGGTTATATATATTAGGCAATGTATTGGGGTCTGCATCCGACATAGCTACATTTCCTAAACCTACTTGGTTAGCAGCGACGACATTAAAATCGCCAGTGCTTGATGGAACCATGGTAAACGAACCTATATTCGCGTTTCCATCATGTGCAGCAACAGAAATATTCGCTGGCACGTAGAAGAATGTGCTCAAGATTGGGCTATCTAAACCAGTGGTATAGCTAGCAATTGGTCTATCTGTTGGCATAACTAAGCTGACATTGCCATCAGAGCTAACAAGCCTCGTTCCAGCCGTTTGGGCATAGGTGTTGAAGTAGCTATTACGACCAGTACTATCATTTATTGCTGCATTACCAGTTAAATTATTATTGGGTGATGTTGTAGTCGATTGTGGAACCCAAGTAGGATTTATGATTGCGGCAATATTGATGTCTTTTGTTGCAGCCACATTAATCTGGCTATCTTGTTGTGCCAGAACAGTACCCAAAGCACCTTCAGTGGATTGTATTGAGCCACCGGCTTGAATAATGCCTTCACCTTTAGCGACAAAGTAAGTGCCATTATTGACATTATTTCCAGCAACAACAGTAACATCGCCACCACCGTCAACACTTGAAGCAAATACCTTATCTACGATAGGGTTGCCATTTTCATCTAATCGAGCTACATCTTTACCGGAAATATCAAAACGCGCTGTAGTAGGTGCTGATGCAGAGAAGTTAGAGATATCACCACCTGCATGCAATTCAATGTCGCCTCCGCCTAATGTCGCCAAGCTTTGTCTAAATAAGTCAGGACGCACCCACCATGTAGTATCCAAGTTGCTGTTACCACCACCTTGTCTAAATAGCCATTGGTTAATTAGTTGCCGTCCTGAAGTGGGTTCAGCACCCACAATGTTGCCCTGCGTTACCACGCGGATGTCGCCACCTTTGGTTAAATATAGTGGACTACCAAACGTTGGGGTATTGAAATCATCCAAAGTAGGGGCTTGGGTACCTGCGGTATAAATGACGGTATTAACGCCCATTATCAAATCACCACCGGCAGCGATATCAATATCACCTGTACCAGTTCTAATTGAGCGTGTAACAGGTACTCTTGGAGCGGTTGTAGTTAGAGTAGGATTTGTTTTAACTTCCACATTTCCGATACCTGAATTCGTTTTCATGATGTTTGCAGAACTCAAATCCATGCCAGCCACTAGTCGATAAGACCAAGAGTCGCCATCACCAATTACACTACCCCCAGCAGTTGTAAAACCATCACTGATGCTGCCATTCAAGTTCAAGTTATTGGCTGCACGCAAGGTGAGCACTCCAGGCTCTTCTCCTTTACGCTCAACACTATAAAGGTTCCAATCACTTCCAACAGTTAAATCGCTAGAGGATTGTATTTCTGTGCCTGCACGCAAGTGAAATGTGTTATCGCCGGCCTTACCCAATCCTGCTACGATACTGTCTTTACTAGTCATAAAGTCGCTAACGTCAGTGGCAACCGTGTCAAAGCCAAGTGTTGCCCCTGTGCCACTACCGGCTGTTACAGTGGTCACACCTGAGAAAATCTTAAACGCCTCTAATACAGTCGATTTAGCACCATTAATCGCTGTAGCCAATGCGTTAACCGCTACACCGTTACCTGCTCCAGCACCTGTTCTTGGTGCGCGCAAATGCACATCACCTCCGGCACCATTGGTGCCACCTGCCACGTTAATCTGTGAGCCACTTTGTAAATTAAGCACACCTTGTTGCGTGAACAACTCTACCTTGCCACCCTCTTCACCGGCTTTGGTACTATTGGCCTGAATATTTGCCGTGCTTTGCAAGGTCAGGTCTTGATTAGCATACAGACCCACTTTGCTGTTTTTAGGGGCTGTGGCAATAATATCGCCACTGACGGTTATCTTGCCTGCATCTGCCGCCACACTGATATCACGGGCAGAGAGCGCTTGATCGCCTGTGCCGGTAATGGCCACGTCGCCAGTACGCACGCGATAATGCCGTGATTCACTAAAGCCAGTGGCTTTTTGATTGCTTGTGCTTAAGTTGGCGAGTGAACCCACATCGACAGATAATTTGCCACCCAAACCTGTGCCTGTTGCGCCGCCATTCAAATTACCTTCTAAATTCAAAGTGCCTTGTGTTGCATTCACACTCACTGCACCGGCTTTTGCATCTCCGGTGCTGGTCACGGTGACGTTTGCACCTGTATTCACACTCACATTACCAGTTGTTGAATTGAGACTTACCTTGCCGGCATCTAAATGTTGTGTGGTGGTGTAATACTTAATGGATTGCGAGTTAGCAGATACATTTGCGCCATCTGCCAACACCAGGTTGTTGTTGGATTTTAGGTTCACTTGACCGGAGAGCGACTCAATCCTACTCGCCACATTCAGATTATTTGCCTCAATGGTTAATTGACCACCAAACTGCGTATTTGCAGTGAGAGTGGCCGCATTATTTTGTGTGGTATTCAGTGAGTCACTGGCTTTAACGGTAAATTTACCACCCGTCTCACTAGTGATTCTACCCGCATTGATGTTGACATCGGCCACATTCAAATTAGTTTGACCTGTTGCGGCTGTGCGAACCTCGCCAGCATTAATGTTGAGTTGGCTATAGCCTTGCAATGTTGTTTGGTCTGTCGCCAACAACACACCATTGGTGGTAACCGGCGCTTTCTCACCCTCAAATCGCACGGTATTGGCATTGATATTGAGCGCTCGGCCTGAGCCATCTGCGGCTACATTCAACACAGCATCCTGATTGTTTTTAATGGTCAGCGTGTTAGCTGTAATCACGCTGGCAGTATTGCTGCTAGGTGCACCCGCTTCGATGGCACCAAGGTGTCCAACAATGCCTGCTCCATTTAACGTGAGATCCAAACCACTATTGCCAATGTTAACCTCACCAAAGGTATCAATATTGCTGTAGCTATTGAGTGTGAGTGATTTGAGTTGACCTAATGCTGCCAACGAATCAGCATTGACGCCCAATCCAGCAACATCTTGTGGGGCATCGCCTATTAAAATGCGATTAGCACCTAAGGTCACTTTACCGCCATCGCTTAACGCTAAACTGCCATCTAAATTCACATTTTGAGTGGCATCTACCACCGCAGAATTACCTGCTTTCAATGTACTGCCGTTTTCGACAATCAGTTCTCCTTGCGTTGCGTTGGCAGAACCACCAGAGCGGCTGTAGGTAATATTATTTTTAGAAGATAGCGCTAATAATGCACCCTCACCGTTGGTTTGAATTACCTTCTCACCTGGTTTAGTTGATGCTGTCCCGGTATCAATTGCCGCACCATCATTCACCACTACTTGTTTGGTGGCTGTGGCGATAAACTCGGTATTGCGTAGCACTTGTGTATTGTCATTTTCAATCGTGACACTTTCCGCAACCGTCGTGACGTTTTGCACGCCATCAATCAATGTACGTGTACCACCTAACAACACACTCTCAGCATTCAGGTTATTCAGACTATTCACAGTCAATTGCAAGCTGCCATCGTTGCTATTGTCTTGAGCATTCACCACACGAATCTTGCCTGAGCTAATATCTACCTGCAGACCATCACCGTTACCCACCGTATTGGCCAACACGCTGGCATTCAGCGCTAATTGATTCGCTTTAAGGCTTAACTTACCCACATCATCCGGCGCACTCGTCACTAAACCTTCGGTTTTAAGCGGGTTGTTAAAGAAGGTGTTAGCGCTGGTCAAAATGTATTGCGATGGTGCTTTGGATACCGTGCCTGTTGCTGGTCTGAACACTGCGCCGTCCATCACTTTAAACGTAGACCAATTGGCATCGCGTGCGCCTGTGCTATCCGCAAAATAGCCAGAAGTTAGCGTTGTACCATCTTGTTGAGGTGTGATTTTGCCGATAGTCGTTGGTGTCGTTTGCGCCTGTGTTTGAACTACATAAGCGCCTGGCACTAACGCGTAACGTGCTGGTAATAATGTATAGGTGCCTGCAGGCAATCCGGGGACCCCTGATAAGTACACCGTTTGACCAACCCCCACGCCAGCAGAGCTACTTGCATACGTTAAATCGGCAGGGGCATACTCACCTTTCATGGTGGGGATTACTGCGTAAGTATTGGGTTGCGCCAAAATATCTTGGCTACCACCCAGTCCGGGTACCCACTCATAAGCAAACATATCGCCACCTGCTGACAAATCTAGCTTAGCGTCTTGTTGCATTTCCACATTGTCAGAATCGAGATTGATGGCTTTTTCAACGAGTGGTCGTGTTGAGCCACCGCTTGGGTTATACACCTCACCACCCGTCGTAGTGATACCAAATGGAATATTTTGCCCACTACCAGAAATGCTGGTAGAGCTACCACTGTCGAGGGTCACAGAATTACTACCTACCAAATTGATTCGACCAAATGGCGCTGTGAGCACACCATTTTGCAATACGTCTGCCGCTTTGAGTGTGAGTTCACCCCCTGCTGATAGCACAGGGCTTGCGGTCTTACCATTGCTGTTAACAGTAACTTTACTGTTAGCCCCCAAGGCTTCAAATGTTAGTTTTGCACCGGAATCAGGGTAAATTTGACGCGCCGTTAAGGTAATTTCACCATTGGCGGTAATCCCAGCCTCGGTCGCTGTTGCACCATCCTGCACAAAAGTACTTACGCCTTGACCATGAATGTCCAGCTCGGTATTTAGGGCAACTTGCTGGGTGCCGGAAATACCCACCAAACCTTCAATATGCATTTGTTTAGACTGAGTAGTGAAAGAGCCAGAACCGGCAACCAACCCAGTGGTATCTAAGAACAAACTTTGGCTTTTCAACGTAATATGCCCAGCTTCTAAGTTGGCAGTACCATTGTTTTGCACATGCAAAACAGGTGACTCTAGCTTGAGGTTGCCGGCAATATTCAAGGCAAATCCATCAGCCAATTCAATCCTATCATTAGCACCTGGCGTATTTAAAAATGATTTCACACTCACATTAGCAAAACCACCCTGCTCAATTTGCTCGGCTGAAAGTTGCGCTTTTAGATATTCTGTATTCGTACCAAAGTCATCTTTAATCGCATCGCCTTGCGTAAAATTAGCCGCACTTAACTCCTTGTTATTTGTCAGCAATACCGTTTCAGTGCCACTGGCAATTGATGAAAAGTCACTGACAAGCCGTCCGTTATAGGTCAGATTTAAACTACCATCGCGCCCTGTACCGTTTGCAGCTGCTTTAAAATCACCATCCACCAACAAAGCCCCTGTACCGGAAATAGAGATGTTACCGGCATCACCATATAGTGTTTCTCTGAGCGGCTTACCACTGAGCGTTGGCGTATCCGTTAGTATTGACGCACCCGACACATCAAGAATCGCACCATCTTTGATAATTGTGGCCCCTTTTAAGGGTTCAGAAGCGTTGACTCGCTCATTAATGCGGATGGTGCCTGCGTTGGATACTTTAGTCTTCAGCAATTGTGGCTGAGAATCAGGCAAAGTAACGGTGGTACCGGCAGCGTTTAGATAGGCCTTTTCACCAATAAATACCGCTTGCGTCTGGTCTGCTGGTAACTCGGTATCAATGTCATTGATGCGTATGGTGATATCACCGCTTGGCGTCGTGATATCCCCCAGCACATTCACTTGCTTGCCCGCACTCAATGAGACGCTACCGCCTCTGTCGGTGCGCAAGGTGGTATTTTCGGCCAAATTAAGCGTACCTAAATTATCACCCACACGATTACCTGTAAAATCCAGCGACACTGCCTCTCTTTGGAAGTCTGCCTTCACAAGGGTTCTGGTCACGTTAGACATTGACTGTCCACTTACCTGATTCAGGTAATTTGAATTCATCTGCCAGTTTTGAGCTAAACCATATACTTGTTGTAAAGGAGCGCCTTGCGCACCAATATTAACGTTAAACGCTGACAAGGCAAATTCTGAAAACCCACCTTTGCTGAAAAAATCATTGTTTACAGTAAAATCACTCGCAAGATTGTTGGCAATATTCAAGGTGCTTTCCAGTTCGCTGCCTTGCTCGCTCACGTTAATAAAATTAATCGCTAAGCGGCCGCCACGGTCAAAGCCATATGATTGCAAACGGATACTGTTATCCATATTTTGGTTAGATTTAAAGCTGATGTCACCCGCATTACCAGTATGCAATACCTTCTTGTTGTCTACCCAAGCGCCTGCTGAAGCATCAAGCGTGACATTTTCACCCAGCGACAATAAGCCACCCGTGATGTTACCGCCGTCTGCTGCTACCTCTCTTGTGAGCGCGCCTACAATTTGTGGGCTATCGTTAGTAAACATACCTGCCGTGCTAATCGTGATGTTGTTAGCAACATTAGTTCGCAAAGCTTGCAAGAAAATATCCGAATTTGGCGCGAAGATATTGGCGTTGATATTAGTAATCGTGCCAGCACCACTATTGCTCAACACAAGTTTGCCATGCGGTTTAAGATTAATCTGGCTATTCACGTCCAACTTGGTGACTTTGGTAAAATCGATATCGTTGAACCCGTTGGCGAGAAAATCGGTGCTAATTACAGATTGGTAGTTGCCGCTATCCGGTAGCTTCTGATTAAAATTAAAGTCCTCCGGCAATTGTTTGGCCGTGTCATCAATCACTAAATGATTTGCACTGGCTTTGAGTTTGCCATGCTCAGGCGCTTCTTGTTTCAGCAATTGCTCTCTGCTTACTTTGGTATTGGCAATCAACTGCCCAGCCAATATTAAATTTTGGGTGTTGTCAGCTTCAATAGGTGTAGTCAGGTCTACCGTACCAGCATTTCCACCCTCAAAAAAACTACCCACACTCTGTGTGCTACTGCCTAATGCAAACGTTTTCACCGTGCCCCATTTGGGGTCTACGATAGATTGAGAATCAGCCACTTGTTGATAAGCAACACCGGGTTTGGCCTCTGAAATAGGGACTAACTTGCCGTTAAACAACAGCTGAGATTCTTTAACGGTTCCAGCAGTATAAGTTGTGGATCCCCCTGAGACGTCAATGACTGCACCCTTATTAATAATCAAATCTTGGTTGGTAGATAGTGTGACCGTACCCGCGTTGGTCATTTTCTCGGCAACGGTTACACCCACCAAATCCAAAAATGGTTGGATGTCCAATAGGTCAGTACCTTTGCGAGCATCCACGAACACTGTTTGTCTAAACAACCCGCTATCGCGCAAAATTGGGTTGTCTTTCAACTGATCAGAAAATAGTTGTATTTCTAATTGATTGCGCGACATGGGCGCAACAGCATCTACGCCTGAGACATCAATACTGGCGTTTTCACCCAAGTAAATGCGGCGTGTATTTTCACCTTTAAAGACACCTACAGGATTACCAGTGAGTGGGTCAATAATCACCTCATTGGTAATCGGGTCGAATTGGCGAGGAATATTTAAATCTACGTTGCCGTTTTTATCAAACTCAAGTTGTGATGACGCATTAAATTCAGATTTAGCAGTAACGTTACCGCCTTTGACATTTACCTTGCCATCTATATTAATCAGGCTAGCTTCAATGGTCACTTCAGAGGTCTTGAAAGGCTGTGAAACTATCGTTTCTTCTTTATCAGCATAATCCGGCACCACCTCGGTAACACTATCTTTTTCTAGCGTCACAGCACCATTACGAGAGCCAACCACATCTACACCCGATTCAGTCGCTCGGTCTTGCGCAATCAATTTAATCGAGCCATTAGCACGCACAGAGGTAGAAGCAGACAGAGTACCGCCTTGGTTCACCGCCAAACCCATCATGGTAATGTTGCCCCGCTCCGCGACAATCTTACCTAAGTTAACTGCTGTACCACCTGCATCCACTTCCACCAAAAAGCCTGCTGGGTCTGCCGCGCCTTTTAAATAAATCTTTTTACCTGCAGCTAAAATGGTTTGGCCTTCAGGCGTGCGAATCAGCGTTTCACGCAATACATCTTTGCCGTCGGCATCTTTCACAATGCCTTCTTTTTCCACTTTTACGTTAGGCGCAAACAGCATTACTTTGCCGTTATTGGCGGTATTGATTTGTGCACCGCCCTCCACCAACACCTGCGCGTTCTCAATTTTTGTTCTGGCGGCATCATCTAAATCTAAGGTGCCCACCAATTCAAACGCCTTGGTAAACGTTTGGTCATTCACAAAGCCAGCTTGAAATAACTCATCCGTCATGTTCAAAGTGCCGGCATACAATGAGCCCACATTAAACGTTGCGTCTTTGCCAATAATAATGCCATTAGCATTGATGAAATAAAGATTGCCAGCTGCATTGAACGCGCCGTTCAAGGTACTGGGATTAATATCGTGAATACGTGCAAGAAAGCTTTGAGTTCGCGCCATCTCCACGTTAAAACTCTCACCGCGCTGAATATTCAATTGATTAAAATTGATAGTCGCCACGTCTTTGATATTTCTGAATGTGATGCTATTGGCAGTTGAATTCACCAAAGTTGCACCGCTATTCCCATAATCGCGAATAGACACTCCCTGCGGCAGATCAGCCCACGCCAGCCCCACCATGCTAAAACTTAGCATCAAGGTATATTGCAGCGCCTGTTTAGCTTGCTTACGGATACGACGACCACTTTTGCTGACATGACCTTTGGCGGCCTCTGACACGGGTACCATCATGTGAAGCACTCGGCTGTATACCAATTTATATATGCCTTGATTCATCGTCTATTCCTTTTCAATCCAGCAGTTTTCGCAGGCAATGCATTACCACTCATAACCCACTCTAAAGTGCAAACGGTCGTCGCCCTTGTCCACATCAATCGCATCTTTATAAGCATGCGCATAATCCAAGTTGGTAAATAAGCCGCCCGTACCTTTTAACTTAAAGCCCAAACCGGCCGATAACAAATCTCGTGTACTATCACCACCTGAGATGTCATACACTCTGGTCACACCTGCATCAATAAAGCTGAATGCATAAAAATCTTTGATGTAATCGCTAAATAAATGCTGGCTGATGTATTTTTTTAGCTGAGGCGTGCGCAACTCCAAAGAAACCGAGGCACCGTTATCGCCAAGTTCGCTCGATTCCAAATAACCGCGTACCGAATCTACCCCACCAATGGTGAACTGCTCGGCGGAAATCAACTTCTCACTGGCAATTTGCCCACTCAACTTAGCTTGTAGTGACCACTCCAATGGCAACTTTTGGGTATGCTTGATATCGGTGCGCAGAAAAGCGTAGTTGGGTTTAGCATCATCACGTTTGTCATTAAATTCACGTTCGTTATTGCCTAAACCACGAGGTGCAAAGTTAAAGGTGAGGTTGGCTTGGGTTTGGGAGAGCTCAGTTTGGTACGTACCATCGTAGCCCAACACAAACGCCAAGTAAGAAATAGGTGTATTAAAGCCATCCGCACCCAGCAACACCACGCTCTCTTTAAACGTTTTATAGTCGGCACCCAAGGTCAAGCCTTGGTAGTAACTCTCAGTCGATGGTAGTGGATGAATGTAGCGCGCACCCGCAATATACCCTTTACCAATCACGTTCACGTCACCCACTGCACTGATATCGCTGTCTGAAATCACGCCATAAGCCGCAAAGTAATCACCATTCAAGCGAGGGATTACGTAGGTGCCGGAAAATACTTTCACCTCATTTAAATCCTCGGGTGAAACCTGAAAGCTCAGGCCGACGCTATGGTCTTTTTGCCATAAGTTCTCGTAACGTACGGAGCCATTTAAGCGCGTTTCAGTGGTGTTGGGTGAGTAACGGTCGTTAAGCTCTAAACTGCCGTGCAAGGGCAATTTGTCCTGCACTTTTAAATCCACCTCCACCTTGCCGGGGGATTTTCCAGGCCTTAATACAGGTGTCACTTGGCGATTTTGGCCTTTGTTGACGGTGCCCAATTGTTGCTGCGTTGTTGGGAAGTGTGGCACTTTGCCTTCTTGAAACTCCGCCACGCGTGATTTAATTTCAGCCAGAGATGTGTATTGCGAATCCTTAATGCGTAAGGTTTCCACGGAACCTTCCGTCACCAACAAGCGCACAATCCCTGCATCAACCTCTTGCTGTGGAATACTCACCGATACCGTGAGGTAGCCATTATCTTGATAGGTTTTTTCCAGCGCACTACGTGCTTTTTCCACATCATCAATGGTCTTGGCTTCGCCCATAAATGGGTAAATGGCCTCTTCAATTTTGCCATTGGGCAAAACCGTATTGCCATCTACCTTAAACTCAAACACATTAAAAGTAGGCTGTTTTTCGGCTTTCTGTTCCGGTTTTGTTTCTTCTGATTTTGCTTGTTCTGTATTTGCTTGCGGCTCAGACTCCTCGGATTCAGGCTGAGTCTGAGCATTAGAAAGACTTTGATTGGATGACTTTACCGCCTCTTCCTGATTGGTCGCTTCTGCATCGGCCGCATCAAGGCGTAACGGTGCTAATAGCAACATCAAGTAAGCTGAGATATGGAACGCTAAAGGCTTTAGCACATGAGGTTTTTGCATGCCAATTTCAATTTATAAAAACTAGACCATTATGAGAAAACTATGTGTCAAGTTGATGAAACGGACTAGTCCTCAGTACTAATCCTAACAGCAAGCAAAATGGGATTACGGCTGGTGAATTAACAAATAAAACACTTAGTTAAAAACAATCAATAAATGATATTGAACTCAGCATCTATATTGATAGATAAGATATCTTACTGCATGGCTAAATTGCTCAATCTATTCTTTTACCAATCGCATCAATTTCCTCTTTGATTTTCAGATGATCGAGCTTGCTAAAAGGGAGTGCAACAAATAATTTAATTCGATTTTCCAAATACATGCCAATTCGGTTAAATGCTGCTAATTTATTTTCCTCCGACCCCTCAACAGCAGCTGGATCTTCAACGCCCCAGTGAGCTGTCATTGGTTGACCTGGCCAAATCGGGCAAGACTCACCAGCAGCGTTATCACATACAGTAAACACAAAATCCATAATTGGCGCATCTACTCCAGCAAATTCTTCCCAGCTTTTGCTCCTTAACCCTTCCACAGAAAGACCGTGATTTGTCAAATTCTTAATCGCAAGTGGGTTGACCAAGCCTGTTGGATGACTGCCAGCACTGAATGCAATAAATTTATCTTTGCCCCAGTGTGCTAGCAATCGCTCTGCCATAATGCTACGTGCTGAATTACCTGTACAAAGAAAAAGCACATTATATTTTTTCATTTTCAACCCTTAGCTAATTTGTTTCATACCAACTTTTGGTTCGGTTAACGATAGAAACAACCGACAACATTACAGGTACTTCAATCAAAACACCCACCACCGTGGCCAATGCTGCTCCTGAATTAAATCCAAACAATGCAATGGCAGTGGCAACTGCCAGCTCAAAGAAGTTAGATGCACCAATCAACGCTGATGGACCAGCTACACAGTGCGCTACATGAAGTTTTTTATTTAACCAATAGGCAAGCATTGAATTGAAATACACCTGAATAATAATGGGCACAGCAAGCAATCCAATGATGAGTGGCTGAGCTAGTATTTGCTGGCCTTGAAAGCCGAACAACAGGATTAAGGTGAGCAACAATGCAGACAAGGAAACTGGCTGTATGCGTTTCAGAGAAGCATCGAAAACTGATTGCCCTTGATTTAATAGATAACGACGGAGGATTTGGCTAACAACAACCGGCACTACAATAAATAAAATAACGGAGATGATTAAGGTATTCAATGGCACAGTAATGCTGGATATGCCTAATAAAAGCGCAACTAGTGGTGCAAATGCAAACAACATAATCACATCATTAATGGCAACTTGTGAAAGGGTAAACTTTGGCTCACCTGCGCACAAATTGCTCCAAACAAACACCATGGCAGTACAAGGTGCCGCTGCCAATAAAATCAATCCGGCAATATAACTATCAACCTGATCTACAGGTAACCAATCAGCAAACAAGTGCCGAATAAATACCCATGCAAGTAACGCCATTGAAAAAGGCTTAACTACCCAGTTAATCAGTAGCGTGACGCCAATACCTCTGCCATGTAACAGCACCTCGCGCATCGTACTAAAATCAATTTTAATTAGCATTGGGATAATCATTAACCAGATGAGCACGGCCACTGGTAAATTCACTTGGGCTATCTCTAATCCTGCAATCGCTTGAAATGAGCCGGGGAAAATTTTACCCAAGGTGATGCCAACGACAATACAAGCTAACACCCACCATGTTAAGTTACGCTCAAAGCTACCCATTTGTGTTGAACGCGATTCTTTACTGACTGCATCCTGCATACATTAATTACTCTCTCGTAATAAACTGGATTTTTTGCGCAGCAGGGGCACAGCATGCGGCGTTAGCTTCAATGCTGTCTTGGCCGTTGAAAGTGAGCGCACTTTCTAGGGTTCGATATGTTTCCCATGCGATGCCAGATGGATCTTGCACCCAATGCTTATCTGACTTGGCATAACAGCAAGTAGTACCCTCCTCGGTCAACACACTTAATTCGGCTTTTTCCAGCCGTTTCTTAATTTCGGTTAACTCGGTTTCACTTTCCACTTGAATACCAATGTGATCTAAACCCGCCTTGGCACCGCGTTGACTAATTGCAAAATTAACTAAGGGATCATCGAGCATCCATTTGGCATAATCAGGTTTAGAGACAGTTGGCTCGGCACCAAATAACTGGCTATAAAATGCCAAACTTTTTTCGACATCCTCCACAGATACATGTAAATGCATTCTTTTCATATGATTACTCCTTGTTTGGCTTACAAACGACATCCGGACAGCACTTGCTTTCGCTGGCACAACAGTTTTCAGTAAGGTAAGCAAGCAAGCTATTCATCGCTTCATAGTTTGCCGAATAGTAAATAAACCGGCTCTCTGGGCGTGATTGAATAAGCCCTGCTCGGCTCAACTCTTTTAGATGAAATGACAACGTGCTCGGCGGGATGGAGAGACTCTCTCCAATATTGCCAGCAGGCAGACCGTCTTGTCCTGCTTGGACAAGCAGCCTAAATATATCCAAACGGGCTTCCTGTGCAATTGATGAAAGTTGTGTCACTGCTGTTTTAATGTCCATAGTTTCTATATTTCCATAAATATAGAAATATAGTCAATAATAATTAAATGAACCTAATATAAATAATAAAAAAGCACACACCCTTTTGGAGTGTGTGCTTTTAACTAAGCTAATCTGTGTGTAACAGAACTAACTAGATTATTGCGTTAATTGTGCTGGTGAGCAGTTGTTACCCAAGTTTGTACCTTTGGCCACTTGAACACCAACCGTACATACTGAACCAGCCAATGGGTTGAGTGTTAAACCACGTGGGAACACTGCACATGCAGCAGCTTGTGGTGAAGACAACGCTGTAGTAATTTGATCAACTACAACATTTTCAAATGCAGTTTTTGCAGGTGCACCAGCGTAGTTACTACGTACAAAGTTTTTCAACTCCATGTGGAATGCATATTGACCTTGAGCAGCTGTTACACGTGCATTTTCTGTGTCGCCAGCTTCAGGGTGAACGCCATCCACTTTAATGAAGCGGTAACCGTTGCTACCAGCAGGGTCAGTACGCCAGTTATTTTCTAAAGACAACACACCAATTGCATAACCTTCCTGTGAAGCAGCGCCTGCGGTTGTTGCGTTGCTTAAAGCGGTTTTAACGTTACCTGAACCTGAGTGCTCTGTTACAGTGTAAGTTGGGTTTGAATCTGCAACTGTTGATGGAAGCAAGTTTGCATTAACACCAGAAGCACATGGGTTTTGCATAAAGAATGCATTTGAACTTGCTTGTGAACCTGAGGTTGAAATACGACGCTCTACTTTTACCTTACCTGGGTTGTTGCCTAAAATAGGTGTCCAATCACCGTTAGCCGCACCGTTTTGTGTAGCAATTGTAATGTACTGAGTTTTAGTCAGGTTAGGTGCATTCACTGGGTCAAACGTGGTTGAATTTACATCAGACAAGCCTTGTGCCGCTTGCAATGCGCGGTATAAAGGCACACTCACAGCCAAACCAAACACTTGGCCAACGTTTGCATTAGACTCAACGCCACGGGCTGACACATCACCACCACCGATAGTAGATGGGAATAATGCCGCTTCTACGTCAGAAAAGCCACCCACTGGCAATGATGGTGCAAAAGAATCGGCAGCTACTGCAGCAGCATTTTGACTATTTACTTGTGGATTTGTACCTGCTGATGGCAACGCCGCACCAGCTTGTTTGCAACCTTTCCATACTGTTGCATTGTTTTCAGCATTGGTTGGGTCTACATAGTTCACGGATGAAGTGCAACCATTAGGTGTACCGTCGCTACCAGTACCTGGGAATCTAACACGTGCTAAACGTGTACCCACAGTGTGTGGTGTGTATGCATTTAAAGAACCACCGTCCAATGTATGGTAAAGGATAGACACCACACCATTACGCTTGCAAGCATATGCACTAAAATTACCCAATGAACCAGGTACTGAATTTGAGTTTGTTTGTGATGAAAAAATGGTATTAGTACCAGAATCACAACCCACGCCAGTGCCTGAACCCACCCAACCTTCGTACACGGTACGTGTTGGTGCAGATGCACCAGTAATCCAAGCTTGTTGCAATGTGCCGGCTTGACGTGCACTGTTGATCTCAGCAACAGTTACAGGTGCTGCAAAGGCTGCGGCAGAAGCTGATAAACCAGCTACCAATAATGCGATTTGTTTCATTTTCATGATCGTTCCCTTATAAAAATAGGTGTAAGAATTCCACCACCCTGACTAAAAGTCAGGGCCTATTGAACATATTCATTAGTGCGCGAATAAATTCGCGATGGCAGAAATAAAACTAGTAAAACTATCGAATTAAGCTTGTTTACGACGAGCTGCAAAACCCATAAAGCCTAGGCCTAACAACATCATGGCCCATGTGTCTGCTTCTGGTACTACCACTACTGGATCATTTGTGGTGTAAGTTAATGCGCCGTTTGCTGTAAACGTAAACGCTGCATTGTTAGCTAGAATAGTTGAAGTTGTTGGACCGAAAGCTGAGCTACCATAAAGGTTTTGATAAACCGCTAAAGATTGGCCAGCGTTACCTACAGTAACACTACCTTGACTGAAGTTTTTATTTTGACCGAAGTAAATAAGCGCATTACCAAAGCCTGCATTACCCACGCTTGCACCGTTTGCAACTTCAGTATGGTTTTGATAGATCACTGACAAGTCAACTTGCTGAGTACCTAAGTAGCTATCCCAGTTAGAAATTTGTTGACCCAGTGGGTTAGTTGTAAGCGGTGTTACAGTTGCTTGATTTAACGTACTGATCAGGCCACGTGTGCCTGCGCCAGTACCTGCATTATCAGTACCAATCACAGCAAACTGTAAGTTAGCTGGATTAACTAACCCGATGAATATGCTCCATGCTGTTGCATAGTCACCACCCGTTAAATCCCATGAAAAATTTGTACCTACGTTATCAACGTTGCTGTCAGCAAAAGACGCAGCTGGCATTACGCTAAAATCGCTGTAGCTTTTACCTAAATCAAATACTGCAGATACGCCAGCCACTTTATCAAATACGGCCAATGACATAGAGCTGTTTCCGGTTGTGCCAAGATCTACAGCCGCTTGTGCTGGCACTGCTGCTGCTAACACCACTGCTGCTGCAATTGCTTTCAATTGAAATTTCATACTTTTCTCCCAAAAATAAAAAAACATCTAAAACCTACCGCTTCCATTTTTTACTCGGCAACTTAAACTCGCTCATGCATCTTAGTTAAGCGACTTCGCCACTTTAATGACCGCTTGTGACATCCCTAACTTTTTAAATAGTCTGTGTGGACTACAGGGCAAAGGCCGCAAATAAAACAAATCTTTCTCTCTAAAGTATAGAAAGTACGTGTGATGTTAGTTGGGAGTGCTCTAGTCCGAACGGACTAGAGATTTGGAAAGCTATGTGACAGTTTTGAACGGAATGGATTAGCCCTGAATCGTGACCAAACCTAGCTTGGCAGCTTTAACAGCGGCTTGACCACGATTCTCTACATCCAGCTTACGCAGTATGTTTTGAACGTGATTTTTCACGGTGAGCGGACTAATTTCCAAGATGGAAGAAATCTCCCAATTGGTTTTACCCATATGCAACCACTGCAAAATCTCAAACTCGCGTTTGGTGATTTTTTTACTGGTATGGATAGAATTTAACACCATTGAGGTACCGCCGCGATTCGATGTCACTTTAATCAGCGCACAGTGCAAGTGCGGCATAATCAACTCTAATAAATAAGCCGTATGCGCAGACATCGGGCTCGATAAACGGCCAAATGCCACCACGGTAGAAATACGGGTACGACTATCGCCAAAGCCATGTACCACAAAGTTTTTAAGCTCTGAGTTTAGTAATACTTCTGGATCTGCATTGACTACTGCATAGTTATTAAAATCTGCAGCCTTGATATGATTTGTTACGAATGTGGGCATGCCATGTTTGCTCCACACGTTAAGCGCATCTCTTACCACGCCTTCATCTTTTTTAATGACTTGACTAAACTGCGCATCCCCAAAATACCTTGAAGACGTAAAGTACTCGTAATCATAGATATCACTATCAGAATTACGCACGCCAAACAGCATGACCTCATGACCGATTAAGTATTGCACACCACGTTGCAGCCAGTTAAACAAATGTGTGCGTTGTGTTAAGCGAAGTGATTCCTCTATCACCTCCATAAACACTAGGCGTTGCTCATCGCTCAAACTAATTTCAGTATCGATTAGATTCATTCTTGTTGTACTAGTAAGGATGGCTAAACATTGTTATCTACACTATTAGGTCATTAATATTATTCGTGGACTATTTTTGACTGTAGTCATGACAGAGGGATGACCGATAAATGTCACTTTCTTGACAGATTTATAACAAAGAACTAGAGCTGCAACACCATAAAAAAAGCGTAGTCGGCAAAGTGAATGAGCCAAACTACGCCAACGAGGGTTAAAATATATAGTAGATAGGTTTGATGACAACACCATGTATAACCATAGTGATTTGGAACTAGATCTATAATCGTGCATACGCGTATTGCGCTGGGTAAATTACTTTTTCGCGTGCGTCCGACCATATCAAATCACATCCATCGTCATCCACGTGCATCATGCGCCCGGTTTTATCGACGCAATATTCACCACACACAATCATTTCCTCAAAGGTGTAGTCTTGGCCAACGCGCGTATATTCAAACAGCACACTACGTACTACTCTACTACCACGTTGTAGATGACAGCCATCACTAATCCAGGTGGGGCCGATAATCTCAGTGCCTTTATCCACGCGCACGCCTGAGCCAAGATACACTGGGCCTTCAATATGGGTATGCTCCCAATCCACATGCACATTTAAACCAGCCCACACACCAGGACGTATCTGCCTACCCGGCATCACCATACTGGGCACTTCTCCGCGCATCACTTGTTGCATCACCAGCCAGTAATCAGACACCAAACCAATATCGATCCAATTAAACGGTTGATTGATGGCATAAAATGGCAAACCACGCTGGACCAACAATGGAAACAAGTCTGAACCAATATCGAAAGTGCTACCGGACGGAATCAAATTAAGGGCCTCTGGCTCAAAAATATAAATGCCGGTGCTGGCTAAGTTAGAACGGGCCTCCTGTTGGCTTGGCTTTTCTTGAAAAGACACAATCTTGCCATCTGCATCCGTCACTACCACACCATATCCTGACACTTTATCCATCGGCACTTCTTTTGCCACCAAGCTCACCAAGGCGCCCTTTTGTTTATGCTCGGCCACCGCTTCGGTAATGTCCAAATCAATAATCGCATCCCCACAAATCACAATGGTGGTGGTATCAAAAAAGCCACCAAAGTCTTGAATTTTGCGCATACCACCTGCGGACCCTACCGGACTTGGCACAATCTGACCATTGCTGATATCACCTTCAAACGAGTAACCGATATTGACGCCAAAACGATGACCATCGCCAAAGTATTGCTGAATCTTTTCATGCAAATAACTCACGTTCACCATCACATCATCAATGCCATGCTTGGCTAAATGCTCAATTAAATATGCCATCACCGGCTTACCTAAGATGGGGATCATCGGTTTAGGTAGCTCGTAGGTAAGCGGCCTGACTCGTGTACCCTTACCTGCCGCAAGTATCATTGCTTTCATGACTCATTCTCTCTCAATTGGTAGTGCTAGCATCTTAGCCCGCGATAATGAACGTGCTGTGACGATGGCTTGTTGGTGCCTAGTTTTTAAGTGCAATAGCAATAAAAAAAGCGATTAAAAAAATCGCTTTTTAGCTTACTCGGATAATTACTTTTGTTGACGGCGTCTTGCAGACCAGCCCATTAAACCAAGGCCAGCCATAAACATCGCGTACGTTTCTGGCTCGGACACAGGAGATACTGGGGTTGTGGCTGCATATACATTTGTCAGTGAGAACACCAAGTCGTTGTAATCCAAATCACCACCGCCTAACAAGTCTTCAAACCCAACCGTAATGCTATTACCAACTACATCACTGTAAGCTGCATGAATCACATTATCTGGGTTGGTGGATGCTGGGCCATTAAAAAAAGTAGTGCCAATAGTATTAACCAACAAACCAAAATTTAATTTGGTGCCTGCCTCAAAATTACCCAATGAGTACTGAGTACCTGAAGTGGCTGTATGGTTATTTAATATTGAATCAGTAGCCCCTTGAAGGAATAAATCACTCGAAAAGGTTGCCTCAGATGAAAGGAAGGTCAAAATAATTTCACCAGTAGTGCCTACGAATAGACTCTCACCACTTGGTGAAATACCAAAAGGCAATGGCGTTTCCGCATTAGCTAACATTGGCGCGCTCAAAGAGACCGCTAATACAACGGCGTGAACTAGTTTCATGGTTTACTCCTCAAAATAAAAAAATTTATCAGGTCATTTTGAAGAAATAACATGACAACCCGATTAAGAAAATGTGAATAATCTAGTTACTTCGGACTAGATTAGTCTAAACGGGCTAATCAGCAGCAATACATTGTCACACTTAATATGCTTTTGGATCTTTAAAAATCCTTACAATGGTTTTACCAATTATCTGCAGGTCCAGAGCCAGTGACCATCGTTTAAGATAATCCAAATCATAGTCGATGCGTTGCTTCATACTATCCACCGTGCTCGTTTCCCCCCTAAATCCATTGATTTGCGCCCAACCTGTGATGCCCGGTTTAACTTTGTGGCGCACCATGTAACCTTTAATGACCTTACGGTACATCTCATTATGTTTAACTGCATGCGGCCTAGGCCCCACCACACTCATGCTGCCCTGCAACACATTGATAAATTGAGGCAATTCATCCAAAGATGTTTGACGTAACAATTGTCCAAAAGCCGTCACGCGCTGGTCGTGTTTGGTGGCTTGCCGCACCTCTGCCCCGTCTTCTGTCACGGTCATGCTTCTAAATTTGTAAACCATGATTTCTTTACCGTCCAAACCGTAACGCTTTTGCTTAAATATGATGGGCCCGGGCGAACTCCTCTTAACTCCAATTGCGATAAGCACCATCAAGGGCGAAATCATCAGCAAAATCACACTGGCAATCACAATATCGCTCAGCCGTTTTAAAAAGCGGTTCACACCTGAAAATGGTGTCTCGCACATCGCCACCACCGGCATACCATCGATGTCGTCGATTCTGGCCTGAATCAAATCCGTCATAAAGAAATCCGGCACATAGTAGATGGAGGCGGTGGTGTCTTTCAGGTGGTCAAGCAAAGCATGGGTTTTAGATTCCGGACCGACAGGCAACGCAATGTAAATCAAGTCTATGGCTTGCTCTTTTACAAAATCCGCAACCTTTGTCATTTCACCTAAGTACGGTGCGTATGTGTGCGTGTATTCATCGTCAAAATAGCCCTGAATATGGATGGCATGGCTGGGATTTCCACGTAGCTTAGCCTCCAGCTGCCGACCAAGCGCATTGCAGCCCACAATTACCGCCGTTTTTTTGGCTTGATTTAAATAATAATCACTTGAAAAATAATGCGACAACATGGCATGCGCTAAGCACATCACACACGGGGTCAACACAAACCAATCCATTAACAAAGTACTTGGAAAATCGAACACATAGCGTGTCACATAGCCAAAAATCAATAGAATGCCCGCCACCATACACCATTGACTCAGCGTAGCTTTCACATCTACCCACAAACGCTGTTGCATCACCCAATTACCCGGAAAGCTAATAGCAAAGGTCAATATGGACAACACGATATGGTCTGGCGTGAGTTCACCTTCGTGGTAAATAGCCACTGCATATAACACCAGTACCATTAACAGCGGGTCTATAAATAAGCGAAAAAATTGTTGTCGATTAAATACTTTGCTAAATAACAATTTGGGTTGATCAAGTATCATCAGGTCACCATTAAAAGCATTTACATAGGTCAAGCCGACTTAATCAGGCTTATGATTGAACGCTGGAATCAGCAGTGGTTATAGAAAAAATCGTGAACGTTAATGCGCAGCTCTACGGTATTCGCTATATGTTTTTTCGGCTACTTTGCGCCAGTTAAATTGGCTATCAATCCAAGCGCGTTTATCCATCTTGGCTTCGTAGGATTGCGGATATTGCAATTTGGATTGAATTTTTTCGGACAACATGGCCACATTTCCCAGCTCAAAATACACCGTTGGGTTGAGCTCCAATTCCAAGTTAGCGGGGATGTCACTCGCCAACACGGGCAAGCCGTAACTCAGCGCTTCAAGCAATGAGATCGATAACCCTTCGTGAGAAGACGGCAATACAAACAACGCTGCATGCGTGTACAAACTACGCAAGACTTCACCCTTCTGAAAACCAGTCAGCACAATATGTTTGTTTTTACGGGCCACTTGCTCAAGCTCAGCCACATACCCATCCGGATGATCTGAACTGCCAACCAGCACTAGCTTATAATCACCTAGGTTAGCTTGGTTAAATGCGTTAATTAAATCTAAATGTCTTTTTTCTGGCACTAATCTACTGACCAATAAGATATAGCGTTGCTTGCTTAAACCAAACTGCACCAAGTGCGATTCACACGTATCCAAACTTGGCATCTCCACCCCATTGCGAATGATCTCAGACTCAACTGCATGCTTGTTGGCCACCAAATCGCGAATCACATTAGAAATCACAATTCTGCCGTTTGAAAAGCGCATGCCCGCCCACTCACCGGTTTTCAGTACAAACTTGGCAAATTTACCCCATTTTTGTCTGTCGTAATCCGGGCCATGATGCGTCACCACTACTTTAAGCCCCAACAAACGTGCCAGTGGCGTCATCAAAGCTGGGCCGATTGCATGGATGTGTAAAATATCAGGGCGTTTAATTGCCGCATAAATCACACCTAAAAAGGTGTGAATGATTGCTTCTAGCCCTTTGGATTTTGGCGCCCATAGGCGTGAAAATTTCACACCTTGCCAATTGGAGCCAATGTGCGCAGGTTGATAAGGTGCACGTACAATCACTTCCAAATCACATCCCTGTTGCACCAATAAAGGTGCTAGGTGCTCTGCGTGGGTTTCAATACCACCCTGCACTTGCGGGAAACCTCTTAGCCCCAACATCATCACACGTAATGGTTTTGCAACTTGTCCATGGCTAGGTTGCCATGTACCCACATAGCCTGACTTAGTGACACTGGCATCTAGAATGAAGGCTTTAACAGACTGATCTAGCTTTTCATGGTTGCTTACTGAATAGGCATCCCGCGCATATTTGGGTGACATCCAATCTAGCAAGCTTACTTGTAACGACCACACGCTTAACTTGGCATAGTAGCGCATAGTCAATACCCACTCTGCCCATATCGAGGGTAGCTGACGAGGTATTGAAATAATGCGCTTTTTGAACATAGGCCCTTTTAAACACACGCTCAACAGGTAATTTGTTAACACGGTGTAAGGATGGCCTAGCTACATGGCACTGATATGAATTAAACGCAGGTTAGCCTAGTCCGTTCGGACTAGAAATGAGTCATCTAAGCATCATATTAATCATCATGCTTTAAATGGCTATATATAGGAGGTTTGTGAAAGGTTAATCCTGCAAAGTATCTAGTCGTTTACCTACAAACGAACACTTAATTAAGAATAGCGGACAAAATTAAAGGAGCCTAAGCTCCTTTTAGTCATGATCAGGTGTTTACAAAAAACTTCGGTTCTTGATTTCCCAATCCTTGAGCGCATTTTCAGCTTGCTCTTTTTTGTATCCGTATTTCTCCTGCAACTTTAATACGATCTGCTGTCTTTTTAAATCGTTTGTTTCAAAATCATCATCTGTTAACTTCGTCCAGCAGGCCTGAATCTTGCCTTTCAGTTGACTTACATTCGTCATGCTATAGCTCCCAATCATCGCGTTCTCCTCGTGTTTGTATTCTATGGGAATTAAATACATCCCATTTGACCCATATCAAAACTGCTAGAGAAATTCATACGTAAGATGCAATACATCAGATTCTTAAACACATGCGGAGTTCCAAAAAAATGAAAAAAACAATCATTAGTTTGATGTTAGCCAGTGTATTCACCCCTTTCTTAGCGCAAGCGGAAGAAGGCGATTGGGTTGTACGTTTACGTGCAGTGAACGTAAGCCCAAATGAAGACAGTAAACTTGGCAGAACAGTCAATAATTTACTGGGTGCGCCTGTCATGACGCCCAGCGCAGAGCTTGCTGTAAGCGATAAAGTCATCCCCGAATTAGATATTTCTTACTACATCACTAAGAACATTGCTGCTGAATTGATTTTGGCTGTAGGCACCCGCCACAACGTGAGCATACAAGGCGACCGCGCTGGTGTGGTCGGTAATCAAGCTTTGGGCAGTGTGAACTTATTACCACCCACGTTAACTGCGCAATGGCACTTTAATCCGGATCAAACGTTTGACCCATACATCGGTGCCGGTATCAATTACACCATTATGCTAGATCGAAACCTCAAAGGTAGCGCTGGTGCCATCAACGGTAACAAAATCAAAATTGATAGCGATAGCTGGGGTCCTGCATTGCAAGCCGGTTTTGATATCAACTTAAAAGATGGCTGGCTCATTAATGCCGATGTGAAATATGTGTGGTTAGATACCGATGTGAAGTTAAAAGGTGCTGTAACAGGCAACGCCTGGAGAAAAATCGATGATCTTGATATCAATCCATGGGTCATCGGCATTGGTATTGGTAAAAAGTTTTAATGTAGTTTTGTAGTCTCGAATTGCTGTACTAGACCTGCTCCACTTACCTCTGCCCCAGTCCCCTCTGGGCCAGAGGTTCTTTTTTGCCTGCACAAAAAACTATTTAGTTACACCAAATTTTGACTTGATGGGTTAAGTCCATCCATATCGCAGTTGCGCTCACTAGTGTTAATAATAAACCTGCCAAACGCATACTCATTTCATCGGTCAACCAACCAATACCCGATTTTAGTTTTAACCATAAATGTGGCGCTAATATAAGCGATAAACTGCTGCCAACAGCAAAACTAGCCATGCTCACTGCTCCATTGAGTGGATTCGCCTGCAAAGACGCCACCAACAAAGCTGAATAAAGCAAGCCACAGGGCATCAGAACCCACAGCATGCCGGTTAAAAACACACCTTTAGATGGCCCAGCCGCTTGACGTAATCGAGCCCAAATACCTTTACCCACTTGATCTGCCCAAATCGGCTGGCGCGCTAAAACCAACAACATCAAGCCCCACACCAATACCAACACATGAAAAAACGTCCATAACGGATGTAACGTTGCGGTTTGCTCAGACACCCAGGCCAAACTTTTCACAGAAGATGCCGCCACTGCACCAAGGGTGGCATAACCACAGACACGGCCTAATTGAAATATCAGGTAATCGTAACGATTAGATTGGTTTTGCTGAATGTAGGCGCAAGCACCACCGCACATTGCAACGCAATGCGGCCCACCTGCCACCCCCATTAGAAAGGTTGCAACTGCAAAAGAAAATGGAATATCAGGCAAAAAGCGCTATTCAAACCTAAATGATTTTAGAAAAGCGTGCGCGGTTGGTATCTATTTGCAAATAGCGGTCAAATACCATGGCAATCGCACGTACAAAGAACCACCCCATTTCCGTCACTTTGATGCCATCTTGCTCCATCACCAACATGCCGGCCTGCTCTTTATCTTTCAGCATGGCTAGTTCGTGTGCAAAGTATTCATCAAACTGAATCATAAAAGATAGTTCTATAGATTCGTATTGTAATTCACCATGGCACATAATAGCCATAATGACGGAGCGCCGAATCATATCATCGCGTGATAATGCCAATCCACGCGCCACTGGGAAGTGCCCTTGATCGATATGATCATAATACTCTTCCAAAGTTTTGGAGTTCTGGCTATACGTGGCACCGATGCGGCCGATGGATGACACGCCTAAGCCAATTAAATCGCTCTCCGCCTGTGTGCTGTATCCTTGGAAATTGCGGTGTAAGCGCCCTTGTTTCTTTGCCACTGCCAACGCATCTTCAGGTAAGGCGAAATGGTCCATGCCCACATACACATAGCCTGCAGCCAGGAAGGTGCTGATGGCATCTGACAACATGCTGATTTTGGCAGCAGCAGATGGCAGTTCATATTGGCTGATGCGTCGTTGAGGCTTAAAACGCTCAGGCAAGTGTGCGTAAGCATATAAGGCAATTCTGTCAGGACGCAAACGCACTACTTGATCCAAGGTGCGTTTGAATGATTCGGTAGATTGTTTAGGTAAGCCATAAATCAAATCTACATTAATGGAGTCAAAGTGCAGTTGTCGGGCAGCACCCGTTAAATCAAACACCTGTTCGGCAGGCTGAATACGATGCACCGCTTTTTGCACTTCCTCATCAAAATCCTGCACTCCAAAACTTAAGCGATTAAACCCCAACGCGGCCAAATGCGCCAAGCGCTTTTCGTCCACCGTTCTGGGGTCTACTTCTATGGAGTACTCACCGCCCACAGGCAAATCAAAGTTATGCCGAATCATCGTCATCAACTCGGTGAGTTCTTCATCGTTGAAGAAGGTCGGTGAACCCCCACCTAAATGCAACTGGGTTACGGTCTGACCACGGCCAAGATGCGCGACGTTCAAATCAATCTCTTTACTCAAAAAGCGCAGATATTCCGTACTTTTTTTATGCTGCTTGGTGATGATTTTGTTACATGCGCAATAAAAACAGAGCGATTCACAAAACGGAATATGCACATAAATAGAAAGCGGGTTCGCCCAGCCATTTATTCTGCGCTGCGAAAGCGCTTGGATATAGGCATCTTCGGTAAAGGCCTCAACAAAGCGGTCGGCAGTTGGGTACGAGGTATAACGTGGCCCTGCCACATCGTATTGTTTAATTTGCTTAGGGGTGATGTGTGGCAAGTGCTCCACTGTGCATAACTCCCCCGAGTTTAACTCCACTTGGCTTAACTCTGTGGCCATCTCGTCACTATGTGCTAGCGTCATCGTATTGCTCCTTGATATTGACGATACTTTGCCAGCATTTCTCACCAAGCTCATTGATGTACATCAAACAGAGAAATATTCAATCCCGCATAATGCGTTACAACGATAACCGGGGAAACATATGTTTGATGCAATCACATCGACTGAGGCATATAATGGAAGCTCCCATGCAACCAACACAGTGGCCGCCAACTCTATGAATCCGGAAATGATTAAAGTAGCTTGTTCCAATTGCAACTTGCGCGAATTGTGTATGCCTGTGGGCTTGGACCACGAAGAAATGGTGAAACTGGACCACGTAGTCTCCACGCGAAAACGTGTTAAACAAGGAGGACATCTATTCAGTCACGGCGACCCTTTTACTACCTTGTACGCTATCCGCACCGGCTACTTTAAAACCTGTGTATTGTCAGAGGATGGTCGAGAGCAAGTCACAGGCTTTCAAATGGCAGGTGAAATCATTGGTCTGGATGGCATAGTGAGTGACCAGCACAACTGCAATGCAGTGGCCTTGGAAGATGCCGAAGTATGTGTGATGCCATTTGAAAATGTAGAGGAATTATCACGCGAGTTTCCAGTGTTGCAGCGCCACGTACATAAAATCATGAGTCGTGAAATTGTGCGTGAGAACGGTGTAATGATGTTGCTGGGGAATATGCGTGCTGAAGAGCGCTTGGCTGCATTCTTACTCAATCTGGTGCAACGTTTGCATGCCAGAGGCTTCTCACAATCAGAGTTTGTATTACGAATGACGCGCGAAGAAATTGGCAGCTATCTCGGCATGAAGCTCGAAACGGTCAGCCGCACCTTCTCAAAATTTAGCGATGACGGCATCATTGAAGTGAAACAACGCAATGTCAAAATCATCAATCCTGAAGCGCTCAAGAAAATCTATAACCCACAAACCTGCGCCTAATCTGGGCAACTTTTGGTTGAACTTGTCCTAACATGACCAACACGCAAACGCTCACCGTTGTCGACCACAACCGTATCTTTCACAATTTCACCTATGTCTATCCGGTCGTTTCCAGACGTGCTGGCGGTGTCTCTATAGGCATCAATCTCAATCCCAACAATGCTTGCAATTGGCAATGTGTGTATTGCCAAGTACCCAATTTAACACGTGGAATGGCACCGCCACTCGACGCATCACTACTCGAACATGAGCTTGATAGCTTCTTGACCGAAATCATGCAGGGCGATTTCATGACTACTTATGTGGAGCCAGAAGTGCGTGTGTTGAAAGATATCGCATTCTCGGGAAATGGTGAACCCACCAGTTGCCCACAATTTGGAGAGGCATTACGTATAGTGGAAAAAATAAGGGCACGCTATCAACTTGGTGCATCTGTGAAGACGCGTTTGATTACCAACGGTAGCTTAATGCACCGACCAGCGGTGCTAGAGAATATTCAACTTTTAAACAGCTTAAATGGGGAAGTCTGGTTTAAGTTAGATGCAGGCACACGCAACGATATTCAGCGCATCAACCATGTCCACGTCAACCCTCAACAACATCTTGTCAGGTTAAAAGCATGCGCAGCACTCTGCCCTACTTTTATTCAAACATGTGTGTTTGCTTGGCATGATGAAACGCCAGATGAAACCTTCACCCAAGCATACCTAAATTGTGTGTCACAAGTACGAGATGTAATCAAAGGCGTTTATTTATATGGGGTGGCAAGGCCCTCTTACCAACCAGAGGCGCCGTTTATTTCCAGACTCTCGCTTGATTGGCTAGAGGCGTTTGCCGACAAAATACGTGCACTGGGCCTCACCGTGCATGTCAGTGAGTAATACTGATTAAGGGGTTTGACCCTCACCAGGTTTAACGCCCGTAGCTGCATGGTTCCTACCTTGTAGTGCAGGCACTAGTCCATCACGTTGCGCATCTAAGGTTTTGTTGATTTCAATGCCTTTACGGTAATAATCCTCAATGGCTGGGTCAGGATTGGTAATGGCTAAATAAACCGTGATAAATGAGGCAATAATCACCACAATGGGTCCGGCCAGTAAAAACCAAACATAGCCGAATTGCCACCAACGTTTAGATTGCTTTTGCTCCATGCAACTTCCTATTCTGTCTGCTTTTTTGTGTTTGTTATTGCGTAATAATGAACACTGATTTTTCAGTGGTGCTCTCTTGTGTTTCTAGTGATTTCACTTTAAACAACAAAGGGTGTGAACCTGTGCGCAACACACTATCCGCTACTTTCACTTCCAACACCATGGATTGATCTTTGCCTGGATCAATCTTAATTTGATACTTAGCTTCTTGTATCGGTTGCGTTTTTTCTTCATGAAATTCCACTTCAAATGCCTCATCACCCTCAACTCTGACCTCGTAGGTTTGCGCTTGTTCTGAGTTGTTCATGACTTTTAAGCGATACACATTTTCCAATTTATTGTCGGCAGAAATACGCGACATCACAGCACGGTCACGCAACACATCCACGCGGAACGATGGTTTGAAATACAAACTAACACTCAGCCCAATGACAAGCAGCGCCAATATCGCTGAGTAAATTAATACGCGCGGCCTCAGCACACGTTGAATAATATGCTGCCGTGTCCAATTGTTATGCATGGCGTTTTGTGTGGAATACTTAATCAAACCACGCGCAAAACCCATTTTGTCCATCACCGTATCGCACACATCCGCACAAGCGCCACAACCAATACATTCATACTGCAAACCTTTACGGATATCAATACCGGTAGGACACACTTGCACGCATAGGCTGCAATCGATACATGAGCCCAGCGCTGCATTTTCAGCCACAGACTTTTTATTACGCCCACCACGTGGTTCGCCACGGGCTTCATCATAGGTGACAATTAAAGTGTCATCATCAAACATCGCACTTTGAAATCGGGCATAAGGACACATGTATTTACATACTTGCTCGCGCATAAAACCGGCATTACCGTATGTAGCAAATCCGTAGAAGAAAACCCAAAAAGTTTCCCAAGGACCCAGACTTAATACCATCGTGTTAGCAAACAATTCACGTATGGGGGTGAAATAACCGACAAAGGTAAAACCGGTCCAAAGTGAAAAGGCAATCCAGACAACATGCTTGAAAAATTTTCTAGAGATTTTTTTGGTGCTAACGTTGGATTGATCCAACTTCATGCGCGCAGCACGGTCACCCTCAATCTTGGCTTCTATCCATAAGAAAATTTCTGTATACACGGTTTGCGGGCATGTGTAGCCGCACCATAAGCGCCCTGCAACAGCAGTAAACAGAAACAGCGAAAGCGCAGAAATAATCAGCAAGAAGGTTAAGTAAATTAAATCTTGCGGATTGAGGACAAGGCCAAAGATAAAAAAACGCTTGGCCTCTAAATCGAATAACATGGCTTGACGTTGACCCCATTCCAGCCATGGCACGCCATAAAAAAACAACTGGGTGAGCCATACCATGACCCAGCGCCAATTGTTAAATATTCCACTCACACTACGGGGGTAAACTTTATCCTGCGATTGGTACAGCGAATACACTACTTCATCTAGAGGGATCGCAGTTTCTTTTACACCCCGTGTGTTTGTGTCGGTCATTTGTTAGACAAGCCCCACACATAGGCAGTCAACACATGAATTTGCTCTGGCGTAAACTTGGTAGACCATGCTGGCATTTGATTAACTTTACCTTCATGAATACGTTTGATAATGGCAGCTTCGCCCGCACCGTGTAACCAGATGTTATCTGTTAAGTTAGGTGCGCCAATGGCAGGGTTACCCTTTCCATCTGCACCGTGACAGGCTGCACACACCCCAAACTTGGCTTTACCTAAACCGGCACGCCCAGAGTCATGCATGCTGCCAGAAATACTGAGCACATAGTTGGCCACATTTTTCACATCATCTTCGGTTCCCAGCGCACCAGCCATAGGAGGCATCATGCCAATACGACCATTCACAATGGTTTCTTTAATTTTTTCAGGATCACCACCATGTAACCAATCGCTATCGGTCAAGTTAGGGAAACCGCGGCTACCGCGCGCATCTGAACCGTGACATTGCGCACAGTTATTCAAGAACAAGCGCTGCCCAATGCCTTTTGCATCCTCATTTTTTGATAAATCTTCAACTGGCATTGCCGCATACTTGGCGTAGATAGGTGCAATTTTTTCATTGGTCTTAGTCACTTCGGATTCATATTGCTTTACGCCACTCCAACCAAGCTTACCGGTGTAACTACCTAAGCCTGGAAATAAGAATAGGTAAGCCAAACCAAAAATCACCGTAATAATGAATAAACCTACCCACCACATCGGCATTGGGTTATTCATCTCACGTAAGTCTCCATCCCAAACGTGGCCGTTAGATCCATCGTCAGCCACGGTCACTTTCACTTTGCTGGCAAACCAGAGCAAAAGTACGCAACCAAAAATACCACCTAAACTGATAGCCGTAATAAATACAGGCCAAAATCCATGCATAAAATCGCTCATAATAACTTCCCTTAATCTTCCATAAACGGCAATGATTCTGCCTCTTTAAAGTCTGTCGAATCACGATGACGCCAGGCCCAAACCGCAATACCAACAAACATGATGAAGCTCACCACTGTAGCCAATACACGCAATGTTGTAATTTCCATGTGCAGCTCCTATTGATTATTTGAGGTGAATACCCAACACTTGCAGGTAAGCAATCACTGCTTCCATTTCGGTTTTTCCCTTGACTTCATCGGCTGCTGCAGCTATTTGAGCATCCGTGTAAGGCACACCTACGCTGCGAAGTGCACGCATTTTCGTCGCCATTTGTGTGGGATCGACCTGCGCATCGTTCAACCAAGGGTAAGCCGGCATAATGGATTCAGGCACCAAATCACGCGGATTATTCAAGTGAATACGATGCCAGTCATCACTGTAACGACCACCGACACGATGTAAATCTGGGCCAGTACGCTTACTACCCCACTGAAATGGGTGGTCATACACGTACTCACCTGCTACGGAGTAATGGCCATAACGCAAGGTCTCAGCATGGAACGGACGAATCATTTGCGAATGGCAGTTGTAGCAACCTTCACGAATGTAAACATCACGCCCCGCTAATTGCACCGCAGTATATGGTTGCAAACCGCGAATCGGCTCTGTGGTCGATTTTTGGAAAAAGAGCGGCACAATTTCAACCAAACCACCAAAAGCAATAGTGATCAGTGTTAATACAATCAGCAGAAAACTATTGGTTTCTACTTTCTCGTGGCTAAAGCCACCTTTCTTTTGTTCGTTAGACATCATTAATCCTTAAGCGTGAGCAGTAACTTGTGGAATTTGCACTACAACCGCTTTACCGTTTGTGGCTGTTTTGTATACATTCCATGCCATGACCAGCATACCGCTCAGATAGAGCGTGCCGCCTAAAAAGCGAGTGAAATAGTATGGGAATTTCGCTTTCACACTTTCCACAAAGGTGTAAGCCAATGTGCCGTCAGCATTCATTGCACGCCACATCAAACCTTCCATCACGCCAGAAATCCAAAGCGCGGAAATGTAAAGCACGATACCAATGGTCGCCATCCAGAAGTGCAGTTCAATGGCTTTGATACTGAACATTTGTTTTTGACCAAACAAGCGCGGCACCATGTAGTAGAGAGAGCCCATAGAAATCAGACCCACCCAACCCAAGGCACCTGAATGCACGTGGCCTACTGTCCAATCAGTGTAGTGTGAAAGCGCGTTAACCGTTTTAATCGCCATCATCGGGCCTTCAAACGTACTCATACCGTAGAATGACAGTGAAACAATCAAGAAGCGCAAAATTGGGTCTGTGCGCAATTTATGCCATGCGCCAGATAAAGTCATAATGCCGTTGATCATACCGCCCCAGCTAGGTGCCAATAGAATCAATGAAAACACCATACCTAAAGACTGTGTCCAGTCAGGCAATGCGGTGTAGTGAAGATGGTGCGGGCCCGCCCACATGTAAGTAAAAATCAATGCCCAGAAGTGCACGATAGACAAGCTATAAGAGTAAACAGGACGTTCTGCTTGTTTTGGCACAAAGTAATACATCATGCCCAAGAAACCGGCTGTTAAGAAGAAGCCTACTGCGTTGTGACCATACCACCATTGCACCATTGCATCTTGTACGCCAGCGTATGCTGAGTAAGATTTCATGAAACCGGCTGGAATCGCAGCACTGTTTACAATGTGCAACAAAGCCACGGCTAAGATAAACGCACCGTAGAACCAGTTAGCCACGTAAATATGCTTTACTTTACGTTGAGCAATCGTGCCAAAAAACACAATGGCATAAGACACCCAAACAACTGCAATCAGAATATCAATCGGCCACTCTAACTCTGCATATTCCTTACCTTGTGTATAGCCCAATGGTAAAGAAATGGCAGCAGCCACAATCACTGCCTGCCAGCCCCAGAACGTAAAGGAGGCTAACTTACCAGCAAATAAACTGGTTTGACAAGTACGCTGCACCACGTAATACGAGGTGGCAAACAATGCACAGCCACCAAATGCAAAAATCACGGCATTGGTATGCAGTGGTCTCAGGCGACCAAAACTGGTCCAAGGCAGACCCAGATTAAGTTCAGGCCATACCAGTTGCGCAGCAATTACCACGCCCATGAGCATGCCGACCACACCCCAGACGACAGCCATAATGGAAAATTGCCGCACCACCTTATCATTGTAAGTGCGAGGTTGCGAGTGTTCGAGTTGCATTGATATCTCCAAATTTACTAAATGACTACAAATCAGTTTGCCGTAAAACATTCATATCGCATTTGATACAAATCAATCTTCGTGCAAAATACGTTCACCTTCCGGTTCAATGTCTTCAAATTGCCCCGTATAAATAGCCCACCACAAGCCACCCAAGATAAAAAACACCAAGATGACTGAGAGTGGTACTAATAAAAATAAAATATCCATCAATATCCCTATAGTAGACCTATTGTTTGCCAGCGAACACTAGCGAAGGAATGGCAGATAAACGCAAAGCGTTACAGACCACCAACAAGGAACTCAGGGCCATACCTAAACCAGCCAGCCATGCGGGTAACCAGCCCATCACAGCTAAGGGAACACATACAAGGTTGTATACCACAGCCCACATTAAATTCTGTTTTACGATACGCATGGTGCGTTTTGCTTCATTTAACAACACAACAATCATTGGTACTTCATTGTTCATCACTACAAAATCTGACTGCGCCTGTGCCAATGGCACCGCTTGTCCCATCGCAATCGACACATTCGCCAACGCTAATATTGGCCCATCATTTAAACCATCGCCTATCATTGCCACCTGACGGCCTTGTTGCTGTAGGCTTTGCATATGTTGCAGCTTGTCTTGTGGCGAACAGGCGCCGCGCGCAAGCGTAATACCGGCTTTTCTTGCAAAACTATCTACTGCTTCTTGGTTATCCCCGGACAACAACTGCACATCAATCCCTTGCTGTTTTAACGCTTGGACTGACACGCCTACATCTGCTTTCATGGACTCTTCAAACATAAAACTGGCAATCCAGCCATGTTCAGAAATGAGGTGAACTGACGAGGCCGCCATTCTATCTAAATTTTGCAAACCACAAAATGCCGAAGAGCCTAATTTTAGGGTTCCAATTGAAGAATTTGCCATTACGCCAGATCCGGGAACCTCTTCAACGTCTTTAATATCGATTTTAACAGGCTCTGTAAGCACTCCAGCTGTTCTCACTATGGCTTTTGAGAGTGGGTGTAAAGAAAAGTTTGCTAACTGCGCAGCAATATTTAATGCCTGTGTTGGCGTGTATTGCTCATGGGTCTGAATAGCAGAAATCGTCTGTTGATCTTGAGACAATGTCCCCGTTTTATCAAATACCACCGTGTCAATTTGACTCAAGGCTTCTAACGCCTGCATTTTTCTCACCAGCACCCCTTTTTGTGCCAAAGCGCCTGAGATAGTTAGCATTGCAGCAGGAGTTGCCAATGAGAGCGCACAAGGACAAGTCACAATCAAGACAGCCACCGCTGCCATCAGCGCACGTCCATGGTCTACTGGCCATAATATAAAGGCCGCACATGCTGCTGCAATCAGCACACCAATTAAAAATGGTCTGGCAATGCGGTCAGCAATCACAGCCAATCTTGGCTTTTCGACGGACGCTTTTTCCATCAATTCCACAATTTGCGCGTATCGGGTGGAATTTCCGAGCTTTTCTACCCTAACAGTAACAGGCGCTTCTAGGTTGTAACTACCGGCAATCACCTCTTGCCCGGCAAGTTTAGCCACGGGTTTAGATTCACCTGTCAGCAAAGCTTCATCGGCATTGGTCTGCCCTTCCAACACGATACCATCTGCAGGAAATGCCTCACCTGGTAACACGCGCACCACATCTTGCAGTTGCAAGCGATTCACTGCAACACGTTGAAATTCACCTTGAGCATCGCGGCGCTCAATCGTACTGGGCAGACGGCGCATTAGCACATCCAGTGCACCAGCAGTACGGTCGCGCATTCTGAGTTCCAACCAACGGCCCGTCAGCAGAAAGAAAACGAACATGGTCAATGAATCAAAATAGACTTCCACGCCCCACCAACCATTGGGTTGAAAAGTCCCGGCTGAACTTACAATAAAGGTAATGATGATGCCGAGAGCCACCGGCAAATCCATGCTGATTTGGCGGTTTTTTAGGTCATGCAAGGCATTGCTGAAGAAAGGATTGGCAGAGAAAAACATGACGGGCAAAGTGAGTACCCATGAAGCCCAACGCAAAAGATTTTTAATATCGGGAGTGATTTCGCTGGCATCCGCAATATAGGCTGGATAGGCATACATCATGACTTGCATCATACAAAACCCAGCCACCAACAATCGCCAAAGCATTAGGCGCTGTTGTTTGCGCCGCTCATCCATATTAAAAATTTCGCTGGCAGGCAAAGCAGCATAACCAGCGCGCTTGAGCGCATTCATCCACTCTGAAGGTTTGGTGGCTTCTGCTGTCCATGTCACACTGGCGCGCTTGCTGGTCGCATTTACTTTCGCCGACATGACGCCAGATACCGAAGTCAGCGCTTTTTCCACATTGAGCGCGCAAGCTGCACAGTGCATGCCGTCCACCACAATATGTGACTGCCAAACTTGCTGAGGCTGATTGAGCGCATGACTAAACTTAGCCCACTCTTCTGTATCGTCCAATCCTATGTAGCTAGCATTACTCAAGTATTCAGCCTCACTGCTTAATGATGCGATTTAACGCACATGAATGGGTCATCATTATATAAATTTACATAATATAATTCAATTAAATATTACATAAAATATCATATATTTAATGTATAAATATTTAGTACTAGCGACTAACCCACAAACACTATATGGCAATCGTTTCTGACTGTCTTTGACATAGCGCAAACATCGCCAAACATCAATGCGGCATGTAAAAAACTGAGTTTTCTAGTATGCGCTCATCGCCTCCTTCATGGCTGACAACAAACTGTATAGTATGTATACCAGCTTTCACTTGTCCATCTGGGAGACGCAGACTAACCGGCACTGACTGTTCACTAGTCGCATTCACCTTCACTCTGGAATGACTCGATAGCTGAAGACCATCAAGGCCTTGTACTTCAATTTGATAGATCTGCGCCGATTCAGTTGCATTGGTTATCTGCAAACGATATACATTTTCTATCTGCCCATCATTAAGCAAGCGCGCCATCACTCCACGATCGCGAATAACATCCACTTTTAAAAGCGGACGATAGGCCAACGATACAACTAAGCCAACCGATACAACGAAGAGTAAAACAGAGTAAATGATTACCCGAGGCCTCAACATTCTGCGTATACGTTGTATTTTGGTCAGCTGATGAGTATCTGCATGCTTGGTGGAAAAGTGAATGAGATTACCTGGATATTCCATTTTTTCCATGATGCTATTACAAGCATCAACACACAATCCACAACTGATGCATTCGTATTGCAAACCATCACGAATATCAATCCCCACTGGACAAACCTGCACGCACAATTTGCAGTCAATGCAATCTCCCAAGCCTTGCGCGCTGGCTTCTATATGCCGAGAACGCCCGCTTCTGGGTTCGCCTCGTTTTGCGTCATAAGATACAATCAATGTATCATCATCAAACATCGCACTTTGAAAACGCGCATAAGGGCACATGTATTTACACACCTGCTCTCGCAAAAATCCGGCATTGCCATAGGTGGCGGCGCCATAAAAACATACCCAGAATGTTTCCCAATGGCTTAAATCAAATGCCACCACATGCTGCATCAACTCTCGTATGGGTGAGTAATACCCCAGAAAAGTAAAGCCCGTCCACATTGCAAACCCTATCCAAAGCGCGTGCTTAATTAGCTTTACCCTAGCCTTTTTAACGCTCATCGGCGCATCGTCTAGGCGCATACGTGCCATGCTGTCGCCTTCAACCTTACGCTCAATCCATAAAAATATTTCCGTGTAGACAGATTGCGGACAAGAGAACCCACACCATAGCCTTCCAGCCACGGCTGTAAATAGAAAGAGAGCCAACGCTGAGATGATGAGGAGCAAGGCCAAATAGATAAGATCTTGCGGAAACAACACCAAGCCGAATAAATAAAATTGATGTGCACTGATATCAAACAATACAGATTGGCGGTTGTTCCAAGTAAGCCAGGGAGTGACATAAAACACTATTTGCGTCAGCCATATCATCGCCCACCGCCATTGCTTGAAATAACCGCTTACATTTCTCGGGTAAACTTTTTGTTGTGAGGCATAAAGCGAGCGATATTGCGCCTCTTCTTGGATATTAATAATTGGGATAATTCTTTTGCTGGGTTTTGCTGCAAGTTTAGTCAACATTATATGTGCCTCATTAAGCGAACCATCTTTAATTTCGCAATATGAGGGTAACCAAATACATGCAATTAAAACAGAATCAGATGCTGACTAAAAAAGCATATCAGATGTGTTGGAGGGCTAATGCACTTGTTGAATGAACAATGCAGATACGTTTAATTAGGTGCTTGCTGTGATTGAATCAATTCACCCAACGTGACCAAAGCATTTTCTACTTTATCGTTCCAAACGTGGCCATAATTGAGCCGTATATACCCTTGAAAACGTTGCTGTGCTGAAAAGATAGGGCCAGGTGCGATACTAATTCCAAATTTAAGGGCTTGGCGGTATAGCGTGAGTGCATTGATGCCATCTGGAAGTTTTACCCACAAGAAATAACCGCCTTTTGGCACCGTCAGATGCGTACCTTGAGGAAAATAACGCTCCAGTGCTTCCACAAACTTAATCTGGTTCACCATCAACACATTTCGTAATTGACGCAGATGCTTGTCATATCCACCTTTTTGCAGATATTTGGCCAGCGTCACTTGCGCCGGCACCGATGCGGAGATAGTTGTGGTGAGTTTTAGGCGCTCTACTTGCTTCGCAAACTTGCCCGCCACAACCCAACCTACTCGGTAACCGGGTGCCAAGCTTTTCGAAAATGATCCACAATGCATCACCAAGCCCGCATGATCGAAAGCCTTGGCCGGCGCTGGGCGCCTCTCACCAAAATACAGCTCGCCGTAAACATCATCTTCAATCAGAGGGATTTGGTATTTAGCCAATATTTCTACCAATGATTGCTTTTTATCGTTATCTAACAAGCTTCCCAACGGATTTTGAAAGTTTGTCATTAGCCAACAGGCCTTGGGCTGATGCATCACAACTGCTTGTTCCATCGCCCCTAAATCAATACCATCTCTAGGGTGGCTAGGTACCTCTATGGCCTTTAACCCAATACGCTCTATCGACTGCAAAGCTGCATAAAAGGTAGGCGACTCAATCAAAATTGTATCACCGGGTCTGGTCACTGCCATTAAACATAAATTAAGCGCTTCGAGAGCACCATTGGTGATGATAATTTCATCTGCTTGCACCTGTAACCCATCAATCAAATATCGCATGGCAATTTGTCTGCGTAACTCGGCGTCACCTGCGCTGATATTATCCAAACTAGCCCAAGGATCTGCTTCCTGCATTGCAGAGGCCATTATCCTACTCAACCTAGCCAGCGGAAATAGTAAAGGACTGGGGAAAGCAGACCCCAGCGGCACAACCGCTTTATTACGTATGGATTCCAGCACTTCGAAAACAAGATGGCTCACATCTACCTCGGTTAAGGTAATTTCATCTTCGATTACCGGCGCAGGTGTGCTGGGCAGATTAACGGCGCCAGCATTAACAAAGTAGCCCGAACGTGCTCTGGCCACAATTAAACCCCTAGCCTCCAATAAATAATAAGCTTGAAATACGGTGGCGGGACTGACTTGTCGACTAACGCTGGCCTGACGTACAGATGGCAACTTATCGCCACGACCCAAAACACCACTTTGGATAGATGAGGCAATTTCGTTGGCAAGTAATTCGTAACGTTTCATTGAGTGCTGCACTTCGCCAGATAATTTTTCAATACTTCAAATGATACCCGCATCCACCATGGAGAGTGCCCCGCGTGTTTGAAGTTATAAAAAAGCCTGCTGATAAGCAGGCTTGATGCTATTAATTGGCTATTAATATGCTACTAGCGGTTATTAAAGAAGCCGATGTTCATTACTTTGTCGTTCACAAATGTAATTTCCGTCTCTTTGTAGGTACGTTTTGGATCGTATTTCACGATATTTTTGTAGTACCACATTTCTACTTTCACTGGTTTTTGGTTTTTGTCTTCTACGTTTTTACCCAGCACTGTGCCAGCATTGGTAGGTTTAACTGACAATTGTTTTTTTGCTGGCGCACCCAATTTCGCCTCCACCACTTTTTTAGATTTACCACTGAAAGAATCTAAAAACTCATCTTCGGTATAGGTTTTACCGCCAGCAATTGTGAATGTTGAAAAAGTTGTAAGCGCTAGCGCTAAAATAAAGTGAATCATCATGGTAGATTTATGCAGCATACTTGCGGTTCCTGTATTGTTCAGTGATTAACGTTCAAATCGTAAATGTGTTGACTGACTAGACCCACTAACTGAAATTTAGTTTTAATCCGTCGTAGCCTACACACACATTGGGCGGCAACAAACCACTCAAAGTCTCGTATTCTAATTCATGTGTCATGTGAATCATAACACTTTGTTTTGCGCCAATTCTTTCAATCAGGCCCAAGCTCTGCTGCACGTTAATGTGCGTGGGATGTGCCTCGTAACGCAAACAATCTATCAGCAACAGTTCTAAATCTTGTAATTGCGCATAAGAACTCTCTGGAATTTCAGACACATCCGTCAAATACGCCATATTGCCGATACGGTAGCCATAAATCATGATACGGCCATGCACGATTGGAATGGGTATCACCTTTTGCCCATATACCTCGAATGGTTTTTCCACTGCTTGGATAGCCAATACAGGCAGATCCCAAAAATGACTGGGTTCGCGTATGGCATAGCCAAACTTAGCCATGATATGGTCGACCGCATCCTGTCTAGCGTACAGCGGGATTTGCCGACGATTGCGCTGACAAAACGCGCGCAAATCATCAATTCCGTGTAAATGGTCGGCATGTGTATGCGTGTAAAGCACAGCATCTACACGTGTCATGTTTTCCCGTAACGCTTGTATGCGCAAATCCGGACCTGTATCAATCAAGAGCACTTCGCCGCTATCTAGCGTAATGATGCTTGAGCAACGCGTACGGTAGTTTCTAGGGTGTGATGATGTGCAGGTAGCACAAGCACAGGCGACGACAGGGGTGCCCGCGCTAGAACCAGCGCCTAGAATGGTGAGCTGCATGGTACTGCATCAGAAAACAGTCGAAAAAAATTGGCGGTAGTCGCCTCCGTTACTGCTTCCAGGCTAGTGCCGCGCAATTGCGCAATTTCTTGCGCTGTGTACTTCACATAAGCGGGCTGATTAGTTTTGCCTCTAAAAGGAATTGGCGCCAAGTAGGGGGAATCCGTCTCAACTAAGATACGCTCCAGAGGTATCGTTTTGGCTACCTCTTTCAACGGACCCGCGTTTTTGAATGTCACGATACCAGAGAAAGAAATATAAAAACCTAAATCAATGGCTTGCTGGGCAACCTCGAGTGACTCCGTAAAGCAATGCATCACACCGCCTACCAGATGCGCTTGCTCTTCGCGCATAATGCGTATGGTGTCTTCCGCCGCGCTGCGCGTATGAATGATCAGCGGTTTATTGGCAATAATCGCTGCCCGAATATGCGTACGAAATCGCTCGCGCTGCCACTCTAAATCCCCGGTTAACCTGAAATAATCCAGCCCTGTTTCACCAATCGCTACCGCTTTGGGGTGTTCAGCCAGCTTAACCAATGTCTCCACTGTAGGCTCTTCAATATTTTCATAATCCGGGTGCACACCCACAGATGCATAAAAATTATCGTATCTTTCCGCAAGTGTCAGCACTTCATGCACTTTGTCCAGCGTCACAGAGACACACAGCGCATACCCAACTTGGGATTCAGCCATCAAAGCACGCACTGCTTCGATGTTATCTGAGAGCTCCGGGAAGTTTAAATGGCAATGTGAATCGACTAGCATATGAAGAAAAAAACTACATTACATTGTGTGTGTTGGACGATTAGATTTGAGTGCCCCACCAAGGATAGATTCAATTTTATTTTTCACTTCTAAGCCGCCATCTTTTTCACTGAACTGCACACCGATACCTTGCGGTCGATTATTAACCGGGGATGGTGAGACCCAAATCACCTTACCTACCACCTTGAGCTTGACCGGATCATCGACCAAGCTCAGCAACATAAACACTTCTTCACCCATTTTGAAGTTTTTGTTGGTAGGAATAAACAAACCACCGCCTTTAACGTAGGGCATATAAGCTGCGTACAACGCCGCCTTTTCTTTAATGGCTAGTGACAATACGCCCGGTTTATTAGCGGCTTCTTTTTGTTCTGTATCTGGCTGCATAACAATTATTAACTCTCAATTGGTGGGTTTCTGTAAATCACAGTTAATGCTTAAATACTCGTTTATATTGCAATAACAAAAATTCTAATTGCAGCTCTTGGCTCAATGGATGATTTGCCGTTTGCTTAGCCTGCACTAGCGCACGCTGAAAATCCAGAAAACTAGCCAAGTTTACGCTTTTCGCTAACGCTTGCAAAGGTTTGGCCATCGCCGCATGGTAGTGACTTGGAATGTTATGTAGCGACAATTGCAAATCAAACATCCATTTTTGCAGTAATGTAATGGCATGTTCCATGCCTTGATCTAGTAGTAAACCAGCACAAACTGCGCCGTCCAACTTTGCGCCTTTAGCCAGCTGCTGAAACACGCTAGATTGTACCGATACATTTTGTTGTGCTTGCAATGCCGCCAGCGGTGCTCCACCCTGATAATCAAGCGCCTCGGCTGCACTAGCTACTTTCTGATTAGTCAACCACGCAATAGCCTCATCACGCGCTGGCAAAGGCATGGCAATCGATTGGCAACGGCTCAGAATCGTGGGTAGTAATCGATGGATTTGATGCGTCACTAATATAAAAATTGTATTATTTGGCGGCTCTTCCAGCACTTTCAATAGCGCGTTAGCCGACGCCGTGTTGAGTGACTCAGCCGGATGAATCAACACCACACGTAGACTTGAAACGCCATGATTAGTGAGGCTTAAGGCTTGAATCAGCTGACGAATCTGGTCGACTGAAATCTGGGTTTTCTTACTAGCTTTCTTTTTAGGTGCATCTTCTGAAGTTTCCGCATCCTCTGGCGTAATATATTTAAAATCCGGATGGGTGCCCTCTTTAAACCATGTGCACTGCGGGCAAACATCGCATGCTTCACTATCCTTTTGTGCAGAGCATAACAAAGCCTGACTCAAGTGCTGTGCAAAATCTAACTTACCCGTTCCCGAGCGCCCATGTAATAACAGGGCATGACTCATGCGTTCTTTTTGCTGATAGATACGTTGCCAAACTGGCTGTTGCCATGGGTATATTTTCATATTAATTATATACTTGCAATAATATCTGCAACTATCACTTTAACTTTATCCAACGTCTGGTTTGCATCAATCACACGGAACCGTTGTGGGAACTCAGCAGCACGTTGTAAATAACTAGTACGTAACTGCGCAAAAAATGCCAGCCCTTCCCGCTCAAACTTGTCTGGTGTTCTGGCGCTGGCCAACCGCTGCAAACTGACTTCCGGCGGCACATCAAATAATAAGGTGATATCTGGCTGCAAACCCATTTGCACCCATTCCTCCAACTGCATAATCTTCTCAGCCGAGACCCCTTTGGCACCGCACTGATAGGCGTAAGTGGCATCTGAAAAACGATCGGTCAGCACATATGCTCCCCGCGCCAAAGCTGGCTGAATCACCTGTGCGATATGCTCTCGTCGTGCGGCAAACATCAGCATAGCCTCGGTTTCCGGATGCATAGGTTCGTGCAATAGAATCTCTCTCAATTGCTCACCCAGCTTAGTACCACCAGGCTCTCTAGTAGATACGACTTCTACACCACGTTGCTGTAATTGCGTAATAATGTCGGGAATATGGGTGCTCTTGCCTGCGCCATCCATGCCTTCTAAAGAGATAAATTTGCCGGAAGTATGCTTCATGATTTATTTCTGTAATTGATATTTAACAACGGCACGGTTATGCTCGGCCAAACTATTCGAAAACGCATGGCTTCCGTCCCCCTTCCCAACAAAATACAAGGCTTTGGTATCCGCGGGATGTAATGCAGCCTCAATCGAAGCCAAGCCGGGCATTGCAATTGGCGTCGGAGGCAACCCACTGCGCGTATAGGTATTGTAAGGGGTATCTTTCAACAAATCTTTACGGCGAATGTTACCTTTGTAATCGTCGCCCATGCCATAGATAATGGTAGGGTCTGTTTGCAGACGCATGCCAATACGTAAGCGATTGATAAAAACACCTGCAATCATTTCTCGCTCACTGGCTTTACCGGTTTCTTTCTCAATAATGGAGGCCATGATTAAGGCTTCGTATCTAGACTTGTAAGGTAAATTGCTTGCGCGCGTCTGCCAAGCGTTCTCCAACTTGATTTGCATGATTTCATAAGCACGTTTCAATATCACCGTGTCTAAAGTCCCGCGGTCAAAATAAAATGTTTCCGGAAAAAACAACCCCTCTGCGTGCGGCTCCCCTTTACCCACTAACTGCATCACTTCAGCTTCAGACAAATTTTGAATGGTATGTTTAATCGCATCATTCTTGGACAGTCGTTGGCGCATTTGCTTAAACGTCTTTCCTTCGATAAAAGTAATCGCACCTTGGGTAGATTTGCCATGATTGAGCGACAATAATAGCTGGTACGGATTAACATTTTTATTAAGCGTGTAATCCCCCGCCTGCAGGTAAGGCGCTTTATTAAGCACCTTGGCCAGCAATACAAAAGGCCACTCTGTTTTAAGCACACCTTGCGCCACCAATTGCTTGGCAATACTTTTCAAGCTACTGTTTGGTTTGATAGTAATTTCTTGCGCATCTGGACGGATATTCAGAGGTGTTTTTGCGTAATACACCATCCAAGCGGTTAACCCTAAACAGCCAATGATTGCTATCCATAGTAGCAACCGCAATTTTTTCATCATACTTTCAATAACTCTCTTAAACCTTGTGCAAGTGAGCCGACTGGCCAATGTGTATCACCGATTTGCTTTACCTGCCAGGCACCGTAAAGGCTGTTACAAATAATCACCTCTTCGGCTAATAGCACATCACTCAGGCGAATAGTGCAAATTTCGGCCGATAATTGAAGATAATGCGCGATATCCAATATGCGCTGTCTGGTCACGCCAGCTACGCCTGCTTTGCTGAGCTCCGGGGTCATTAAACGGTTGCCACTACGAATGAAAACATTAGCGCTGGTGCATTCGATCACATTGCCATCTATATCTAACATCAATCCATCTGCGTAAGCAGGGTCACGGCTTTCGGCACGCGCCATTACATTTTCCAATCGGTTTAGATGTTTAATACCGGCTAACACAGGCTGATGCGAAACTGGTGTATTGCATACGTACAAAGCGACACCATCGCTAAAATTGCTTGGTGGATAAGCTGGCATGGGTGACTTCAACACAATTCGTGTAGGCGCTGTTACGGCTGGTGGTGCATAGCCACGGTCACCGACACCCCGAGTAATGATGACTTTAGCCACTGCTGTTTCATCTAATGCAAACAGTGACTGCATATCAGTCATCAGCAATTCTGCACTCGGACAAACAATCCCAATTGCCCCACAATCGGCCACTAACTTTTGATACTGAATCGGCCAATTGACAGGCACGCAATCCACCACCTGAAAGGTGCGGAACACGCCATCACCATAACTGAGCCCACGGTCCAGTGCACTCACAGCGTCATCTGCGCCACCATTTATCAAATAGGTATGTTGCTTACTCATCATGCGCAATTAAACCATAGCGTGCATAAACAAAAAAGCCTGTGTTATCTCTAGCACAGGCTTTTTTAGCATACTCAGCGTTAGACCTTTTTAAACAAAAGACTACCGTTGGTACCACCAAATCCAAAGTTATTCTTCAAGGCATAGGTGATGTTCAAATCACGTGCTGTATTCGCACAATAATCCAAATCACAATCCGGATCCTGATTCATCAAATTGATGGTTGGTGGAGAAATCTGATTGTAAATAGAAAGCACTGTAAATACTGATTCCAAACCACCAGCACCACCTAATAAGTGACCTGTCATCGATTTAGTCGAATTCACAACCAAATTGTAAGCATGGTCGCCAAATGTGGCTTTAATAGCGTTAGTTTCATTGGTATCGCCCAATGGTGTAGAAGTGCCGTGCGCATTCATAAATTGCACTTCCGATGGATTCACCCCTGCATTTTTCAATGCATTGACCATAGAACGTCTTGGACCATCCATATTCGGAGCCGTCATATGATAAGCATCTGCACTCATACCATAACCGGACAACTCAGCATAAATCTTGGCACCACGAGCTTTGGCATGTTCGTACTCTTCTAACACCAACACACCTGCACCTTCGCCAATCACAAAACCGTCACGGTCTTTATCCCACGGACGGCTTGCCGCAGCAGGGTTATCGTTACGATTGGACAGAGCGCGTGCAGAAGCAAAGCCTGCTACACTTAACTCAGTAATCGCAGCCTCAGCACCACCAGCTACCATCACGTCCGCATCCCCATACTCAATCATTCTTGCCGCGTCACCAATACAGTGTGTACCAGTCGTACAGGCCGTCACAATCGCCACATTCGGCCCTTTCAAGCCAAACATAATCGATAAGTTACCGGAAATCATGTTGATGATGGTACCTGGGATAAAGAACGGGGACACTTTACGTGGGCCGCCTTCATCATAAGTATCATTGGTAGACTCAATCAAACCCAATCCACCAATACCAGAACCAATGGCCACACCGATACGCTCAGCATTTTGCTCAGTCACTTCAATACCGGAATCTTTGAATGCCTCTATCCCAGCCGCCAAGCCGTATTGAATAAAAGTATCCATGCGTCTTGCATCTTTGGCTGGTAAAAAGTCTTCCACATTGAAGTTTTTTACTTCGCCAGCTACTTGGGATGCAAAATTGCTCGGGTCAAATTTGGTGATACGGGTAATGCCAGATTGGCCTGCAATCAGGTTATTCCAAGCGGTAGAAACACCGATACCGACCGGAGAAACCACGCCTAAACCCGTCACTACTACTCTGCGTTTAGTCATAATAAGAAATCAGCTCTCTCTCGAGAGCTGATAAATATGGAATTTATTTGAGGTTGGCGTTGACGTAGTCAATCGCTTGCTGCACTGTCGTGATTTTTTCTGCTTCTTCATCAGGAATCTCGCAGTCAAACTCTTCTTCCAGAGCCATCACCAATTCCACCGTATCCAGTGAATCAGCGCCTAAATCATCCACAAAAGATGAATTATTTTTTACGTCAGCTTCGTTTGCACCTAATTGTTCACAAACGATTTTTTTTACGCGTTGTTCGATGTCAGACATCTAAATACCCCTTTAGTTAAAAATTAGCGTTGTTTTGCTAAGCGCACATTCTAGCAAAACTATGCAATAACACAAAAAATACTTAATAAAATTGCTTAACCATTTAGGCGCAATACATGCCGCCATTGACGTGAATCGTCTCGCCAGTGATATAAGCAGCGCCGGGCGAAGCCAAAAAGGCTACCGTGGCAGCAATCTCATCCACCTGACCTAAGCGGCCAATCGCAATACGCTCTAGCATCTTAGCTTTAATCTCTTCAGGCAATTCAGCGGTCATATCCGTCTCAATGAATCCAGGCGCCACACAGTTGACCGTGATACCTCGGCTGCCGACTTCCATCGCCATGGATTTGGTAAACCCAGTCATACCTGCTTTAGCTGCTGCATAGTTGGTTTGCCCGGCATTGCCCATATGGCCTACTACGCTGGAAATATTGATGATACGGCCTTGGCGGGCCTTCATCATGGGGCGCAACACCGCTTGGCTCATGCGGAACACAGACTTGAGGTTGGTATTGAGCACCGCGTCCCAGTCCTCGTCTTTCATACGCATCAACAAAGTATCTTTGGTAATGCCAGCGTTATTCACCAAAATCGACACATCGCCATATTGCTCGGCAATTTGCTTGAGCACAGCATCTACTTGCTCAGGTTGAGTAACGTCAAGCGCCAAACCCACGCCATTTATATTAGCCGCCTTTAGTGCAGCGGTAATCGCCTCAGCACCACCAGCTGAAGTCGCAGTACCAATCACGGTAGCGCCTTGTTGACCTAACGCTTTTGCAATTGCCGCACCGATACCTCGGCTAGCACCTGAGACCAATGCAACTTGATTATTTAACATTAAGAATCCCCTGTAATATATTGATATATAATATTATTTTTGAGAAATAAATTCAGTGATAGAAGCTTGACTAACTAGCGCCACGCAACTCATGTCCGCCACAATACGTTTGGTAAGTCCCGCTAATACTTTGCCCGGTCCACATTCAGCAGCTGCAGAAATGCCTAGTTGATGCACCTGTTGAACAGTTTCCACCCATCTCACCGAGCTAAATAATTGTTTCACCAAAGCCTGTTTGATCGCCGCTGCATCCGCATAACTTTGCACATCAGTATTGTGCAGCACCTTAATTCTTGGCGCATGAACGTTCACTGATTTCAAATAATCCGCTAATTTTTCAGCAGCAGGTTTCATCAAAGCACAGTGCGAAGGCACGCTCACTGGTAACGGCAATGCGCGTTTTGCGCCTTTAGACTTAGCCAGTTCCATTCCACGTTCAACAGCAGCTTTATTACCTGCAATCACCACTTGGCCAGGAGAGTTAAAATTTACAGCTTCCAACACTTCGCCATGCGCAGATTCTGCGCACACAGCACGCACCACATCATCGTCCAAACCTAAAATAGCAGCCATCGCGCCTTGCCCCTCAGGCACTGCACTTTGCATCACTTCGGCACGAAATTTCACCAGGGGCAAAGCGTCTTCAAAGCGAATCGCCTCAGCGGCCACTAAAGCAGTGTACTCACCTAAGCTGTGTCCTGCCATCACTGCAGGTGGATTACCGCCCAATTGCTGATAGGCGCGCCACGTTGCAACTCCGGCTGTTAGCATCAACGGTTGTGTATGTTGTGTTTGGTTCAGCAGCTCATTGGGCTCAGTCACCATAGACCAAAAGTCTGTTTTTAGGATATCCGAAGCTTGCTGGTAAGTCTCTTGAATAATGGGCATGCCTTCAAAGCCGGCCATCATACCGACTGATTGAGAACCTTGACCGGGGAAGAAAAATGCGAAATTCTGCATAATGAATATATCCTGACACTAATTAATACTTAACGAGGGCGGATCCCCATGTGAATCCACCACCAAATGCTTCCATCAAAATGTTTTGTCCACGCTGAATGCGACCGTCGCGCACTGCTGTATCCAGCGCAAGTGGAATTGAGGCAGCAGAGGTATTGCCATGTCGTTCTACAGTTACTACGACACGCTCCATCGGCATATCTAGTTTCTTAGCTGTTGCCTGCAGAATGCGGATATTGGCTTGATGCGGCACTAACCAATCTACATCAGACTTCTGCAGTCCGTTGGCCACCAAGGTCTCGTCTACAATTTGGTCTAAGGTGTTTACCGCCATTTTAAACACAGCATTACCCTCCATGTGCACATAATCTTGCTTTCCGCCAGTTCTAGGCACATGCAACATCTTTTCGTACTGCCCATCAGCATGGATATGGGTAGAGAGGATTCCTTGCTCGGCACTCGCCTGCAAAATCACAGCGCCTGCGCCATCACCCCACAAGATACAGTTACTTCTGTCGGTGTAATCGGTGATACGCGAGAAGCTATCCGCACCGATGACCAATACGCAACGGTGGGTACCTGCCTTAATAAAATTATCTGCCACCGTGAGCGCATATACAAAGCCACTACACACGGCTTGCACATCAAACGCTGCACACCCGGCAATGCCTAGTTTGCGTTGCACCATCACTGCCACACTGGGGAATATCTTATCGGGTGTCGTCGTTGCAATCACGATTAAATCAATGTCAGCAGCCTGAATGGATGCCGCTGAAATCGCTTGTTTGGCGGCCTCATAGGCAAGGTCGCTTGTGGTTTCGTCTTCAACGATATGACGCTCACGAATGCCGGTACGTGAAAAAATCCACTCGTCGGTGGTATCCACCATTTTTTCTAAGTCTTGATTGGTAAGAATTTTGGGAGGCAGGTAACTACCTGTCCCTGCTATTTTTGAATAAATCATAGCCTAAGATTATGCCTGAAAAGTGTTGCGAAACCTACAGATTAAAGCTTACTGCTCAGTCACTGTAGGTGTCGATAGGATTTGTGCATGCTCCAATTCCAGTTGCTCGGAGATACGTTTTAATACGCCGCTGCCCGCTTCATCAATGGCCACATGTAAGGCGTTACAAAAGGCTACGCTATCTGCACCACCATGGCTTTTCACCACAATACCGCGTAAACCAAGGAAACTTGCTCCATTGTAACGACGTGGATCCAAACGCTTTTTAAAGGCTTTTAACACTGGCATAGCCCCTAGCGCCATTAACTTGGTCAGCCAGTTCTTTTTAAACTCTTGTGTTAAAAATTTACCCATCATGTGGGCCAGGCCTTCGGTGGTTTTTAACGACACATTACCTACAAAGCCATCACACACCACAATATCTGTAGTACCCTTAAAGATATCGTCACCTTCAATATTGCCGTAGAAATTCAAATGGCTATTGCGCAGTAACTCACCGGCCTGCTTCACCACTTCATTGCCTTTAATCTCTTCCGAGCCGATATTAAGCAGACCAATACTCGGGTTAGGCTTGTTTTCCACGCTGCTTACCAACATGGCACCCATGATGGCAAACTGATATAAGTGTTCTGGCGTACAATCCGCATTCGCGCCCAAGTCCAGCATAAACGTCGTGCCTTTTTCGGATGGTAAGGAGGATGCAATCGCTGGTCTGTCGATGCCCGGCAACGTTTTGAGCACAAAACGTGCGGTCGCCATCAACGCGCCGGTATTACCAGCACTCACACAAGCATGCGCCTCACCTGTTTTCACCATATTAATTGCCACGCGCATTGACGAATCTTTTTTATTCTTAAGCGCACTCTGCGGCGACTCATCCATCTGCACCACTTCACTGGCATGATGAATACGTAAACGTGGACTTGTTGTGGCTTTGTGCGCCTTCAACTCCGCCATGATGGCATCTTGCAAACCCACCAAAATCACATTTACGCGCGGATTTTCATTAACAGCCTGAATCGCGGCCGGCACTGTGACGTGCGGCCCATGATCACCGCCCATGGCGTCGATAGCAATTGTGATGTCCATATGAGGATGAGATGTAGTCATGGTGATATCCAAACGTGCGTTCAAATATAAAGGATTTAGATATGCAAACGCCGCACTTGTTAAAGTGCGGCGCATTTCGTTAACCTTGCTTAAGTATCAATAAAGATAGTGGCAGGTTAGAATTATTCACCTTTAGCAGGCATTACTTTACGACCACGGTAGTAGCCATTTGGGCTTACGTGGTGACGCAAATGTGTCTCGCCTGTTGTTGGCTCAACCGCTAACGGTGGGTTTGTTAAAAAATCGTGTGAACGGTGCATGCCACGTTTTGAAGGTGACTTTTTATTTTGTTGAACTGCCATAATGTACTCCAATAAAAACTGCCAATTAAAAAGATTAATGGCAATCATGTAAAATATGCGGTAAATGACTAATCCATAATAATAATCTATTTTGTGTTCGGATGTAAATCAAAACACAACATATTGTCATGAATTATCTTAATTTACGTCTTTTTTAAGGCCTTTAGAACTGAAAACGGGTTAGGTTTCTCACCGCTTTCCAAATTTAGCTGTTTACATAACGATGCATGCACCGGCGCAATGGGCAGCGCGATCAGCAATTCATCTTCGATCAGAGCACTTATATCCATAGCGTCCGATTGCTCGAGCCAGTCTACCTCGTCATTATCATCCAACGTAGCAGACTCTTCAGCACACACCACATAATCAAAATGTAGATCAATAGGTACAGTGACGGGCTCCAAGCAGCGCTGACAAACCATGGATAAATTGGCTTCTATATCCAAATGCAGACTAGGCAAATGATATTGTTGCGAACGCCCTGCCAGCCTAAAACGAATGCTTGAACTACCAGATGCAGCGTTCTCAACCAAAGCGGACTGCAGACGCGCCATTTCTGGCAGATCAACGTCCCCTTCCAGCAATTGTTGCCGTTTGGCAAAATCGAGATTATTAATTCGATGCGATTCCATTGCTTCCTTAAAATAATATGCGTTAAAACGAGAGTGTTATTCTAATCGTTAGGGCAAATTGTCGCCAGCCTCACCTTTATAAGCGGTGACGCCCGTGTTACAATTGAAAAGTTTGTTAGTCAAAATTTAGGTGTCTTGTGTTCAAAAAAATATTGGTCGCTAATCGTGGGGAAATCGCTGTTCGCATTGTGCGCGCTTGCTCTGAGATGGGCATTAAATCTGTTGCCATTTATGCGGAAGCTGATCGCCATGCGTTACATGTGAAAAAAGCGGACGAAGCTTATAATATCGGCACCGATCCGGTAGCCGGTTATTTGAATGCACATAATATTGTGAACGTGGCCGTTGCCGCTGGCTGTGATGCCTTACATCCAGGCTACGGATTTCTGTCTGAGAACCCGGAATTAGCTGAAATCTGCGCACGCCGTGGCATCAAGTTCATCGGCCCGAACTCAGACGTCATTCGCCAAATGGGCGACAAAATTCAAGCACGGAATGCCATGATCAACGCTGGCATTCCTTGTACGCCTGGTAGCGATGGCAATCTGGAAAGTTTGGAAGACGCAGTCAAACTCGCCAACTCTATTGGCTACCCTGTCATGCTAAAAGCCACCAACGGTGGTGGTGGGCGCGGCATTCGTCGCTGTGACTCGGAAAAAGATTTGCTCACCAATTATGACCGCGTAATTTCTGAAGCAAGCAAAGCCTTTGGCAAACCGGAAGTGTTTCTTGAGAAATGCGTCATTGCGCCTCGCCATATTGAGGTTCAGGTATTGGCTGATAGCCACGGCAACGTGATTCATTTATTTGAACGCGATTGTTCGATTCAACGCCGCAATCAAAAGCTGATTGAGATCGCGCCTTCGCCACAATTGAGCCAAGCACAACGTGACTATATTGGTGGATTGGCGGTAAAAGCAGCCAAGGCCGTAGGTTATGAAAATGCAGGCACCGTTGAATTCTTGCTAGATTCTGATAATACGTTCTACTTTATGGAGATGAATACGCGTCTGCAAGTAGAGCACACCGTGACCGAAACCATTACTGGCGTAGACATTGTGCAAGAACAAATCCGTATTGCTTATGGCTTGCCACTGCAATATAAGCAAAGTGAAATTCATTTCCGCGGTTTTGCCATGGAATACCGTATCAATGCAGAAGACCCTAAAAACGATTTTCTGCCTAGCTTTGGTAAAATAACGCGCTACTATTCGCCTGGTGGCCCTGGCGTGCGTATGGATGCGGCAATATATAGCGGTTATGTCATTCCACCCTATTACGACTCTATGTGCGCAAAACTCACGGTGTGGGCACTGGATTGGGAAGGCGTCATTGAGCGCGGTAGACGGGCCCTAGATGACATGGTGGTGTATGGTGTAAAAACCACGATCCCTTATTACCAAGAGATTATGAAACATCCGGATTTCCGCGCAGCAACATTTAATACCAGTTTTGTGGAAACCCATCCGGAACTCATTAACTATAAAACAGAGTTTCCCCCTGAGTTATTTGCTGCAGCAATCTCCGCAGCCATTGCAGCCCATGAAGGCATTTAATTAATAACGTTTTAGACTACATATTATGAGCAAAATACATATCACCGAATTGGTTCTTCGCGATGGTCATCAATCCCTCATCGCGACTCGCATGCGTACTGAAGATATGCTGCCCATTTGCCCAAAACTGGATGCCGTAGGCTTTTGGTCTTTAGAGGCATGGGGCGGAGCCACATTTGATGCGTGCGTACGATTTTTGAAAGAAGACCCATGGGAGCGCTTAAGAAAACTACGTAAAGGCTTACCCAACAGCCAAATCAACATGCTGTTACGTGGTCAAAATCTGCTGGGCTACCGCCACTACTCTGATGACGTGGTGCATGCATTTGTTAAACAAGCAGCCAATGGCGGTGTCGACGTGTTTAGAATTTTCGATGCCATGAATGACACACGAAACATTCGTGAAGCCATCAAAGCCGTCAAAAAAGTAAAAAAACATGCGATTGGTACGATCTCCTACACCACAAGTCCGGTGCATGACATTGCTTATTTTGTAAGTATGGCCAAAGAGGTCGCCGACATGGGTGCTGACAGTATTGGTATTAAAGATATGGCCGGCATATTAGCGCCGCATATTGCGGGTGATTTGGTAAAAGCTATCAAAGCTGAAGTGAATTTACCAATTCATGCCCACAGCCATGCAACGTCAGGATTTGCCAACATTGCCCTTATGAAAGCTGTTGAGAATGGTGCAAGCATCATTGATACTTGTAACTCTTCTTTTGGTGAGGGCGCGAGTCATCCGTCTACAGAAAGCATGGTCGCAGCACTCAAAGGCACACCCTACGATACGGGTTTAGACCTTATCAAACTTCAAGAAATTACTGCCTACTTTAAAGAGGTGCGTCAAAAATATTGGCAATATGAGAGTGCATTTACGGGCTTAGATACACGAGTATTGGTCAACCAAGTACCAGGCGGCATGATCTCAAACTTATCTAACCAACTGAAAGAGCAAGGCGCATTAGATAAAATGGATGCTGTGTTGGCAGAAATCCCTCGCGTTCGTGAGGATTTGGGCTATCCGCCATTGGTTACACCCACCTCACAAATCGTGGGGACGCAAGCCGTGCTCAACGTGATGACGGGCGAGCGTTATAAATCCATCACGAACGAAGTGAAAAATTATTTCCTTGGTCAGTACGGCAAAGCACCCTCTACCGTAAATGATGCAGTGAAAAAATTAGCTGTAGGCGATGGCGACGTCATTGCTTGCCGCCCTGCTGACTTATTAGAGCCGGAAATGGCGAAATTGCAAGCCGAAGCTGACCGCATTGCGCAAAGCGATGAGGACGTGCTGACCTATGCCATGTTCCCGGACATAGGCAAAACATTCTTGCAAGAACGTAACGCTGGCTCTTTAAAACCGGAAGCTTTGCTGACTAAAGAAGCAGCCAATACGGCTTCTGCACGTTACGCACCAAATGAATTCAAAGTGACGCTGCATGGCGAAACCTTCCATATCAAACTGACTGGTAGCGGTCATGCCGGCGAAGAACAACGCCCGTTCTACGTTTCTGTGGATGGCATTGCTGAAGAAGTGATTGTTGAAACATTAAGTGAAGTGGAAGTATCTGGCGGTAACGGTGCTTCTACCGCTAAGAAAAAAACCGCTTCTGTCACTAGCAGCGGCCGCCCTCGCCCACATCATGCAGGCTGCGTAACGACTGCCATGCCAGGCACTATCGTTGCAGTAAAAGTGAATGTTGGCGATAAAGTCAAAGCTGGTGATGGCGTATTGGTGATCGAGGCCATGAAAATGGAGAACGAAATCCAAGCATCTAAAACCGGTACTGTGGTTGCCGTGCATGTCGCCAAAGGCGACAGCGTAACGCCGGATGAGTCTCTCCTTGAAATTCAGCCGGACTAGAACACAAACCCTACTGGCTCATTAGCCAGTAGGGTTTATTCTGATATGAAACAGACCATTATTCTCGCCTCCTCCTCCGTCTATCGACGTGAGTTATTACAAAAACTTCAAATACAATTCAGTTGCGTCTCACCCAAAATTGACGAGACGCCGCACCCCGAAGAAAAACCGCATCAAACAGCATTGAGATTGTCTCGAGAAAAAGCCAGAAAAGTGGCGGATGAATATCCACATGCTTTGGTGATTGGTTGTGACCAAGTGGCTGTTTTAGACAACACCGTATTAGGCAAACCGCTAAATCACCAAAATGCCTCCAAGCAGTTACAATTGATGCGTGGCCGTGAAGTGACCTTTTACAGTGCGTTATGCTTGCTGAATGCTGCTTCTGGCAATATGCAGTCAGAGGTAGTGCCTACTTTGGTCAAATTCAGAGACTATTCTGACCAGACCATCGAAAACTACTTAACTAAAGATCAGCCTTATCAATGTGCTGGTAGCGCTAAGTCTGAAGGTTTAGGTATAGTGCTCATTGAAAGAATGTTGGGGGAAGACCCTAATGCGTTGGTTGGCTTACCGCTCATCAAACTCATTACTATGCTTTCTAATGAAGGACTTAATATCGTTTAACTAGTTTGTTTAAATAAAATTTTTACAATATATAGTTGTAGATGCTGTAAAAATTTCAATATATAGCGTAATATGCGATTTATGTTTTATTCTTAGCCACTCTGATAAAAGCTAACTATATGTCAACACAGAAAAAAACAATTAAAGTACTCATGTTTTTACTTCCTGCAATAGTTAGTCTACTGGCCTATACCGCTTTTCACGAAATGCTCTTCAGGAAACCACCTTGCTTGATCAACTGTGATCAACCTAGTATGTTTTCCGATAATGAAAAGATCAAAAAATGGCTGGCTTATCTTGAGTCTCTCAGAAACGATGCCTTTAATACCCAACCAAGTAACAAACGCACATCCCCCACCCCCCTCGATATTGCTTTCTTAAAAGACAAAATCAATTTAGCGAGCAATGATAGAGATTATCCAACACGCTATCAGCAAATCATTAGTGATTTAAGCAACCCATATATCGTTGATGAAAATGATGTTGGTACTACTGATGATAGCTCTCAAGTTGACAACGTTGCACCACTGGTTTATTTTGAAGAGGATGAAACCGGAAATCAGTTTCCATATGTTAAGCCTGACCCAACATCCACTCCAGTAGTAGGCCCTATCGTTCTTCCAGGTTCAGGTCAAAGACCTGATGATGAAAAGGAGCCTCCTCCACCTATCACTGGTCCAGACACTCCACGCAATCCTGTTTCTAGTGTCCCGACACCTAAGTCAGTCTATTTAGTCTTAGGTCTAGTGGCTGTAATCGGGATTATTCGATTCAGAGTTTTGCAACGTACGAATATCCTTAGGTTTTAGTCTAATGCAGATGTTGCGAACTACATGGTCAGCGTGCTTGGTGTGCATGCTGTCCAACATAACTAGTGCACATGCCATCACACTAGAAGATAAACCACTTGAGCTTCTAAGTTCAGCCAAAGACCAGCAGTCCCTAGCGATTACCATCTACAACAGTGATTTAGCTCTAGTCAAAGATGCTCGAAATGTCAAACTAACCAACGGGATACAATCCATTGCTCTGCGCGATGTGAGTGCGCAAATTCGTCCAGAAACCGCTTTATTGAGAAGCGTGAGTGCCGCTGGGGCTATTTCTGTGCTTGAGCAAAATTTTGATTTTGATTTACTTTCGCCCCAAAAGCTTTTAGAAAAATATGTGGGTAAATCTGTCAGTTTACTCAAAACCAATCCCGTCACCGGCGTCGAAATTAGTGAACAAGCCACAGTGCTATCAGTAAACAATGGCGCGGTGCTCAAAGTCGGCGATCGAATTGAAACTGGACCGTTTTCTGGTAATACCAATAGTAGAATTGTATTTGATACCATTCCAGCCAACTTACGCGACCGCCCTACACTCACCAATTTAATTAACAATAGTGGCGCTTTGCAACAGACTGTTGAATTGAGTTACCTCACTGGCGGTTTGAGTTGGAAAGCCGATTATGTAGCTGAGCTGAATGCCAAAGACGATATGATGGACCTTTCTGGCTGGGTCACGCTGTCCAACACCAGTGGAGCAAGTTATGAGAACGCCAAGTTACAGTTAGTAGCGGGCAATGTAAATCGTGTGCAGGAACAGATGAGGCCAATGGTCAAAAACATGCGTAATGATATGGCCATGGCTGAGGCAGCTGCACCCATGCAGGAAGAGTCTTTGCTGGAGTATCACCTTTATACCTTAAACCGCGCAACCACGATAGCAGACAATCAAAGCAAACAAGTCGCTCTGTTATCTGCGCAGCATATTCCTGTACGCAAGGAATTGCTTTTAAGAGGTGCGGATTATTACTACCACGGCCAATACGGCGAGATTGGCACCAAGCTTAAAGTGGGTGTGTTTGTTGAGTTTGACAATATAGAACCTGCTCAACTTGGTATGCCGCTACCTAAGGGTGTACTACGCGTGTATAAAAAAGACAGTGTGGGTAACGCACAATTTGTGGGCGAAGACTACATTGAACATACCCCTAAGAATGAAACAGTGCGCCTAAAACTTGGCGATGCGTTTGACGTGACTGCAGACAAAAAACAAACAGATTTTAAAGTGCTGCCCAAACCGGCAAAATCAAACAATCTTTACGAAAGTGCCTTTGAAATCACACTAAAAAACGCAAAAAAAGAGAAAATTACCGTCACAGTGCAGGAACCCATCTCCGGCGACTGGAATATTTTGTCTGAAAATATGCCGCATCGTAAGGCAAATAGTCAGCTGGCTGTATGGCGTGTGGAAATTCCTGCTGAAGGTTCTGCCACGCTGACTTACCGCGCCCAAGTCAAATATTAATTGCGAGCAAGCATTTGGCATTCGGTACGTTATATTTTATTCCTGTCACACTTGGCGATGACAATATCACGCACGTACTTCCGGATGACGTAATTCACATCACCCGTAATTTGAATCGCTTTATCGTGGAAAATGAGAAAACCGCACGTCATTTTCTCGCGTCTATACATCATCCTAAGCCCATCCGAGAACTTACATTTCACACACTCAACACCAATACACCTGACAACACGCTACCCACTCTGTTAGAGGCACTGATGGCTGGCGAAGATGTTGGCTTGATGAGTGAAGCGGGTTGCCCGGGGATTGCTGACCCTGGCGCAAAGCTGGCTTGGTTGGCGCAGCAAAAAGGGATTCGCGTGGCGCCATTGGTGGGCCCGAGCTCTATTTTGTTGGGGCTGATGGCGAGTGGCTTAAATGGACAGCGTTTTGCTTTTTTGGGCTATTTGCCAAGTGATAAAAATACCCGTATTCAGCAATTGCGTGAGATTGAAAAACGCGCAAAAACCATGAACGAAACACAGATATTTATTGAGACGCCCTACAGAAACCAGCACATGCTGGAGGATATTTTAGCAACCTGTGATAGCAATACTAAGTTCTGTGTAGCCAGTCAGATTAGCCTGCCTGATGAGCTGATTGTCACCAAGACCATTCACCAATGGAAACAAAAGCCTCTGCCCGATATTCACAAGAAACCCACTGTGTTTCTTTTATTGGCTTAGCTGCCATTTAATTACTGGTTGTTAATAGTAACAAGGTTCTAACTGGGGCATAGCTGCGTCTATGAATGGGTGAAACGCCGTGATGTTGCAATGAAGCCATGTGCGCGGCTGTCGGATAGCCTTTATGTTGTGCAAAGCCATACATAGGGTATTTTTGATCTAACTGAAAAAGCTCTGCATCACGGGCCGTCTTAGCCAAAATGGAAGCTGCTGAAATCGCCTGCACCTTGCTATCCCCTTTCACAATCGCCTCGCAGGGATAATTGAGCTTTGGGCGTTGATTACCATCAACTTGCACCAATAGATCAGCGTTTGCTAATACAGAAGAAAAATCAACCACCATCTGTTCTACCGCACGCTTCATTGCCAATAAGCTCGCTTGCAAAATATTCAACCGATCAATTTCTTCAACACTACTGCTGGCAATGGACCATGCAAGTGCATCTTGTTTGATGGCTTCAGCCAGCGCGTCGCGCTTTTTCTCGCTTAACTTCTTAGAGTCCGCAAGGCCGATAATAGGCTTATCAGGATTTAGCACTACGGCTGCAGCATACACGGCGCCTGCAAGTGGGCCACGCCCCGCTTCATCTACACCACAAATCAATGCAATCATAAATAACTCAGCACAACCTTGGCGGCTTTTGCAGCACTGTTCTGTTTCAAGCTATGGTGAATGTTAGTGAAAGCCTCTTTCAAGGTCTGCAAATAAGTTTTATCGCTTAATAGTCTTAATGTGGCATCTGCAATGTTTTGCGGTGTCGCCTCATGCTGCAATAACTCTGGCACCAAGAACTTATTGGCAAGAATATTCGGCAATCCAACAAAAGGCAGGTATTGCATGCGCTTAAGTATCTGCCAACTTAAATAAGGCATGCGATATGTAATCACCATGGGTTTTTTTAGCAGTGCTGCCTCTAGTGTTGCTGTGCCAGAAGCCACAATCACCACATCAGCAGCTTCCATGGCGTCATGCGCATGGCCGAACATAATCTGCATATTGAAGTTTAACTCTGGCTGCGCCTGATAAGCAGCATGCATCGCAGATTCAAAAATCGCCCGTGTCTCGCGTGTGATAAGAGGTACTAAAAAAAGCACTTCCGTGGTTTGAGATTCAGCATATTCTTTTTGAATAATTTGAGCTGTCTCCACAAACAACTGTGCGTGCTGAGACACCTCAGATTGACGACTGCCCGGTAGCATCGCGACTACAATCACATGCGGTTGAATTTTTAATACTTCTCTAGTGCCTTCTACATCTGGCTCAATAGGTAATACATCTGCCAGTGGATGGCCCACATAGGTGACGGGGACACTTACCTTTTCATAGATAGATGGTTCAAATGGAAACAGCGCCAACATATGCGAAACCGCGCGCTTAATTTTATGGATACGTCCTTTTCTCCACGCCCAGATGGAGGGGCTCACATAATGAATGGTGGGAATACCTTTAGACTTTAATTTTCGTTCTAACCAAAAATTAAAATCCGGGGCATCTATACCAATAAACACATCTGGCTTTTCATCCAATAGCTGTTGCAATAACTCTTTTCTTAATTTCAGCAAGCCATACAAATGCTTGAGCACTTCCACATAGCCACGCACCGACAGTTTTTCCATTGGATACAATGACTTTGCACCAAGGCTCATCATTTTGGGGCCGGCAATACCAATAAAAGAGATATCTGAGCGCTCAGCTTGCAGTGCTTGGATTAAATGGAAGCCCAACAAGTCCCCTGAGGCTTCCCCGGCCACGATGGCCACTTTGGGTGCGCTTTTTGACATAAATTACTTTTTATGACGACTTAACGGACGATGCCGCGAGTAGATGTGGCCAAGAAATCCGTCATCAAACCGATTTCAGCACACCGTTCTTTCATTTGGGCTAATTCAACTTTAGCTTCTTCTAAGGTTAGGCTGTTACGATACAGCACTTTATATGCACGTTTGATTTCTAGGATGGTTTCAGGGCTAAAACCTCGACGTTTTAAACCCTCCGCATTAATCCCATGCGGTTTTGCATCATACCCTGCTGCAGTCACGTAAGGCGGAATATCCTTAAACACCACAGACCCTACAGCGGTAATGATGTGCGAACCAATTTGGCAGAACTGATGCACTAAGGTAAAACCACCTAAAATCGCGAAATCGTGCACATCCACATGGCCGGCCAACGAGGAATTATTGGCCATGATAGTATTGTTACCAATGATGCAGTCGTGAGCAATGTGCACATAGGCCATAATCCAGTTATCGTTACCGATTTTGGTGGTGCCTTTGTCTTGTATGGTGCCGCGGTTAAATGTACAAAACTCGCGTATGGTGTTGTTATCACCAATTTCTAAGGTCGTAGGCTCACCACGATATTTTTTGTCTTGAGGCTGCGCACCCAAAGAGGAAAATTGAAAAATATGATTATTCTTGCCAATCATTGTCGGCCCTTCAAGTACAACATGGCTGCCAATACGAGTGCCTGCGTCTACGCGCACAGAAGCGCCTATCGTGGTAAATGCACCTACCTCAACGCTGGAATCAAGCTCCGCCTTAGGGTCTATGATTGCGGTAGGATGAATTTTTGCTGACATACTCTATTCTTTATTGGCTGGCTATGAGGGATAACAGTTGGTGATGTAAATGACTACTCGTTATTTTTCGATAGCTTTTAAAATACACATCATACTGGCTTCAGCCACAACAGCGCCATCTACAGTCGCCACTCCGCTATATTTCCAAATGCCTTTTAGAATACGGTCAATTTTAACGTTGAGTACAATTTGGTCACCGGGTGACACGGGCTTTTTAAATCGAGCACTGTCAATACCGGCAAAATAATACACAGAATCGTTATTTGGTTTTGTACCCATGGTTTTAAATGACAAAACGGCGGCGGCTTGTGCCATGGCTTCTACAATCAATACCCCAGGCATCACAGGATGATAAGGAAAATGTCCAGGGAAAAAAGGCTCATTCACAGTTACATTTTTAATGGCAGTGATTTCTTTACCCACTTCCATGGAGAGCACTCGGTCAATCAGCACAAACGGGTAGCGATGTGGCAAATGATCTAATATTTCGTGAATATCCATACTGTTTGTTACATTTTCTGACATAGCGGCTCTCTACTTATTCTGCCTTAGGGCTCATTTGCATCATTGCATCTTCCAAGGCTTTTATTTTATCTGTTAATTGGTTTAAGTGGCGAATATTTGCGGCAGTTTTCAACCATGTTTCATGCTCTTGGAAAGGCATGAGCGCTGTATAGGTACCTGATTGACGTATCGAGCGCATAATCATACTGCCGGGTGAGATGGTTACGTTATCGGCAATCGTTAAGTGACCCAAAATCATGGCTGCCCCACCAATTTTACAATGCTTGCCAATGACTGCGCTGCCTGCAATACCGACGCAACCAGCAATCACGGTATGCGCACCAATTCTGCAGTTGTGAGCGATTTGAATCAGGTTGTCCAACTTCACACCCTCTTCAATCACCGTATCATCAATCGCGCCCCTGTCTATGGTGGTATTGGCGCCCACATCCACATGATCAGCAATGACCACTTGCCCAACTTGGGGGATTTTAACCCAACGACCATTTTCCTCGGCATAGCCAAAACCATCGTTTCCAATCACACAGCCTGAAAATAGATGGCAAAATTTACCAATTAACGTGCCATGCTTCACAGTCACGTTAGGTTCTAATATTGTATGCTCACCGATGCGTACGTTACGCTCCAAAACACAGCCAGCTCCAATGGTGACACCTGCGCCAATGATAACTCCTTGACCAATCACCACATGACAAGCGATGGTTGCAGTAGGATCAATCGTTGCGTCTTCATCAATGATTGCAGATGCGTGAATACCCGCAGGCAGTTTAACAACAGGATTTAATAACGCTGAGATTTTGGCAAAATAAGCGTATGGATTATCGGTAATAATTTTAGTCAGTTGGGTGAGATGCGCATGCTCAGGCTTTAATACCACTGCACTGGCTTGTGTTTGCGCAAGTGCTGTTGAGTACTTGGTGTCCATAAAAAAACTGATAGCACCAGTTTGGGCAAAACCCAAAGACCCTACGCGGAATATAGGTGTGGAAGCATCTCCCGACACCTCACCGCCTAGCGTGTTTGTTATTGCAGCAATCGTCAGCATCTTCTCGCCTCAGCACGCGTGAGATGCTATTTCTTACCTAAAAGTTTAAGTACTTTATCGGTAATATCAATTTTTTTACTAGCGTAAGCCACGCCACCATAGACCACTAAATCAAAACTTTCAGACTCTGCAACTGTAGTTACCGCTTTATTAATGCGGTCTTGCAAGACAGCTAGCTCTTCATTTTTACGGAGATTAATATCTTCTCTCAGTTCACGCTGTTTACGTTGGAACTCCAACTTGAGATTAGATGCATCCCGCTCACGATTTCTTCGCTCCGCATCAGTAGTGGTCAATCGATCCTTATCTAATGCTGCCTCTAATTCACGAATCTGCTTTTGCAGACGATCTAACTCTTGCGAGCGCGGACTGAATTCTTTCTCAAGCTTTTTACCACTTTCAGCGGTTTGTGGAGCTTCTTGTAACAGTTTATCTACTTGTACATACCCAATCTTTAGGTCAGCAGCCATACTGTTAGCACTGAGCAACAGACCAAACAACAAATAGAACCATACAAAAATTTGCTTCAAAAAACTCTCCTCTACTAAGCAGCTATCTTATAGGATTAAAAGACTAATTAAAACTGCTGCCCTAGTTGGAATTGTAACACTTGCGTATCATCGCCCTCTTTATCATTCAATGGCTGTGCCAAGATGAGTTTAAGTGGACCGAATGGCGAAACCCAAGTGACGCCCACACCAGCTGAATAGCGCAACGCCTCTGAATCGATGGATTGTGAGGCGCCATACACAGCACCAGCATCGACAAATGCGCTCAATCTAAACTGTTTAGTATCTTTAATCAGAGGCACCGGCATAAATAGTTCAACGTTCCCCAATATGCGTTTGGTACCACCTACAGAAAATTCTTGACCAGTAGTCGGATCCACATCTCTAGGCCCCAGAGAGCCATTTTGGAAACCGCGTAAAGAGTTTACGCCACCTAAGAAATAGTTTTTAAAGAATGGATACTCTTTACCACCATACGTATCGGCATAGCCTAACTCACCATTGAGCATCAGCGTAAACGAATTGGTTAAGTCTTTATACCATGCATGTTGATAGTTAATTTTATAGTACTGCAAATCTAACCCTGGCACTGCAATTTCGCCAGAAAGACGTTGTAGCACCCCTCTATTTGGGAACAGAATATTGTCCCGAGAGTCGAATGTCCAGCCCGCAGAGAGCTGGATAGAGTTACTATTACAGCCATCGCTGTTTTTACAGAAGTTAATATACTGAATCGGACTACTGCTATTCAGATCAATTTTAGTAAAGTCGGCAGTAAGCCCTGCTGTAAGAAAGTCACGTTCTGTCAGCGGCAAACCAAAGCGCACACCTAAACCGTAGGATGAACTTTGGTAGGAACCTAATTGGTCAGTCTGACTTGTATCCGTATCCACATCACGGCGGTATACATCAAAACCGCGGCTGATACCATCAGGCGTGAAGTAGGGGTCTGTGTAAGAGAGTGAATACACTGTATTCACCTTACTGGTGTTAATCTGTGTTGCCACACGGTTCCCAGTACCCAAGAAGTTAGGTTGGTTAATATTAAAACCCAACACCACACCTTCGTTACTCGACAAGCCTGCACCAAACTGAACGCTACCTGTCGATTTTTCTGTGACATTCACATTCAAATCGACTTGATCATTCGTGCCCGGCACAGCAGGAGTCTCAAGCTCTACATTATCAAAGTACTGCAGACGTTCAATACGCTCTTTAGAACGCTTAATTTGCTGACCCGCATACCAAGCTGATTCCAGCTGACGCATCTCACGTCGAATCACTGAGTCACGCGTACGCGTATTACCTGTCAGGTTAATACGTCTGACATATACTTTTTTGCCAGGGTCGACAAAGAATGTAAACGCGGCGGTATGGTTCTCTTTATTAATCTCCGGGATAGCATTCACATTAGAAAACGCATATCCGTCATCACTCAATCGATCTCCCAACGCTTTACTGGTTTCTGATACCAATTGACGATTAAATACATCACCTTTATGAATTGTGATGAGTTTGGTCAGCTCTTCTTCAGGCACCTGAAGGTCGCCCGCTAATTTAACATCGCTGATGGTGTACTTTTCGCCTTCGGTGATATTGACGGTAATGTAGATATCTTGCTTGTCAGGAGAGATGGAAACCTGTGTTGAATCAATTGCAAATTCAAGGTAACCCTGATTCATGTAGAAAGATTTAAGTGTTTCTAAGTCGGCAGTCAGCTTTTGTTTGGAGTACTGATCGTCCTTATTCCACCAACTCATCCAGTTAGGGGTAGTCAGCAAAAATTCAGCTCTTAAATCCTCAGTAGTAAATGCCTGATTACCAACAATATTAATGTCTCGTATCTTGGCAACAACACCCTCTTCAATCTCAAACTTAACCGCAACGCGATTGCGTTCCAAAGGGCTGACAATCGTTTTTACATTCGCACCATACTTACCCTGCGATAGGTATTGGCGTTTGATTTCTTGCTCTGCACGATCCAATTGCGATTTATCGAAGATCTGGCCTTCAGCAATGCCTATCTGCTTCAAGCCTTCTTTCATCTTGTCGGAAGGAAACGATTTATTTCCGCTAAATTCTATTTGTGCGACTGATGCACGTTCCTGCACAGTCACGACTAAAACTTCACCTTCCGCTTCGATGCGCACGTCTTTAAAGAAACCTGTGCCATAAAGGGATTTAATCGCTTGTGTAGCTTTCTCATCACTCATGACATCGCCTACTTGCATAGGCAGATAGTTAAATACGGTTCCCGCCTCGGTTCGCTGCAAGCCTTCCACACGGATATCTTTAATGACAAATGGCTCTAGAGCCAGTGCTGAATTACTTAATAAGGCAAGTACTAATGCTGAAATGATTTTTGGTTTTAATTTCATTAATTTGCTTCTATTAACCAATCATAAATCGATTGATATCATTAAATATTGCGACCATCATTAACAGTCCCAACACCCCAAGACCAATCCTTTGGCCAGCCATCATCACCTGTTCGGAAACGGGCGACCCCTTAATTATTTCTGCAATATAATACATCAAATGACCGCCATCTAGCACAGGGATAGGCAAAAGGTTGAGCACACCAATGCTAATGCTCACCAACGCCAAAAAGCCAACAAACACTTTTAACCCAAGGTTAGCGCTCTCTCCAGCAAAGCTAGCAATGCTAACCGGCCCGCTAATACCTTTCCACGAAACCTTCCCGACAATCATATTGCCTAGCATTTTTAAGCTAAAAATTGAGGTGTCCCAAGTTTTTTCTATTGCTTTTTGCAAGCTTTCAAATGGCGAGTAATGTATCTCAATAATCATGCTCTGCATTTCCTGACGATTGATTTTAACACTCGCACCTAGGCGGCCAACTTGCTTACCGCCCTCCTGAACTGTAGCAGGGGTCGCATTCACCAAGATAGTTTGTTTGGCTCTTAATACTTCAAACTGTAACTGTTTGTTAGGGCTATGTTTAACAGTATTTACCACATCATCCCAATGATTTACATTAACATGATCTATCGAAAGTATTTGATCCCCCACTTGAAAGCCTGCTTGTGCAGCAGCCGAGTCTGGCAACAATTCACCAATCACTGCAGGCAGGTTGGGTTGAATCATCTGCATACCCAATTTATCCAGTATGTCTTGCTCGGCGTCATTGTTAATGCCAGTAAAGCTTAGTGTACTGCGTTGCAAAACCTGTTGTGCGTTCAGTGACTCAATCTCGACTGCTGGCTTCTCCAGTGAAGCATTGAGTAATAACCAACGAGCGTCTTGCCAAGTTTTTACTGCCTTGCCATCCACCGAATGGATGATATCGCCTTTTTTCAGATTGGCGTGACTTGCTAAACCACCCTCTTGCACATCGCCAATAATAGGTTTAAGCCCCGTCACACCCAGTAAAAACAATCCCCAGTACAACAATACTGCCAATAATAAATTAGCCATTGGACCTGCCAGCACAACTGCCATACGTTGATACACAGATTTCCGGTTAAATGCGCTTGCCAACTCTGTTTCAGAATACTGGATGATAGGACCAGTGTACGCTGGGTCATCTTGCTCTTGCTTAAGCTCACGCTCGTCCAGCATTTTGACATAGCCACCTAAGGGAATCGCCGCCAGAATAAATTCCGTACCCTCTTTGCCAAAGGTCTTTTTCCAAAGCGGCTTACCAAAACCGATAGAGAATCTGAGCACACGGATACCACACCAACGCGCCACCTGATAATGACCATACTCATGAATCGTCACTAAAATACCAATCGTGACAATAAAAGCGATTAAGGTCATCATGCGCTTAGCGCCTTCGCCACAGACTGTTTGCTAAGCCAACTTTTTGCATATTCCCTTGCCTTCATATCCACCTCGACCAACTGATCTAGGCTATGGACTGTTTCTGCTGCAATCGCCGTTAAAGCATCGGAGATGAGATGTGGAATATCGAGAAAATGGATTTCTTTTTTTAGAAAGGCTGACACTGCAATCTCATTAGCTGCATTTAAAATAGTGGAAGCTGTGCCACCCAATTCTAATGCATCATAAGCAAGTTGTAGACATGGGAAACGATGAGTGTCTGGCTTCTCGAATTGCAACGTTGCAATTTCAATTAGATTCAGTGACTGCACGCCAGCTTCAATCCGTTCTGGATAACCAAGTGCATAGGCTATTGGTGTACGCATATCAGGATTACCCAACTGCGCTAGGACGCTACCATCAATATATTCCACCATAGAGTGAATAACACTTTGTGGATGCACTACCACCTCAATTTGTGCTGGTGTGGCATTGAACAACCAGTGCGCCTCAATGACTTCCAACCCCTTATTCATCAACGTCGCTGAGTCAATCGTAATTTTAGCGCCCATCACCCAATTTGGGTGCTTCAGTGCAAGTTCGGTTGTCACTTGCTTGAGCTGTGCATGACTGTAATTACGGAATGGCCCACCAGAGGCTGTTAAGATGATTTTTCTCACGCCGCCATCTTGCAGATTGACGTAGCGCTCAGGCGGCATCACCTGAAATATGGCATTGTGTTCACTGTCTATCGGTAACAGCGTTGCCCCACCTTCTCTGACCGCCTCCATAAAAAGACTGCCAGCCATCACCAAAGTTTCTTTGTTAGCAAGCAAAATACGCTTACCTGCTTTAGCTGCAGCAAGTGCAGGCTTCAACCCAGCGGCACCGACAATAGCCGCCATCACTACATCAACTTCGTCAGCGCTGGAGATAAACTCAAGGCCTGACATTCCTGACATGACTTGTGTTGTAAGATTGGCATTGGCTACCAGCTGCTTCAGCTGATCGGCTGCTTGCGAATCTAACAATACTGCATAGTTGGGCTTAAACTTGAGGCACTGCTGATACAAACCATCCACATTATGATTGGCAGCCAGCGCATAGACTTTAAAGCGGTCAGGGTGACGGGCAATCACATCCAAGGTTTGCTGGCCAATGGTGCCTGTGCTGCCTAATATCGTGACGTTTTGCAATCTAAATTCCAAGCTGAGAAATAAAGTCAATCATACTTATACCACCGCACGAGCAGAATAGTAAACGTAGATGATGAAAATACCGACAGGGAGTGCGGGAATAACGCCATCAATACGGTCTAAGATGCCCCCATGACCCGGCAGCAATTGACCGCTATCTTTTAAGCTAGCTTGTCTTTTAAAAAAAGACTCCAGCAAATCACCATAAACCCCAAGCGCAGCAACCACACATAAACCAGGAACAATCATCCAATCTTGATCAGGAATCACTAAATAAATAATTAGCCCAAACAGAGCCACGGCAATAAGCGCGCCTAAAACACCTTCCCAGGTTTTTCCTGGACTGATAGTAGGTGCTAATTTATGTTTACCAAATTGCTTGCCCGCAAAATAAGCGGCACTGTCTGCTATCCATATGGTGGAAATAATGGTCAGCAATAACCACGGGTCTACACGTTTTGCAGATACCAATGCGAGCCATAGACTACCTAGCAACAGCCAACCGATAGCCATATTGATCAATATATTACGGCTAGCCCAACCACGCGCCAACCATATGGGTACAAGCACTACCCAGAACACTGCTGCTGCAGCAAACAACCACAAGCTATTTAGAAAAAATTGGTGGAAATTCAATGTCATTTGCCAAACCGTGAAGATAGCCAGCATCAATGAAGCAAGTAGATAGGCCTGTGTCTGCCTTTTGGATAGCCCAATCAGGCCAGCCCACTCATGCAATGCCAATAAGCTAAGCACTAACATCAGCCACGACCACAACTGATTGTCCAAGAAAAACAAAGCAGGGATAAAACAGGCCAATAAAGCCAGTGCAGTAAAAATGCGGGTTTTAAGCATTGGTAGGCGTTTTGAGTTGTTCGCTGGTTCGCCCGAAGCGGCGCTCACGTTGCTGGAATGATTGTATGGCTTGTGCAAACGCTTGATCATCAAAATCAGGCCACAAAACGTCAGTAAAATACAATTCCGTATAAGCCAACTGCCACAATAAAAAGTTAGAGATACGCGTCTCACCGCCAGTGCGTATAAACAAATCAGGTTCTGGCGCATAATGCATCGATAAATAAGCGGTAATGTCCTGCTCATCGAATTTACCTGCTTTTGATGGGTGCGTCAGTTGCATTTTATTCAAGGCTTGCATCACGTCCCAGCGACCACCATAGTTAGCGGCTATCGTCAGCACCAATCCAGTATTGTTAGCCGTCATCTGCTCCGCCAAGATGATTTGCTGATTTAAGGCTTCGCCAAACTTACTCCGGTCGCCAATTAAAATCAAACGGATATTATTTTCATGCAGCTTCACAACTTCACGTTTCAGGGCATCCATAAACAGCCCCATTAAAAACGTGACCTCTTCTTCTGGTCTGCGCCAATTTTCGCTGCTAAACGCAAACAATGTCAGATACTTCACATTGATTTCAGCGCACTTTTTCACCAAAGCACGCACGGTCTCAACACCACGTTTATGTCCGGCGACACGTGGTAAAAAACGCTTTCTAGCCCAACGACCATTACCATCCATAATCACGGCAATATGGGTTGGGATATCGCCGCTAATGGGAATGGTTTGTGTGCTACTAGAGAAAAAGCCCAATTAATCGACCCTAGCTAGTGTGAGTAAAATAGGTATAAGCCAAATAGCAGTATCATACTGCCATTAAATCTGCTTCTTTGAGTTGCAATAGCTTATCCACTTCAGTTACTGCTTTGTCAGTCATTTTTTGTACGTCATCTTGTGCACGGCGTTCGTCATCTTCTGAAATAGCCTTGTCTTTAACCAACTTTTTCAAAGCATCATTAGCATCGCGACGCACATTGCGAATCGCCACTTTGGCATTTTCACCTTCGGTACGCACGATCTTGGTCAAATCGCGACGGCGCTCCTCTGTCAGCATCGGCATCGGCACACGGATCACATCACCATTGGTGGCCGGATTTAAGCCCAAATCGCTATCACGAATCGCTTTTTCTACTTTAGCAATCATGTTCTTCTCATATGGTTGCACGTTAATCGTACGCGCATCACCCAAGTTGACATTGGCTACCTGGTTCACTGCCACCATAGAGCCGTAATACTCCACCATGACATGATCTAACAAACCAGTGTGAGCACGCCCGGTACGCACTTTGGCCAAATCATTCTTTAAAGCCTCAATTGACTTGTGCATTTTTTGTTCTGCTGATTTTTTTACATCTTCTAACATGTCTTTACTCCAACAATATCGTAAGCACTAGATTACGCAAATACGACGCGCGTGCCCTCATTCTCACCCATCACCACACGTTTTAATGCGCCTGGTTTAAAAATACTGAATACCGAAATCGGCATTTTTTGATCACGGCAAAGTGTCAGCGCTGTTGCGTCCATCACTTTAAGGTTTTTCTGAATCGCCTCATCAAACGTCACTGTCTCATAGCGCTTTGCATCCGGGTTCTTTTTCGGATCATCTGTGTAAATACCGTCCACTTTCGTCGCTTTTAACACGATCTCGGCGTCGATTTCCACGCCACGCAGTGCCGCTGCGGTATCGGTAGTAAAAAACGGATTACCTGTGCCCGCACCAAAAATCACCACACGCCCCTCTTCCAGATAGCGAATAGCTTTACCGCGGATATAAGGTTCGGCCACCGCTTCAATATTCAATGCACTTTGTACACGTGCTGGTATACCCGCGTGTTTCATCGCGTCTTGTAAGGCCATCGCGTTCATTACAGTGGCCAACATACCCATGTAATCGGCCGTAGCTCTATCCATGCCACTCGCAGCAGGTGCTACGCCGCGGAAAATATTGCCGCCGCCAATCACTACGCCAACTTCAACCCCTAAATCCACCACTTCTTTAACCTGAGCAACAATACCTGCAATCGTTGCACGGTTAATGCCGTAAGCATCATCTCCCATCAGGGCCTCACCTGATAGTTTAAGAAGAATGCGCTTAAAGGCAGGTGTATCCATATTGTTCCTTAATTTTAAATTTTGGTTATTTAATCACAAACGCCCCCATTTTCCTAAACTTTTAAGGCATTTGGGTAGAGTTTTAGGCAAAAAAAAGTGAGTATAACCGAGGTTAAACTCACTTGATTTTATGATGCAGCACGTGCCGTTAAAAGCAACACATCTGCAAATAGATTTACTTATACTTTTGCAGCAGCAGCTACTTCAGCAGCGTAATCCACAACCGCTTTCTCAATGCCCTCACCCACTGTAAACATGGTGAAAGAAGCTACTGATGCGTTTTTAGATTTCAACAGTTGCTCAATAGACATTTTGTCGTCTTTTACAAACGCTTGGCTTAACAAAGTCACTTCTTTTAAGAACTTCTGCACAGTACCGTCTGCAATTTTCTCTAGCATGGCTTCTGGTTTACCAGCTTCTTTAGCTTTTTCAATCGCAACACGGCGCTCAGCTTCGATTAATGCAGCATCAACACCGGAAGCATCCAAAGACTTTGGTTTTGCGGCTGCAATATGCATAGCAATGTCTTTACCTAGAGTCTCGTCGCCACCCACCAAATCAACCAACACGCCAATTTTGCTACCGTGCACGTAGCTGATCAATTTACCTTTAGCCTCAGTGCGCACAAAACGACGTGGTGTGATGTTTTCGCCAATTTTACCTACCAATTGCGCACGTGCTTCTTCGGCAGTTGCACCACGCATAGGCAATGCAGCAACCGCTTCAATGTTGGCTGGGCCATTAGCATTGACTACTTGAGCCAGCTCACCAACGAACTTCAAGAAATCTTCATTTTTTGCACAGAAATCTGTTTCAGAGTTCACTTCAATCAAAGTGCCTGTTTTACCATCTGCACTAATGCTAATGCCAACAGTACCTTCAGCAGCTACGCGACCAGCAGCTTTGCTGGCTTTGTTACCAAAACGTACACGCAAGATTTCTTCTGCACGTGCCATGTCGCCTTCGGCTTCAGTCAATGCTTTTTTGCAATCCATCATGGGCGCATCTGTGCGCTCACGCAATTCTTTTACCATACCTGCGGTAATTTCAGCCATCTTTAACTCCTAACCTAAATTGATAATTCAATGTTTATATTCAATATTTGAGAATACAAAAAGGGGCTATGCGCCCCTTTTGATTACAAAGCAATTACTCTGCAGCTGCTTCAGCTACTTCAACAAACTCTTCTTCTTTTGCTGATTTAATGATTTCTGTAATCGCGTTAGCACGACCTTCTAATACCGCATCGGCAATACCACGTGCGTACAAACGGATTGCACGGCTTGAGTCATCGTTACCAGGAATGATGTAGGTTACGCCATCAGGTGAGTTGTTGGTATCCACTACGCCAATGACTGGGATACCCAATTTTTGCGCTTCGGTAATCGCACCGCTTTCATGACCAACGTCAATGATAAAAATCGCGTCTGGCAAGCCACCCATCTCTTTAATACCACCGATGGAACGCTCTAATTTTTCCACTTCACGTTTATAGCCTAAAGCTTCTTTTTTACCAAATTTCTCTAAGCTACCGTCTTGCAGCATAGCTTCGTAGTCATTTAAACGTTTGATAGATTGCTTAACTGTTTTAAAGTTAGTCAACATACCACCCAACCAGCGGTGATTCACATAAGCACAACCTGCACGTGCAGCTTCTTCTTTGACGATGTCGCGTGCTTGACGTTTTGTACCTACAAATAAAATACGACCTTTGTTCGCTGCCAATGTGCGCACGTATTTCAGCGCATCTTCAAACATTGGCAATGTTTTTTCAAGGTTAACGATATGAATTTTGTTACGATCACCAAAAATGTACTCAGCCATTTTTGGGTTCCAATAACGGGTTTGATGGCCAAAGTGAACACCGGCCTCTAGCATTTGACGCATAGTTACTGACATACTATTTCTCACTCTCAAAGGGTTATGAATTCACACAACGCTAAAAACACTCACAAATTCAATCAGTTAAACCAATTTGAAGTTACAGAGCACCCTAGATTAGGCTGTGTGTAGATTTAAAAATACATTTCTATCGAAATGCGAAGGCTGGATGATACCACTAAGCAATTGAATTAGCTAGTGATTATATTGCAATTACGTCTCAGTTTTGGGAACACCGATGATATGCAAAGCGCGGTCTACATCCACCCGAAGCAAAGCAGCTACATCACGATAATCATCAGGCAATGCCGCATTATCCCACCCGTTAGCGGAGTGACGCGCTAAGTTAACGGCGATTCTAACATTTTTGACGCGCTGGGACTGTGACGACTCGTCTTCCATCAATTGCGCCAACAGTGGTGGTAATTGAAAAGCCTGTATCAACTCTTTTTGCAAATCGATTAACTTAAAGCCCAATACCTGCTCCTGTGCAGCCTTGCTGCGCAATGCGCTATCTGCTTGTTGTAACTTAACTATTTGGCTCATCTTGTCTGAGGCAAAGCACCACATCAGCATCTCGGATAAATCGTGCAATAACGCAGCTACGCGCACCTCTTCGGCATGCAGATCCATTAGATGTGCAGCAAACTCTGCTGCATAGCGTGACGCACGATGCGCACGAACGATGAGTTTCAACAAATCCATCAGTCGTGCCAAATGCGGACTGAGTAAATCTTCCACCACTGGACTCGGTGGAATGTGATTAAAAAAAGTCGTAGTCCCCATCATTAAGAGCGCTTGTTCAACTTGTGCCAAATCCTGCAATTGGTTACGGCCTTTGTGCACTTGCGCATAGGTCAGCACTTTAAACACCATCATCGGGTCGTTGAGCACTACCATCGTAATATCGCGCGCACTCACATTGTCTTCATCATCTTTTAAACGAGCGATTTCGCGTGCCGTTTGCTTGAGCACTGGAATATCCGCTGTTTTTAAGAACTTGACCCAAGCCCTGACATCTTGTGATGCACTAACCTGTGTGAAATCCACCATACAATCCTCCTATAAGGGCTTTAAGCATAGCGCACGCATTTGCAACTGAATCATCGAATAAGCTATTGAAAAGCCTTCTTTTTCATGCAATCAACTCACTGGCGTTTTAAGGTTTAGCCCATTAAATAAGATAGTAGCCTGTGTTAGAATAGCCATTCTTCAAAAGCTCTAGCGACACTCATGGCCATTACTATCAATAACGCAGAAGATATTGCGCAGATGCGCATCGCAGGCAAACTTGCATCTGAGGTTTTAGACTACATCACGCCCTTTGTAGTGCACGGCGTCACCACCGAAAAACTGGACCAGCTTTGCCATGATTACATCGTCAATGTACAACAAGCTATTCCTGCGCCACTGAATTACGCGCCGGATGGTCACACACCTTATCCCAAATCGATTTGTACCTCAGTCAATCACCAAATATGTCATGGTGTACCAGGCGACAAAGTATTGAAAAACGGGGATATTGTGAATATTGATATCACTGTGATTAAAAACGGTTACCACGGTGATACCAGCCGCATGTTTCAGATCGGCGAAACATCGATTCAAGCTAAACGGTTATGTGATTTAACGTACCAGGCCATGTGGCTAGGTATTCAACAGGTCAAACCACAAGCTACGCTCGGTGATATTGGTCACGCGATCCAAAGCTTTGCCGAGAAAAATGGCTTCAGCGTCGTGCGTGAATTCTGCGGGCACGGTATTGGTAAAAAATTTCATACCGAACCACAAGTATTGCATTATGGCCGCCCTGGCCAAGGCTTAAAGCTACAAGCCGGCATGATTTTCACCATTGAACCTATGATTAATGCTGGCAGACGCGATATCAAACAAATGCCGGATGGCTGGACCATCGTGACCAAAGACCGTAGTCTATCTGCACAGTGGGAGCATACGGTACTGGTCACAGAAACCGGCTATGAAGTGCTCACGGTATCAGCCGGCTCCCCACCTAGCCCACTCACTGTCTAAATGACGGCCAGCAAAGAAGCGATTCTACATTGGCGCCAAGCGCTAAAGGCAGAACATGCCGATTTAGAATCGCAATTCTTCAACCACCAAAATACACTGAGTCTGCTCAAAAAACTCAGTCTTAGCATAGACGATTTACTCACACAGGTCTGGCAGCAATTTCAGCTTGATTCACAGATATGCCTGATTGCTGTAGGTGGCTATGGGCGCCAAACACTGTTTCCATATTCCGATATTGATTTGCTGATTTTGCTGCCCGAGGACGCAGCTCAAGAACAGCAAACAAAAGTTGAAGGCCTCATAGGCACATTGTGGGATATCGGCCTTAATGTTGGCCATAGCGTACGCACTCACAGCGAATGCTTAGAAGAAGCGCAACGCGATGTGACGATTTTAACTAACCTGATTGAATCGCGCCTGATTATTGGGCCACAAAAGCAGTTTGAGCGATTTCAAGTCGATATCAACCACGTATTGGCACCCGCTGCTTTTCTGGAAAAGAAACTCAAAGAACAGCAGAATCGCCATGCAAAATTCAATGATACCGCCTATAACTTGGAGCCTAATTTAAAAGAAAGCCCAGGTGGGCTGCGCGATTTGAATATGATTCTATGGATTGCGCAGAGCCAAGGTTGGGGCAAGACTTGGTCTGAACTACGCAAAAATAACATCATTTCAGATAAAGAGCTGCGGCAGATTAAGCGCCATGAGCTGAACTTGCAAACACTGCGTGTACGCCTGCATTACTTGGCCAAACGTAGAGAGGATCGCCTGCTATTTGATTTTCAGAACGAATTGGCCGCCGATTTAGGTTTTGTGACTACGCCGCACAAGCGCGCTAGCGAACAGCTGATGCACCGCTATTATCAAAGCGTTAAATACATCAGCTTAATGAATGAGATTTTGCTGAAAACATTTCAAGAGAATTTAGCGAACTCCCCTGCCCGTATCACCGAAATCAACCGTCATTTTTATGTGCAGCATGGTTTGCTGCATGCCAATATCGCCCATATTTTCCAACTACACCCTGCCGCCATTTTTGAAAGTTTTTTACTGTTACAACAACATCCAAACATTCAAGGCTTCGGTGCAGATTTAATTCGCGAATTACAGCGAGTAAAAAAATCAATCAATCAAGACTTCAGACAATCCAACATACACAAAGCGTTGTTTTTGGAGATTCTGTCAGAGCCGAATGGCGTTAACCGTGCTCTACGCAACATGAACCGTTACGGTGTACTGGGCCAATATATTCCAGCGTTTGGCAAAATTATCGGTCAAATGCAACACGATTTATTTCATGTGTATACGGTGGATGAACATATCTTAAATGTGCTGCGTAATTTACGTCGCTTTGCTAAACCAGAACTGGCGCATGAATTTCCGTTATGCAGCAAATTATTTGCAAATTTTGACAAACCGTATTTACTGTATTTAGCTGCACTGTTTCACGATATCGCCAAAGGACGTGGCGGTGACCACTCTGATTTGGGCACTATTGATGCTCGACGCTTTTGCAAGCTGCACGGACTAGCCAAAGCCGAGACCGATTTGGTGGCTTGGCTGGTTCAGGCGCATTTAAAAATGTCTAGTACCGCGCAAAAATCGGATTTATCCGACCCGAATGTCATTGAACAATTTGCGAAGTTTGTGAAAGATGAATATCGTCTGACGGCCTTGTATTTGCTGACTGTAGCTGACATTCGCGGCACCAGTCCGGCAGTATGGAATGCCTGGAAAGCGCGGCTTTTAGAAAGCCTATATTTCTCCACCACCAGTATTTTGCGTGCGGAGCGAAAAGACTCAAGTACACAGATTGAAATACGCAAACAGGAAGTTGTCAAAAAATTAGCAAGTTTCAACCTAGCGCAGAACTCGGTTACGCCGCTGTGGGAAAGCTTTGGCGAGCATTACTTTACCCGGTTTGATAGCGATGAAATTGCATGGCAAAGCCGTTTGTTGATGCCGCATAAGAATGCCCTTGTACCAATTGTGCGTGCCCGACTTAGCCCAAAAGGCGATGGTATTCAGGTGATGATTTACGCAAAAGACCGCAATGATATCTTTGCGCGTATTTGCCATTTCTTTGACAGTATGCACTACAATATAGCGCAGGCAAAAATTTTCACCACTAAACATGGCTATGCTTTAGATAACTTTGTTGTTTTAGAACAATCAACTAAACAAGTAAGTTACAGTGGTTTATTAAATCATATCGAAGCCGCTTTAACTGCAGAACTCATTCAAAACAATAGTCTGGCTAAACCAATTCAAGGACGTATGAACCGGCAAGTGAAACATATGCCGATTAAAACTCAGGTGCAGATTTTCGCCGTCAACCACAGCCATTACCATCAATTAGAAATCGTTGCGAATGATCGCCCTGGTCTATTGGCGCAGATGGCGCAGATACTTTTGAGCTTCAATGTAGAGCTTCGTAATGCCAACATTAACACCCTAGGTAATCGCGTGGAGGATCACTTTTTAATCAGCGCACCCAATAGCAAAAAACTGAGTGATAAAGCGATTCAAGAAGTAGAATACGCCTTTTCACTGCTCTAATCACTGCGCCTGCGCTTTGCCCAGCCTAGGGCAGCTTATCCAATCAGATTACTCAAAGTGGTAATGTTTTTTGAGTGGTTGCTTCACGTCCCAAGTACAATTCAACCCTGTCTCAAACGTGACTAAATCTCCGGCGCCAAAGCTCACTGGTGCACCATTGGTTGGTGTTACGGTCACTTCACCTTCTAAAATGTAAGCGATTTCTTTCGAGCTATACGACCATGGAAATGTTGAAACCTCTTTGCTCCAAGTCGGCCAGCGAGATACACCCAATGCCTCTAATGTAGCCGCGCTGGGCTTTTCAACTTTAATAGTCGCCATCATGCTCTCCTCTATCATTTGACTCGACAAAACAAACAGCAATAAAAAAGCCTTGATTTCTCAAGGCTTATTTTATGCTTTCAACACACAAATGCAATTAAGAATGTTTGTAGTGTTTTTTCAATGTTTTAACCACTTCCCATTGTGATTTTAAACCTTTAGGGAATACAACAAAATCACCGGCTTTAATCACTACTTTTTCGCCGCCTTGTGGTGTTACGTGAAACTCACCTTCCAACACATAAGCGCTTTCTGTCATGCTGAAATCTAATGGGAATTTTGATGGCTCGCAATCCCAGATTGACCAGCTAGATACGCCTAACTCTTTCAATTTTTCCTGTGATGGATTGTGATCGATAATAATTTGACTCATGTTAAATCCTTTACCTAAACTTAACCGTTAAATGAAAATGCCGCTAGCAAGCGGCATTAAAAATCTGGCGGAAGAGGTGAGATTCGAACTCACGGAGGGCGTGAACCCTCGACAGTTTTCAAGACTGTAGCATTAAACCGCTCTGCCACTCTTCCAAATTAAAACGTTTTCGCTACATTACGTACTCAGCGAAAGACGGCATTATAACAAAGAATTAGTCGTCTTGAATATCCTGATTTGGAAAAAGTATGTCGGTAAAGCCAAATTTTGTTAGGTCTTGAATGCGCATGGGATACAAAATGCCATCCAAGTGATCACATTCGTGTTGCACCACGCGCGCATGAAAACCTGAAACCAGTCTATCAATCGGTTTACCATATTGGTCAAAGCCAGTGTAGTGCAGGCGTTGATAGCGCGGCACTACACCTCTGAAGCCAGGCACAGATAAGCACCCTTCCCAGCCGTCCTCTTGCGCATCACCCACTGGAGTAAGAATTGGATTGATGAGCACGGTATAAGGCACTTGCTCGGCATCTGGGTAGCGTGGATTGCTACCAACACCAAAAATCACCACGCGTAAACTTACGCCTATCTGTGGTGCAGCAATACCGGCGCCATTCATATACGCCATCGTATCTTGCATATCTTCTATCAGGGAATGCAGTTCCGGTGTATCAAAAGCTGTGACTGGCACTGCTTTTTGTAGTAGCACCGGATCGCCCATCCTCAGTACGGTTTTAATCGCCATCGTGTATTAAGACTCTTTTGCAATCTGTTCAATCAAGCGCATTACCCTTAACATGGTTTGGTTGAGCAGAGGGATTACCTCTTCAAATCGAATGCCATTGATGCTATCACCACGACCAGCCGCGTAATTGGCTACCGGACACACCGCTGCATATGCCACACCTAATTCACGGGCTAATGCCGCCTCTGGCATGCCGGTCATGCCTACGATTGTTGCGCCATCACGTTCTAATTTATTAATTTCTGCTGCAGTTTCTAACCTTGGACCTTGGACACATGCATACACACCTTCTTCAATCAACGATTGATTGATTTTTTTTGCTGCACGCAAACATTTTTGACGCATTTCTGCCGAGTACGGTTCGGTAAAATCAATATGCTTGACCGGCAATTCTATCCCATCGTGATAGGTATTCTTGCGGCCATGGGTATAGTCAATAATTTGATTCGGTAACACAATATCTGCCGGGCGAAGCTGCAAATGAATGCCGCCGACCGTGGCCACAGCCAATAGCTCGCAAACCCCCACTGAGTGCAGTGCCCAAATATTAGCGCGATAGTTCACAGCATGCGGAGGAATAGTATGACCACCGCCATGCCTAGCCAAAAACACCACCTCAACACCATCCACATCACCGAATACAAGCGGCTGCGATGGTTCGCCATAAGGCGTACGCGCAATTAAACGTCGGTGAATGTTTAAATTTGGCAGCTCGGTTAACCCTGTGCCCCCAATGATCCCTAACATAACAATCTTCTTTCAAATGTTTTAACTATTGTAGCGCATGCACTTAATGCTAGTGCATGCTGAGCCCATGAATAATTTATGGCATACTTGTCGCCTGATGAACGCCAAGCCTTCCATACCAGCATCTCAGCGATATGCTGCCATTTCCCAAGCAAGCTTACAGCATGCAAAACAGCATTATGAAAATTTTCCGGTAGCTTCTATTTTATTGCCAAAACGCTATCGTACAGCAGTAGCCATGATTTATAGCTTTGCACGTCAGGCGGACGACTTTGCTGATGAAGGTGAGCTTGAACCAACACAACGCTTGGAAAATCTGCAGCGCTTTAGAGATGAGTTGGAATTGATTCAAGCTTACATTCAACCCAACACAGACTTTTTTTTGGCGTTGCAACGCACAATACAAGCGCATCGCCTGCCTATTAAGCCATTTTTAGATTTGCTAGATGCCTTTAGCCAAGATGTGACTAAAACACGCTATGCCAATTTTGACGAGGTAATGGACTACTGCCGACGCTCTGCTAATCCGGTGGGTAACCTGCTGCTGCATTTGTACGGTCAAGCAACACCAGAAAAGTTGATGCTATCCGATGACATTTGCAGCGCATTGCAACTGATTAACTTTTACCAGGATATTGCCATTGATTTTGATAAAAATGAGGGCAAACGCCGTATTTATCTGTGCCTAGACGAAATGCAGGCAGCTGGTATTGAGGAATCAAGCATTGCAAATAAACAGGTTGATGCAGCTTGGCAAACTTTTATGCAAATGAACATCCACCGTGCGGAGCAATTACTGAGGCGCGGCAAACCTTTAGGCATGCAATTGCCGGGACGGCTAGGCTTTGAGTTGCGCATGATTGTTGCTGGTGGCGAGCGTATCATCAGCAAATTAAAAGCATGCAATGGCGACATTTTTTACCATCGGCCACAATTAACCAAGTGGGATTGGGTTATCATTTTGCTAAAAGCACTGACATACCAATGACACCCTTAGAATACTGCAAACAAAAAACCGCTGAGAGCGGCTCAAGCTTTACGCTGAGTTTTATTTTCCTGCCCAAAGCCAAGCGTGAGGCCATGACTGCGTTGTACGCATTCTGCCGCGAGGTTGACGATGTAGTAGATGAATGCACCGATTACCAAGTAGCACAAACCAAACTCAATTGGTGGAAAGGTGAAATCGAGAACCTATTTGCCAATCAAGCACAGCACCCTGTAACCAAAGCACTCACGCCAGTAATCCATCGCTTTCATCTCGCCAAAGAACATTTTTTGGAGATCATTGATGGCATGGAAATGGATTTGAAATTCAATCGTTATGAAGACTTTAAACAACTACAGCTCTATTGTTACCGCGTTGCCAGCGTAGTTGGATTACTTTCCGCCCAGATCTTCGGGTTTCAGCATCGCAAAACCCTTAAATATGCGCATGATCTAGGCATGGCATTTCAGCTCACCAATATCATTCGTGATGTCGGTGAAGATGCGCGCAGAGGCCGTATTTACTTGCCTTTGGATGAGCTCAGAAAAGCTGGTGTGAGTGAAGATGACATCTTGCATGGCAGGGAAACTGCAGAGGTAAAGACCTTAATGGAGTTTCAAATAGAGCGTGCCGAAAGCTTCTATGACAAAGCACTGAGCGAATTACCTAAAGAGGACACCAAGCAACAACGTACCGGGCTGATGATGGCAGCAATTTACCGCACATTATTACGTGAAATTAAAGCTGAGCCGGAAAAGGTATTGAATAGCAAAACTTCCCTACCCCCTTTTAGAAAACTTAGACTAGCACTACATACCTACTTTAGATATGCCTAAGCGCTCAATAGCCATTATAGGTGGCGGTGTTGCAGGCTTGTCTGCTGCTGTGACATTAGCCAACGCAAATAACAATGTCACAGTTTTTGAAACCAATGGCCAACTAGGTGGACGTGCCAAAGGCATTCAATACAAAGGCCTCACTTTAGATAATGGCCAGCACATTTTACTTGGCGCTTATCGTGAAACTCTGCGTCTGCTTGCGCTAACGCAAGCCCCTTTGCGTCAGACCATCCAACGCTTGCCATTGACACTGACAGTGTTCGATGTTGCCAATCAGAGCCGCTTTGAATTAAAAGCACCTGCCTATCTTCCAGCGCCGCTGCATATACTCGCAGCATTGCTATCTGCGGGCGGCATCACACTGAACGATAAATGGCATGCACTGCGCATGATGGCTTGGATGAAATGGCATGCATTTAAGCTACCGCAAGATGAAGCATTAGTCGCATTCTTGGCACGTCAACAGCAAACCAAAGCACTCACCCAATTATTATGGGAACCCTTATGTTTAGCTGCCTTGAATACGCCATTACAACAAGCCAGTGCGCAAGTTTTCTTAAACGTACTGCGTGATAGCTTTAACCAACAAACGCATGATGCAGACGTTTTGCTGGCTAAAACAGATTTAACCACGCTGATTAGCAACCCATGGGCAGAGTATATTACTAAGAAAGGTAATCAGATTGTTATTGGCACTACTGTCAAAACTATCCGACAAGGTGCAGATGGCTATGTATTGAATACGCAAGATGAAGAAATTTTATTTAGCCATATCATCGTAGCAACAGGGCCGCATCAAATTAACCATTTGGCTAAGACGTTGCCGCTTCTTGGTCAAGCAGCACAACAGTTCACTTACCAGCCGATCACCACAGTGTACTTGCAATATGGCAAAAACATCCGCTTATCGCAACCTATGTTAGGCATGGTCAATAGTACTTCGCAATGGGTATTCGATCGCGGCCAAGTATGTGGTCAAGATGGTTTAATGGCGGTGGTTATAAGCGCTCATACAGATTTAGGCATGAACCAAACAGATCTCGCTGAGACGATACATTCAGAACTGACTCGAGTGATTCCACAACTTGAAAAACCCATTTGGCATAAAGTGGTGACGGAAAAACGCGCTACATTTAGCTGCGATGCCAATTTGGCAAGGCCCAATCACCAAACAGCCTATCCAAACCTATATCTGGCTGGAGATTATACGACGGGTGATTATCCAGCCACTATTGAAGGCGCAGTCCGCAGTGGCATAGCGGCGGCTAACTTAATTCTACATTCTAGCCAGCACTAGATTAACAATCAGTGCCTGAATACTTGCAAGGCTTGCTCTAAACGATCAATCGCAATCACTTCCATGCCCGACACAGAAGTTTTGGGTGCATTGGCTTTGGGTACAATCGCCTGCGTAAAACCTAACTTCGCTGCCTCTTTTAAACGCACTTGACCACCCGTCACAGGCCGCACCTCACCTGCCAAACCAACTTCACCAAAAACAATAAGTTTATCGTTCAATGGTTTGTTTTTTAAGGAAGAAATGATAGATAAAAGCACCGCTAAGTCCACTGCCGGCTCACTAATTTTGACGCCACCTACAGCATTAATAAAGACATCTTGATCAAAACACGCCACGCCAGCATGGCGATGCAGCACCGCTAACAACATAGCCAAACGGTTTTGCTCCAAGCCCACGCACAAGCGTTTAGGCGATGGCGCATGGCTTTCATCCACCAATGCCTGTACCTCAATCAACAGAGGTCGTGTGCCCTCCATGGTGACGGTTATGCAGCTACCCGCGACTTGGCTTTCATGGTGCGATAAAAATAAAGCCGACGGGTTAGCCACTTCGCGCAGTCCCTTTTCGGTCATAGCAAATACGCCCAATTCGTTGACCGCACCAAAGCGATTCTTAAATGCACGTATTAACCTAAACGATGAGTTTTGATCGCCTTCAAAATAAAGCACGGTGTCTACGATGTGCTCTAGCACACGCGGGCCAGCTAGTGCGCCTTCTTTGGTCACGTGGCCAACCAGTATCACGGTAATGCCTAGTTGCTTGGCCAGACGCGTTAATTGTGCAGAACACTCGCGCACTTGAGCCACAGAGCCCGGTGCAGATTGCAGCGCTTCCGAATACACGGTTTGAATTGAATCGATGACCGCAATATTAGGCTTATGCGTTTGCAATGTGGCGAGGATTTTCTCTAGATTGATTTCTGCCAACAAGTCCAAGTCTGAAGCATCCAGCCCCAAGCGTTGCGCGCGCATGGCGATCTGCTGTGGTGACTCTTCGCCACTCACATAAATTGCTTTGCTGTAGCGTCCAAGATGGCATAACGTCTGCAGCAACAAGGTGGATTTACCAATGCCAGGGTCACCACCAATCAGAATCACCCCGCCTTCGACCAGACCACCGCCCAATACACGGTCAAACTCGCTGATGCCGGTAGGAATACGGGAGATTTCTGCGGCTTGAACGCTGGAGAGTTTTTGCAATTGGCCGGTGGTGGCCAATCCTTCAAATTTATTGGCGTAGCGGTTGGTAGATGCACTGGTCTCGGCCACGGTTTCCACCAAAGTATTCCATGCGTTACAGCTTGGGCATTGGCCTTGCCATTTGGGCTCGCTTGCACCACACTCAGTACAGGTATACACCGACTTTAATTTAGCCATTAATCGACGACTTTCATTGGCACTCTGGGTGCAACTGCGCACAACAACTCATAACCCACCGTACCGGAAGCCTCAGCTACTGCATCTACGGGAACAACACTTCCCCATAATTCAACAGGAGAGCCAATTGTGGCTTCTGGAATATCTGTGATATCGCAAAACAACATATCCATCGATACACGCCCCAGCGTTTGCGTCAGTTTGCCGCTCACTGCGACAGGCGTTCCATTTGGAGCATGTCTAGGGTAACCATCTGCATACCCACAGGCCACAATGCCAATACGGGTGGGGTTACTTGCAGTAAATTGCTGGCCATAGCCAACACTCTCGCCAGCAGCCAAGGTTTGTAACGCAATCAATTGGCTTGTGAGTTGCATTACCGGTTTCAAATTAAAGTATTCCACTGGCGTAGCACTCACCGGAGATGCGCCATACAACATAATGCCTGGCCTGACCCAATCCAAATGTGCTTCTTGATAGCGCAGAATACTGGCTGAGTTAGCCACGGACTTATCATTAGGTAACTGCTGCGTGATGCTATTAAAGATATCCAAAGGTGCATCAATCCCAACATCTTCGTCTGCTGTCGCAAAGTGTGTCATCAGGGTGATACCGGAAACATTCTCGCAAGTTGCTAATACCTCATAGGCTTGCATGTAAGCGCTAGGCTCAAAGCCCAAACGGTTCATTCCGGTATTCATTTTTAAATGTACATGTAGCGGCGCAATTAAACTGGCTTGTTGCAACATATCCAGCTGTTGCTGGCAATGCACTACCACATCGACACAATAGGATGCTGCAATATTCAACTCACGCGCATCAAACACACCTTCTAGCAGCAAAATCGTTTGCGTAAAGCCTGCTTCGCGTAAATCAATGGCTTCGTTTAAACCCAATACAGCAAAGCCATCTGCTGCGTTTAATCCATGCGCTACATTAAATAATCCATGGCCATAACCATTGGCTTTGACCACCGCCATGACTTTGGACTTTGGCGCAAGCTGTTTGACCACATTGAGATTATGAGCGAGCGCTTGCTGAGAAACCGTTGCGAGAATCGGACGCATTATTAGTATTCGTCCGCCATATGGCCTGAGTTCGCAAAATTCTCAAAACGCGTATTGGCACCAATAAAGGTGAGACGCACACGGCCAATCGGACCGTTACGCTGCTTACCAATAATAATTTCTGCAGTGCCTTTGTCAGGACTATCAGGGTTATACACTTCATCGCGGTAGATAAACAGAATCAAGTCCGCATCCTGTTCAATCGCGCCTGATTCACGTAAGTCACTCATCACCGGACGCTTATCCGGACGTTGTTCCACACTTCGGTTCAACTGAGACAACGCAATCACCGGCACATCCAGTTCTTTGGCTAGCGCCTTTAATGAACGGGAGATTTCAGAAATCTCAGTGGCACGGTTCTCACCTTGTTTACCTGCTGGGGCTGACATCAACTGTAAATAGTCAATCACAATTAAACCCAACTTGCCCGTTTGACGATGCAAGCGGCGCGCACGTGCACGTACGTCAAAGCTGCTTAAGCCAGCGCCCTCGTCAATAAACACCGGCGCCTCATTTAATTTACCCAGCGCTGTGGTCAGCTTTTCCCAATCTTCATCTTCTAAGCGGCCAGTACGCATGCGGTGCTGATCCAAACGCCCTACCGAACCAATCATACGCATTGCCAGCTGCGTAGACGCCATCTCCATTGAGAACACTGCAACTGGCAAGCCTGTATCCAACGCAACGTTTTCGGCAATATTCAATGAAAAAGCGGTTTTACCCATCGAAGGCCGCCCTGCCACGATAATCAAGTCGCCAGGCTGCAAGCCGGAAGTCATGGAATCTAAATCAGCAAAACCGGATGGAATACCCGTCACATCACTTTGATTGTCGCGCGAGAACAGCATATCGATGCGTTCAGCCACTTGCGGTAGCAATTCTTTAATGTCTTGGAAACCTTCTGACTTACGATTACCACCTTCGGCAATTTGGAAAATCTTGGCTTCCGCTTCATCCAATAATTGCTGCGCATCGCGGCCATTCGGGTTGTAGGCACTGCCAGCAATATCGGAGCCGACCGCCACTAACTTACGCATGATTGCGCGTTCACGCACAATCTCGGCATAGCGACGAATATTGGCAGCGGTTGGGGTGTTTTGTGCCAACGCCCCTAGATAGGCAATACCGCCCATGGCAGAAAGCTCAGCTGTGCTTTCTAACGACTCAGCTACCGTCACAATATCGGCTGGACGGTTCCGCTCAATCAGTTTGGAGATATGCTGGTAAATCGTCTTGTGATCGTGCTGATAGAAGTCATCTGGCGACAAAATGTCTGCGATTTTGTCTAGCGCCTCATTTTCAAGCAACAAGCCACCAATCACAGATTGCTCTGCTTCGATGGAATGTGGGGGGAGTTTTAATGCGTCTAATTGTTCGTCTGCCATAGAACGATTATAGCAGTCGGCAAGAATTTCTAGCGCTAAAATGTTGTGTTAATGGTAATGGCTAGCACGTGGTTTTCCACATCCACATTGGGGCGATTTACATACTGGTTTAAATAGCCGATATCCATATTAGCATGTTGGTTGAATAGATAATTAACACCGACAAAAGCACGATTTTGATCAAACCCTTTGTGTACGCCCCAACTTGCATCATTGATATTAATGAAATACTCGTCATAAAATACTGTGCTTAAGCCGCTTACCCATTGAGTAGGCACTGAAAAGCGCACCATCTGTCGTAAGCGGTGAGCAACATCTGAGCGGCCTTCTAAATGGCGTTGCTCAAGCCGTGAACGTGATAAAAACTTGATGTCTTCCGTAAGATTGGTTTGGTATATCGCATCCTCCCATAGTCGATGCTCGTGGGTATTACCATTGGTATTGAGATGCGTGAGGATATAAGCATACCCCACCCCCAAACTGAGGCTTGGTGCTACTTTATAATAGAGTCCGGGACGGTAAAGAATTTGATCGAACTCATCTCCCTCTTGACGCCAACGCGGCTGCAAATGCAAATTAAGGCGCCAACGTTCATTGATATGATAATCATGACTAAGCGTAAGCCACATGCGGCCATCTTCAATCGTGTCTTCAGCATGGGCTTGGCTAATCAAGCCAAAGAATATCAGTGCAAGTAATATCTTATTCATAGTGTTTATTTTATCTCAGCGATGGCAGCAATAAAAAATCTAGGTATAAAAAAAGCCGACCATAAAGATCGGCTTTTTTAAATCGCTTGAAACTTAAGCTTCTGCAACTACTGTCACAGTGATGTCTACTACTACATCGTGGTGCAATGCGACAGATACTGGGAACTCACCGATTGTTTTCAGTGGGCCAGTTGGCATACGCACTTCAGATTTCACCACTTCATGACCTTGTGCTTTTAATGCTTCAGCAATGTCAATGTTAGTCACTGAACCGAATAAACGGCCATCCACACCAGCTTTTTGTGTGATTTGCACATTTGCACTCGCCAATTTTTCGCCACGGGCTTTTGCCGCAACCAAAATATCTGCTTGTTGTTTTTCTAACTCAGCACGGCGTGCAGCAAACTCAGCCTTGTTAGCTTCAGTTGCACGTTTAGCCTTGCCTTGAGGAATTAAAAAGTTACGGCCAAAACCGTCTTTAACTTTAACGATATCGCCCAACACACCTAGGTTGGCTACTTTTTCTAATAAAATCACTTGCATCTTGTTCTCCTTAGCCTGGGTGTTTGTCTGTGTATGGTAACAATGCTAAGAAACGTGCACGTTTAACTGCTGTAGTTAACTGACGTTGATATTTAGCTTTAGTACCTGTCATACGTGCAGGGATAATTTTTGCGTTTTCAGAAATGAAATCTTTTAACAGATCCACATCTTTATAATCTACTTCTTTGATGCCTTCTGCACTAAAACGGCAGTAACGGCGGCGTTTGTACATATCTCTTGCCATGGTAATACTCCTAAACTTTTAATATTTAAATAAGCGCTATGTTCTGTATATGCATTACCAGTTGTGTGCTTTTTGCGCTTCTCTTAGCCAAAAACCCTGCGGCTTTGATTTGGCTACCTAGCTGAATCGCTGTATTGGCTAATTCGCCTATCATCAGAGCATTCACTTCACATTCAACTTTTCGCTTAAACCCTGCTTCTGTGGTTTCTGAAACATGGTGTAACACAAAACTGAGTAACGGTAATCCTGCTGGGGTGTAACGTAACGGCTCTATCGCTGTTACCGCACCGCTCAGCACTAATTTATTCAACTTAAGCTGCTGCTGCCTCTGATGCTGCTGGTGCGTCAGCCAATACTGATTTAGATTTCTCTTCTTTCATCATTGGGCTTGGTGCTGTTACTGCAGCTTTGGTTGACAGTGTTAAGTGACGCAATACTGCATCGTTGAATTTAAAGCCGTGCTCTAATTCTTCAAGCACTTCTTGGCTGCATTCAATGTTCATTAACACATAGTGCGCTTTGTGAATTTTTTGAATAGGATAAGCAAGTTGACGACGGCCCCAGTCTTCTAAGCGGTGAATGTTGCCACCACCTGAAGTGATTTGCGTACGATAACGCTCAATCATGGCTGGCACTTGCTCGCTTTGGTCTGGGTGCACAATAAAAACTACTTCATAATGTCGCATGAAAGCTCCTTTTGGTTAAAGCCACCCATATGCGTTGTGGTGTGGCAAGGTTAGAAAGTCCGCGATTATAGTGCAAAAGCATTGATGAATCAAACACTTTAGCGTTTTTAAACAAAATAAATTACTCGCATCATATAGCTTACAGACTCGCCTCGTAGCTGTCCTATTTTAGCTAACGAACTGCAACAAACACTGAGATCGATTGACTAATAGAGTATCAACCACAGACTCACTGATTAAAAGACTCTATGCCAAATCACACAACGCTTACACCCCACCATCAACCTGTTGATGCATCAGATAAAGTTGCACTAGCGCTCACCAAGTTTTTACGTTTTTTTGCAGACCAATTTTTTAGTGGCCGCTACGGTCATCGTGCCGTAGTGCTAGAGACGGTGGCTGCCGTACCGGGTATGGTGGGTGGGGCTTTGCAGCATCTACGATCTTTGCGCTTAATGAAATCAGACCAAGGCTGGATTAAAACCTTGCTGGACGAAGCCGAAAACGAGCGTATGCACCTGATGACCTTTGTAGAGATTGCTCAGCCTAATGCGTTCGAGCGCTTTTTGATTGTGCTTGCGCAAGGCATCTTTTATAACTGCTTCTTTATCTTGTATTTAATCTCCAACAGAACGGCGCACCGCTTGGTGGGCTATTTTGAGGAAGAAGCCGTTTATAGCTACACCGAATACTTAGCCGGTATTGATGATGGCACCTATGAGAATATTCCCGCACCGCAAATTGCGATCGATTATTGGAAATTACCTGCAGATGCGCGATTAAGAGATGTCATCATTGCAGTACGCGCGGATGAAGCCAATCATCGCGATGTGAACCATGACTTTGCCAACCAATTATTGAGCCAATAAGCCGTTATTTCAGCGCAAATACTCAAAATCTCAAAAAATTAAAATATGGATTTGTTTTGTTTGTTTTCCAGATCCGGATTTTCTTTCGGTAAATCGTAAGGGTCCGCCACATAAGCTGGCCCCTTCATCACCATCACTACTACACAACCAATCGCCACCGTGCCTACAATAAACCAGTAACTAAAAATTAACCCAAGCGACATGTAGATGGTTTTTTGTTTTTCCAAATCAATCGGTTGGTCAAAAAAGTAAATATGCAAAATGGGAACGGCCGCCAACAAGGTGCCAATAAGAAACAACGCTGGCAATTTTTTAAATAATGCCCACTCAAACCCTGAGGGTGATTGAATAAAGCCCGGCAGTTTCTTAAAAAATTTACTCATACCCTGTGGATTCAATCAAGCTTAAATAAGTTCGGTAGCATTAAAACTATTTAACGCTTAAACGTTTGCTGAATTTTTAACCCAAGCACTATCGATGCTAAGCAGAATGTGATGCTATTGGCCAATATCAAAGGCCAATCTTGCTTAAGCACACCATACAGCAACCATAACCCTACCCCTAAGGTAAAGATGCTATACATGGAGAGCGATACGCCGGACAAATCACGCGTGCGGTACGAATGAATGACTTGAGGGATAAAGGAGACCGTGGTGAGCACGGCAGCCACACTACCAATGGCAGCAGAAATCTCTTGAAAAATCATAATAATTTACTTTAATTTACTATTTTAAATAATTGATTAATATTATTTTAAATCTGGCATTTCAGCACCAAACACTTTAAGCTTAAGCTTCTTAAGTTGATCTCTAAATTCAGCGGCCTTTTCAAACTCCAAGTTTTTAGCGGCATCGTGCATGGCTTTCTCAATGCGTTTAAGTTCCTTGGTAAGTTGTTTCTCGCTTAAACTTTCGTAGTTGGCCTGCTCTTGTGCAGCCTTTCGTTCACGTTTGCCGTCTTCTACGTCATACACACCATCAATAATGTCTTTAATACGTTTGCTGACACCTTTGGGGGTAATGCCATTGGCCTCATTAAATGCGGTTTGTATCGTACGGCGGCGATTGGTTTCATCCATGGCCAACTTCATGCTGCGGGTGATTTTATTGGCATAAAAAATCACACTGCCATTTAAGTTACGCGCGGCTCGGCCTGCGGTTTGAATCAAGCTGCGCTCAGAACGCAAAAAGCCCTCTTTATCGGCATCCAGCACCGCTACCAAAGACACTTCTGGAATATCCAAACCCTCACGTAATAGGTTAATCCCCACCAGCACATCAAACTCGCCCAAACGTAAATCGCGGATAATCTCCACGCGCTCTACGGTGTCGATATCGCTATGCAAATAGCGTACTTTAACGCCATGCTCAGCTAAATAATCGGTTAAATCTTCAGCCATACGTTTAGTCAAAGTGGTGGCCAAAACGCGCTCTCCCACTTCCGTACGTTTTTTAATTTCCCCCAACAAATCATCCACTTGCGTATCTGCAGGCTTCACAATAATTTCCGGGTCAATCAGGCCAGTTGGACGTGCAATCATTTCCACCACTTGTTGTTGGTGATTTTTCTCGTAGTCCGCAGGCGTGGCCGAAATAAACACGCATTGACGCATGATGCGCTCAAATTCTTCAAACTTGAGCGGGCGATTATCCATCGCCGATGGCAAACGCCAGCCGTAATCCACCAAGTTGGATTTACGCGAACGGTCACCCAAATACATGCCGCCAATTTGTGGCACGGTGACATGGCTCTCATCGATAATCATCAGCGCATCATCCGGCAGATAATCAATCAGCGTTGGTGGTGGGTCGCCCGGCTTAGCGCCAGATAAATGGCGCGTGTAGTTTTCAATGCCTTTGCAAAAACCAATTTCATTCAGCATCTCCAAATCAAAGCGTGTGCGTTGCTCAATCCGCTGCGCTTCCACCAATTTATTTTCTTTGATAAAAAAGGCCACTCGGTCACGTAACTCTTGCTTGATACCTTCCATGGCACGGATGGTGGTCTCTCTTGATGTTACGTAATGACTTGAAGGATATATTGTAAATCTTTGAATTTTATTGAATACTTGCCCAGTTAATGGATCAAACAATGTAATTGTTTCCACTTCATCATCAAACAAACTAACACGCACCGCGGTCTCGTTATTCTCTGCTGGAAAGATATCAATCACATCCCCACGCACGCGGAAACAACCACGACCAAAGTCAAAATCATTGCGGTCGTATTGCATGCCAATTAAGCGGTCAATTGCATCGCGCTGGCTCATCTTATCGCCCTGCTTTAGGTGCAATACCATACTGTGATAGTCGGTTGGGTCGCCAATACCGTAAATGGCCGAAACGGTCGCTACGATGATGCTGTCTTCGCGCTCTAACAGCGCTTTGGTGGCTGAAAGCCGCATCTGCTCAATATGCTCATTGATGCTTGAGTCTTTTTCGATAAACAAATCACGGGAAGGGACGTAGGCCTCTGGTTGATAGTAATCGTAATAACTAACGAAATACTCCACCGAATTATTGGGGAAAAACTCTCTAAACTCGCTGTATAACTGCGCGGCTAATGTTTTATTGGGCGCCATCACAATGGCAGGCTTACCAGTGCGCGCAATCACATTGGCCATGGTGTAAGTTTTGCCAGAGCCAGTCACCCCAAGCAGGGTTTGAAACTTTAACCCATCTTCAATGCCTTTTGTAAGCTTTTCAATGGCTTGTGGCTGATCGCCTGCCGGTGGAAATGGCTGATGTAACTGATATTTACTATTGGGGAAAGTAACGAACACAAGCACACTCAATCGCTAACAAGCAAACCTCAATTTTAGCAGGCTTATGCAAAATGCTTAACTGCTTCGTCAACACAAATAGCGCTCAACAGAACTTTGTGTATACCAAGCAGTCCATTTACAAAACTATATAAATTTAAACATCATTTTTTGGGGCCATCATGCGTAACTTTCTTCTGCTAGTCAGTATGTTCTCTTTTGTTCTACCTGCCAAAGCCTACGATATGCAAGGCTTAATGGATGCCTTTTACAGCGTAGTCATGATACGTGGTTACAACGCCAATGGTGGCTTGGCCTATGGTTCAGGCGTGGTTGTGGGCGACAACAAAGTAATTACCAATTGCCACGTGTTACGCGCGACTAAACAACCATGGGTATCTCGCGGTGAAGACACTTACCCCATTACCGGCGTTAAGGCAGACGCATGGCATGACCTCTGTTTAGTCTCAACCCACGCCATGCCTTTTAAAGCGGCCAAACTTGGTAGCAGTGCAGAACTTAAACGTGGTCAAGAAGTGGCCGGTATAGGCCATTCCAACGGTGTGCCTGCTCCACTCACCTCACGTGGATATGTGAAAGGCCTTTACCCTGACAGCCCCGGCTACGTAATTCGCACCAGTGCTAAATTCCTGATGGGCGCCAGCGGGAGCGGCTTGTTTGATATGGATGGTCGATTAATTGGCATCAATACTTTCAAAACTGCAGGTATTGGTGGTGGTATTCACTTTGCGTTGCCGATTGAGTGGCTGCAGTCATTAGAAAAACAACCAGAAGTGACCACCTTCCCCATTCAAGGTAAAGCGCTGTGGGAAGAAGACGAAGATAAAAAACCTTACTACATGCAAGCAGCCGTGCCAGAATCCAGAGAAGATTGGGCAAAACTGGCTGAAGTGGCTGAAAAATGGACAGCAGCAGAACCGAAAACTGCGGAGGCATGGTACACCCTTGGCGTAGCGCTAGAAAACTTGAAAAGCAATGACTTAGCCAGCAAAGCCTTTAACCAAGCGTTTATGCTAGATGGCAATAATTACGATGCATTGGTGCACCTTGGCCTGATTGCAAAAAGTAAAGGCGACTCTGCAGAAATGCACCGTATACAGGTAGCGTTGGCCAATATTAATGAAGACTTAGCCAACGAGTACATTGACCTATTGGGCTGCGAAAAATCTTGCTGATTAAGGTCTAAATTCAATCTGGCTTCAGTAAGCGAAATTTCTCTGTAATTGGAGAAGTTTTTTGCGTAAAATAATGTTTTTTAACCAAAAAACATTCATTCAGCACGCCTAAGGAAGTCATTTTGAGCAATTCTGCATCAACCGTATTATCGCAACGCGTTCAATCCATCAAAGAATCCCCCACTTTAGCGATTACTGCAAAGGCCGCTAAATACAAAGCAGAAGGCAGACCAATTATTGGTTTGGCTGCGGGCGAGCCCGATTTTGACACCCCACAACACATCAAAGACGCAGCAAAAGCTGCGATTGATGCTGGCTATACTAAATACACGCCAGTGAGTGGTATTCCTGCGCTCAAAAAAGCCATTGTGAACAAATTTAAAAATGAAAACGGCTTTGATTATCAGCTGAATGAAGTCATTGTGGGCGTAGGTGGCAAGCAAACCATTTTTAATTTGTGTTTAGCAGTGCTGAATAAAGGCGATGAAGTAATTGTGCCTGCGCCTTACTGGGTATCGTATGCCGACATTGCCATGGTGGCAGAAGCAAAGCCAGTGATTATTGAATGTGGCATTGAGCAAGGCTTTAAATTATTGCCTGCGCAGCTAGAAGCCGCCATTACCCCTAAAACCAAATTGGTGATGTTTAACTCCCCTTCTAACCCAACCGGTGCCGTATACAACTTGGAAGAGTTAAAAGCCTTGGGCGAAGTATTGCTTAAACACCCACACGTTCTGATTGCTACGGACGATATGTATGAGCACGTCAACTTAACCGGCGAGAAATTCCATAACATCCTTAATGCAGCGCCAGGACTCAAAGACCGCTGCATTGTGTTAAACGGCGTATCGAAAGCCTACTCCATGACGGGTTGGCGTATTGGTTATGCCGCTGGCCCTGCCTATATCATCAAGGCGATGGAAATTTTACAAAGCCAATCTACCAGCAACCCCACCTCTATCTCACAATACGCGGCAGAGGCTGCGTTAAGTGGCGACCAAACCTGCATTGAGCCTATGGTGAAAGCGTTTAAAGAGCGCCATATTTATGTGGTGAACCGCTTTAATGCCATGCCAGGCCTGAGCTGTTTAATGGCTGGCGGTGCGTTTTACGCATTTCCAGATGCACGCGATGCCATTCAGAACCTATATGACGCGGGAAAAATCACAGAAACCACGGATATGGCTTTAGCAGATTACTTGCTGGAGAAATATGATGTGGCCGTGGTGCCAGGTTCAGCGTTTGGTGCAGAGGGTTATTTTAGAATCTCGTTTGCCACCAGCATGGCTAACTTGCGTGAAGCGCTAGACCGTATTGAAAAAGCGCTTAGCTAAAACTAGTTGATACCTGGGGATTACTTAATCCCCACCAAATAAATCTTTTAACCCCTCTACCGCAGTACCAGCCTTGGAACCAAGGCTGGTCCCCAAACCTGGCCCTAAAATGGCTGTACCCACTGCGGCGCCCGCTAATGCCGCTTTGGATGGGTACACTAATGGGTTTTGCAAAGTGCCCGATACCACTAGCGGCACAGAAACTAAGCCCACACTTTGTTTAATTTCCACATCGGTCTTGCCGTCTAGCTTTTCTTGCTCGTTAATTTTCACATCACCCTTGGCAGAAATTAAACCAGAGCTCACATGCAAGCGTTTTAGATGGTAACGCTTGCCAGAAATGGCCAATTGGCCGGTAAACGTATCAAACTGGGTTTGCCCACCCTTGGGGGTTTGTTTAATCAGCAAACTGGCAATTTTGACCAAATCTAAGCCATACAACACACCGTTATTCACAGTAAACGTAAACTCTGCCCGCAGTTGATCCATCAACTGCCCAGCACTTTTGGCATTAGCTCCAAAACGGCCATTGCCCACTAAGCGCCCATCCATATAGGTATTGGGGTTAAGCATTTTGGTGGGTGCTTTGAGTGATAACTCTTTTACATGCAGCTGCCCATTCAATTGCCATGCCTTTTGCCAATTCAGCTTGGCATTGCCGTTAATACTGCCGCCGTATAGTTGCATGTTAATTTTAGAAATATCCAACTGGCTGCCCGCCAACGCCATATCTACCCTGCCCTCATTCACCACAAACGGCTTAGATAGAGGCATCACCCAATCTTGCATTTTCAACACAATGCTGTGGCCGGTATCGGTGGGCACAATATTGGCCACTAGTTGGCCATCTTCACTATTAATTTCAGCATCTAAAAACTGCATGCCTTTGGCAAAGTTGGCCTGTGCGTCTAACAAAGGGAGCTTGAGCGATGGCCACAGCAGCTTTAGGTCATCTATCTCAACACTGGAGATCTCCACCGGAGGTGGTCCTGAACTACCCGATTTAGCATCCAGTAAAGGCGAGAATATTGCCACCGCAGAATCTTTAATAGTGGGCTGATGAATGTGAAGTGCAATGGTGCGTGTTTCAGAGAACAAAGTGCTCAAGCTAGGCACCACGCTAATAGACTCAATCGCTACGTCTTGCTGCTTGCCTATCACCACGCCATCCACACTTAAACGCGGTGTGGGAATAAAATACAAACGTGCATGCGCAATTTGCACTGGCACCCCAAGCATCTCAGTGGCTGTGCGCTCAAATTGCGCTAAATATTTCTCAGTAGGAATCAAAAAAGGCAAAACCATTAGCACCAGCAATATGCCAATTACACCCACAATTATTTTTTTAGATTTTTTCAAAAAATTACCTAATTTTCGATTGACCAAGAACCGCTAAGCCAGTATTATCACGCCTTCACAAGTACTACCGATTCCTCAATAGCTCAGTCGGTAGAGCAACGGACTGTTAATCCGTGTGTCCCTGGTTCGAGCCCAGGTTGAGGAGCCAAATACCATAAGGCCTACAGCAATGTAGGCCTTTTCATTTGCTCAGCAAGAATCTATCTTACTCCTAAAATTGTACTCACAATAACTTAGAATTTTACTGCATTTTTTTTGCTCGCAATCCACACAAAAAATGCTCAAACCACTAACCGTCTAACTAGATAAGCGCTTCATGTTATTGCCAATTATGAACAGATTGGCTTATAGGATAAAGTGATAAATTCACTGCTAAATCTGGGCTATATCACTAACAAATATGTAGGGTGCTGGATAACTAATAGCAAAGGTATGCGTTATCAGAAAACGCACAAACAAAATTTCGAGTAAAAACTTTTTTTAGCAAAATTATTTGATAAAAATTAAGTATTTCTATGTTTAAATATGGACATGTTGTGGTTTTAACCGAGCGGAGGCACAAGATGTTGAGAATAATACTATAGTGCTTTACCTACTAAGCAGCACCTACCAAAGGTAAAGTCGATAAAGAATGGCCCATAACTGAGTCCTGGAAGATGCAGTTATGGGCCGAGGTAGGATCATACTGCGCCATTAGCGCCTCCCAAATGGTATTACAGATGGTGGCGTAATGGCAACAGTTTAATCTGTAATATTAGGAGAATTATCATGGCAAACAAGCCAAAAAACGAGCATACAAGCTCAAAAATTGCATCAGAGGCATCTAAGGTTTTGCGTGATCCAAAGTCAACACCTGCACAGAAATCTATAGCGGGCTCAGCGTTAACTCAGGCGCGTGATAAAAAGAAGTAGGTAAGTAAAAAAGGGGCTCCGGCCCCTTTTTTACTTGGCTGAATTTCACATCATCTCTCGCTCAATGTGATGACTGCCACCTCTAGCTAACAGGATAATTGGCACGTAATTAGCTATAACTATCTATAAAAAGCACTGTCCAAACCAAGACATACATACATGTGATTGATTATTCTATATTTTTTTAATCGACCTATTGTTTTGATGGGTGGTGTTGACGAATACAAAGGTGCTTAAAATAACCATTGCACCAATATGGTGAGCTTTTAATAGATTTTTAGGTGGGTGAATGAATTCATTACAGTTTGACAGGCATGGTGATAAAGAGAACTCGCCATTTTTTGAAGAGTATTTGCAGCGCCTGCTAGAAGAGCGTGATCGGCTTGGCCTAACCGACATGGTGCATGAGATTGATGCGCTGATGATTACGGTGGACCCTGACCATTCCATTAGTTACATTGCCGAGCTGTGCCTGATGACGCCTTACCATTATTTGGTGACTTTGGAGAGTGAATCGCACTGGACGCACATTTTGCGGATTGATTTAAACTCACCCGATTTAATCGTGCGCGAGGTAAAAGACCCCAATTTTAGAGGAATTTTCCGCTCGCTGAATGAAATTTACCCGGTGGGCTCTCAAAAGCCGAATAGCCGCTATATGGGTGAGATTATTCGCGTGACGAATTTGCATGAAGTTGAGAAGATTCAGCAGGCACGTGAGTTTAGATTTTTTAACCAAAATGACGTACGAAGACTTGAGCTACCTGGCAATTTAGCGATTAGCAAACCTTCCCCTTACACCCACAACATTGTGGCGTACTTGGAGCGCAAACCTGAGGATTTACGCGTGTATGCCTTGGGCATGAGCACCATACGCAGTGATGTACAGGCCGCCTATGAGGGCGCCAAGCAGTTACAAGAAGATTTGCGCATTGATGATTTGATTTTGCCAGTGGACCATTTGGCGACGCGTGTGTATAGCCAAAACCGTGAAGTGGCGATTTTGGAATATCTATCTTGGAGCAGCTATTACTTTTGGGGCGCTTATAACATTTGGGATCAAAACTCGTCTACCAATGTCACCAAGAGCGTGCACCAGTTGCCGGAATCGAAAAGCCCGGCCAAAGTCTTTACCGCTAACAACACACCGTATTTTGTGAACCATCTGGAAAAACTACCCTCACCCACCGAGACCTTTGTACGTAATTATGGTCCACGCTTGCACCATATGGCTCTGGCGGTGAAAGACGGCGAGCGCGATGGATTAGAAAATATTGAGTTTGTGGTGAATGCTATTACGCAACAAGGTAAAGGCTTCTTGCTGGATGTGATTGGCTCTAAAGAGCAAGGGTTGAAACAGATATTCTCCAATGCATCTGAACATTCGTCTTTAATTATTGAGTATGTGCAGCGCTACGGTAGTTTTGATGGGTTCTTTACCAAGGAAAACGTTGCAGCACTCACCGAAGCTGCTGGTGTGGAAGAAGGTGTGAAAAATATGAAGTTTTAAGTGTTAGCCAGCAAGGGTACCGGGGTCACCGTGACTCGTACAGTCAATGTTTGTGCACCACCGCCAAGCGCGACGCCGCGCATGGGGGAAACATCACTAAAATCCCTGCCCCACGCTACGGTAATATGCTCGCTTTGCACCAAGCAATTATTGGTGGGGTCAAAGTCTATCCAGCCATAAGTGGGGCAATATACAGACACCCAAGCATGCGATGCATCAGCGCCCACCATACGCTCTTTGCCTTCTGGCGGCGTGGTTAAAATATAGCCGCTCACATAGCGGCAAGCCAAGCCCAATGAGCGCAAGCAGCCTATCATCAAATGGGCAAAATCTTGGCATACACCGCGCTTACCTTCTAACACTTCATCTAAAGGCGTAGAGACGCTGGTGGCTTCCGGATCAAACTCAAAGGTTTGATAGATACGTTGTGTTAAATCCAACGCAGCTTCCATTAACGGTCGGCCTGGCCAAAAACTTGGCATTGCAAACGCTATCAGCGCTTGACTGCATTTAACGTTGGGAGAGCTATACAGATACCCCACTACATCCAGATCCACATGTTGTGTATCAAGCAGTTGTTGCGCTACGGCATCCCACGCTTGGCTATTGCCTAGCTCAGACCAATACGGTCGCCGCTGCAATGAAACGGTAAAGCTTGAGGTGACTGTGAGCAGCTCATGCGGTGTGAACACGGCAATGTAATCACTGTAGTTTTTAAAATAATCAAAATACTGGTTGTGCTCGGTAGGGCTGGGGCTGATATTCAACGAGTACTGTTCGCAATACTGAGCATTGCTGTTGCGGGGTGTCATATGAAGCAATTGCTGCGATAAGGTCACCACACTATCGTAGTGATACTCTGTCTCATGCAGTACATGGTAACGCATGATTAATAGTGCTCCGTTGCCGGCATACCGCTATAGCTAAAAAAGCGCAGGTTAAGCTGGTCTGAGATTTCGATACTTTTTTTATACGTATCATTCAGCCAAATGAGCAATGTGGAACTCCCGTGGTATAACGCTAAATCCGGATCCATCGCTTTTAGGCTTTCTAAGCGCTCCACAAACATCGCCTCCTGCGCCCCACCGCCGTAATTGGCAGAGACTTCAGTCAGGTATTTCACCATGCCTTTTAATTGAAAAATCATGGCATTAGGGTTGTGCTCATCCATCAACAATAAATCTAATACTGGCAACCATTCTGGTTGTGCGGAATAACGCGCACGGTAAGTCACTATGCTATCGGTGAGCTCTAACAACCAGTCCAAATTACTCTCCGGTGGCATGGTGAGCGCATGCTGCATCAACACACACAGAAACTGCAAGCGTTCGATACGTCTGCCCAGCGACATAAAGCGCCAGCCTTGGTCACGCGTCATGCCATCTAAGGTAAAGCCGGACAATGTGACCAGCGATGCGGAGGTTTCATTTAAATGTTGCAACGTTTCGTTTAGCCCAGGCATGTGTTTACTATGGGTAAAGCGTTGCGACATCTGGTTGATAATGCGCCAGTTATCACTGGATAAACGCTCGCGAATATTGAATGCCAGCTGGAAAAACTGATGGATGCTGCTCTGCAAACTATGGTCTTTGCTGGAGAATACAGCCTGTATCAGCAAACGTTCGATTTCCTCATCACTGAGCATCTCTGGCTGCATAGGCGCATCCACTGCGCTCTGCTCGCTATCTGTTCCTGGCATTAGCCCATACCACACACACAGGTTATGCAGCGTGGTCCACTCCATCGGGCGATGCTCGCCGGAAAACTCCATCAAAAATTGTATGGCTATTCGAATCAAGCGCGTGGTGTGCGCATTGCGGATGGTGTAGCGGCCAAACCAAAACAGGTTTTCTACCATGCGGCTGGAAAGATAGGTATTGCCGCGCACCAAATCTTTGCTAGACATGGTGCGGCGCAGCAAACTGCTGTGGTAAGTGGCATGTGGAGAAGTGATCCAAGTATCTTTACTGGTGCCACCGCGTTGCATGGTGATGACGCGCTCATCTTTACCACTGGCAATGCGCGCCAAACCGCCCGGCATAATGGAGTAGCCATTGGGGGTGGCGCAGGCATATACACGCAAACCAATGGCTAACGAATTAAGATTAGGCTTATGGTGCGCACTCCAAGCTGGCGCTTGCGAAATTTTTACTTGTTCTTGTGCAATGTAGTTTTGTGGATTTTCGCGCAGCTTGGCAATCAACGCTTCACGCTCTGTATTGGTTAAATCCTCACCAAAAATCGGATGTTGATTAATTTGCGGAAACGCTGGTTTAATCACTAAGCGTTCTAGATTTGCAATCACGGTCTCCAGAGCGCTGGGCTCGCCGCACCACCAAGTTGCCACCGAGGGCATTTTCAGCGGTTCATTTAAGAAGCGTTCACTGAGTGTAGGTAAAAATCCAAGTAAAGCACCGGATTGTAAAATGTTGGATCCCAAAGCATTGGCCACCACCACATTGCCTTGTCTGGTGGCTTGTGCCAATCCAACTACGCCTAACAAGGAGTCCGCATTCAATTCCAACGGATCGCAAAAGTCATCGTCCAACCGTCTTAAAATGACATGCACGGCCTTGAGCCCAGAAATGGTTTTAAGCCAGACAATGCCATTACGCACAGTTAAATCACTGCCTTGCACCAACGGAAAGCCAAGGTAACCCGCCAAATAAGATTGTTCGTGATACGTTTCGTTATAGGGTCCCGGGGTCAGAATCACAATCAGCGGTTGTTCGCCTTCGCTCAGCAGCGGGATTTCCGGATACACTGCACTTTGCTTTTGTGCGCAGGCACGACCCCAGTACGACAAGCTATCGCGCATACTGGTAAAAAATCCGCTTAAACGCTGGATGTTTAAATCACGGAATAAATCCGGAAACGCATTGGAAATAATGGTGCGATTCTCTAACGCATAGCCAGCGCCGGTTGGGGCCTGCGTTCTATCTGAAACCACCCACCACTGGCCGTTTGGCGCACGTGCAATATCTACCGCGTATAAGTGTAAAGCAATATTACCTTCGTACTGCACACCATGACAGGAGCGTAAAAAACCAGCGTGCCCATGCACCAATGCCGCTGGCAATAGACCTTCACTTAAAGTCTGCTGGGGGCCATAAATATCTAATAATAATTGATTGAGTAAAGTTGCCCGTTGAGCTACGGCAGCAGCAATGTGCGCCCATTCCTCATGCGGCAGAATAAACGGTAGCGCATCCAAATCCCACGGGCGTTGCAAGCCATTCGTATCAGCATACACATTGTAAGTTACCCCGTTATCACGCACCTGTCGCTGTATGGCCTCCACTCGGTGACGCATCTGTGACGCCGGTTCATTGACCAGCGTTTCTATCAGCGCTTGCCAATGCGGATGTGGCAAGCCGTTAGCATCTAACAGCTCGTTGTAGTGATCCGCCTGACATGGAATTTGATAAAGGATAGATTGCATAGCCGAAACAGTTTAATGGGCTTGCCATCTTAGGTCTAGTGTCATTGGAAAGCGGGGATTTTTGGGCTCCTGTTCCACCTTCATTTCCCCAGGCGTATGACCGTAACTCCAAAACCTGGCAAAGCGTCTTGCTTCGGCTTCATTTGCATTGACAGGAAAGCTGTCATAGTTGCGTCCACCTGGGTGTGCTACGTGATAAGTACAACCACCCACCGCACGACCACTCCAAGTATCGACCAAATCAAACACCAATGGCGCTTGCACATCAATGGTGGGATGCAACGCCGACCAAGGACGCCAAGCGCGGAAACGTACGCCTGCTACAAACTCCCCCGCTACGCCTGTGGGTTGTAAAGGCAATGCGCGTCCGTTACATGTGACAATATGACGCCCATCGGTCATGCCACGTACACGCAGCTGCATGCGCTCTACAGAGGAATCCACATAGCGTGCGGTACCGCCGCCACTCATCTCCTCTCCAAGTACGTTCCATGGCTCAATCGCCTGACGCAATTCCAACTCAACCCCATGGTAGGCTACTGTGCCATAACGCGGAAATCTAAACTCCACAAACGGATCAAACCAGTGTTTTTGAAACTTATAACCAAATGTGCGTAAATCTTGTACTACATCTGCAATATCTTGCGCTACAAAGTGCGGCAACATCCAACGGTCATGCAATTCGGTGCCCCAGTGGATGAGCTTGCCTTGGTAAGGCGCTTTCCAAAACCTGGCCACCAATGCACGTAGCAGCAGACTTTGCAGCAAACTCATGCGCGCGTGGGGTGGCATTTCAAAGGCGCGAAACTCTACAAGCCCTAATCGTCCGGTCGGACCGTCCGGTGAATAGAGTTTATCAATCGAAAACTCGGCACGGTGGGTATTGCCGGTTAAATCCACCAGCAAATTGCGCAATAGCCTATCTACCAGCCAAGGCTTTTCACTCTCGGCCATCTCTGGTAACACTTTATCCATTTGTTGAAATGCAATAGAGAGTTCATACAAATTATCGTCTCTTGCCTCGTCCACCCTTGGGGATTGGCTAGTAGGCCCGATAAACGTACCGGAAAACAAGTACGATAGTGCCGGATGGTTTTGCCAATAGGTAATTAAACTTTTCAATACATCCGGACGGCGAAGCATGGGGCTATCGGCAGCCGTTGCGCCACCCAAGGTAGCATGATTGCCCCCACCGGTGCCGGTATGTCGGCCATCCAGCATAAACTTCTCTGTGCCTAGTCTACTTAAACGGGCCTCCTCATAGAGTAAGGTCATTTTATCCACCAACTCATTCCAAGTCGCTGAGGGATGAATGTTGACCTCTATCACACCGGGGTCTGGCGTTACGCTTAACACCTGAATACGCGGGTCTCGAGGTGGCGCGTAGCCTTCTATCCAGAGTTTTAGTTGCAATTTGGCTGCTGTATTTTCAACCGCGGTGAGTAGCCCCAAATAGTCCTCTAATCGCACCACTGGCGGCATAAACACATGCAGACGGCCACCACGCACCTGTACGCAAAGCGCGGTATGGATTACTTCTTTGGCCTTGGGTACTGCAGATTTGTGTTTTATCCTTACGCTGGGTTTAGCTTTTACATCATCCAGAGCAGCCCGTTCTGCAAAGGTATCCAACGGAAATTCCGCGTCCATGTCCTCTGGCAACACCCAAGGTAAGGTGCTAAGTGGTAGGCGGTAACCCATAGGGGAATCGCCACCGACCAAATACAAATGCTCGCGTTTAAGTGGCCATTTACTGGTCAACCACTCACCTGATTTTTTGTTATCCACTGGCTTAATCGGCATGACGTAGCCCACCACGGCACCCAAGCCGGTTTCTAGTAGACGTGCCAGTCGCCGACGCTCTTCGCTGTCTTTTAAATCAACTTTAAGCGGGTCTATGTTGTCCGGCAGTGCTTGCTCAAGCTGTGCCTGTGCCAATACATCTTCGTAAGCAGGGATTACACATGCGGGTGGGAAATATAATTCCATGGCCAGATGTCTGGCAAACAACTCTGCTTCTAAGGCCGTGTAGCCATCATTCTCTTTTTCTGTTGCAAACAAATTCGCATCACGCCAAATAGGCTTTCCGTCAGTGCGCCAATACATATTAATGGCCCAACGCGGCAACGGCTCACCCGGGTACCATTTGCCTTGCCCATAATGCAATAATCCACCTTGCGCAAAATGCGCTTTAAGTTTTAGCGCTAGCTCACCCGCTAGCTCGCGTTTTTTCTCACCGTGTGCCAGCGTATTCCACTCAGGGCCATCCATATCGTCGATGGAGACAAATGTAGGCTCACCGCCTTGCGTGAGTCGTACATCTAGCTTCTTCAAGTCTTTGTCTACTTGGTTGCCCAGCTTGTCTATTTTTAGCCAATCTTCTTCGCTGTAGGGTTTAGTCACCCTTGGGTCTTCATGAATGCGCGTCACTGTCATTTCATGCTGGAATGTCACTTCCGCAATATCGGTAAACCCTGTGACTGGTGCCGCAGAAGATGGTACCGCTGTACAAGCCAGCGGAATATGCCCCTCGCCCGCCATTAAACCGGAGGTAGGATCCAAGCCTATCCAACCGGCCCCAGGGATATACACCTCGGTCCATGCATGCAAATCCGTGAAGTCCACCGATGTTCCGCTTGGACCATCCAAGGCTTTAATGTCCGCAGTAAGCTGAATCAAATAGCCAGAGACAAACCGCGCAGCCAAGCCTAAATTGCGTAGAATTTGCACCAATAACCAAGCGCTATCACGGCACGACCCCGTGCGTTTAATTAATGTCTCTTCCGGCGTTTGTACACCTGGCTCCATACGTACCAAATAACCGATATCGCGCTGCAAACGCTGGTTGATTGCGACTAGGAAATTAGCAATCCCAAACTCAGGCTGCATCACTGCTTTTCTTGCAGCCACTATCCAATCCTCCAGCAATGGCGTCAGAGGCTCTGGCTTTAAATATGCACCAAGTTCGTACGCTTGTTGCTCGGTATAGTTAAACGGAAAATGTTCGGCGTACTTTTCTACAAAGAAATCAAACGGATTGATCACGGTCATGTCCGCCACTAAATCGACCGTAAAATCGAGCGCACGCACCTTTTCGGGGAATACATACCTTGCGATGTAGTTTCCGTAAGGGTCTTGTTGCCAATTAACAAAATGCTGCGCCGGATTAACTGTAATTGAGTAGGCTAAAATAGGCGTACGAGCGTGGGCGGCAGGTTTTAAGCGCACTTCGTGGGGGGAGAGACTAACAAGCCGGTCAAACTGATAGCTGGTTTTATGGTGTAATGCGACGCGAATTGCCACTTCGTTTCCTCAACTGCTTAATGTATGGATTGTTGTATGCGTATCAATGCAGGAACCATGCCAGAGCAAGTACCAGAGCAAGTATTAGTGCAGCGGTTGATATTTGACGGGAGAAGTTATCAAAAAAAATGGCCCGTAATGGGCCATTTTTATGAATTCTAGTATTTAGAATTCGCAAGTTTGAATTCTAGGTGAATTAAGCTTTTTGAATGTTAGAAGCTTGTTTACCTTTAGGACCATCTGTCACGTCAAAGCTAACGCGATCGCTTTCTTTCAAACTTTTGTAGCCGCTATCAACGATAGCTGAGAAATGTGCGAATAAGTCGTCACCGCCTGCGTCAGGAGTAATGAAACCAAAACCTTTTGCATCATTAAACCACTTTACAATACCTGTTGCCATAATATTACTTTCTTACTTTAAAAAGGGAGGCACCCTGAAAGTTTTTACTTTCCAATAAAAAAAGAGTCACTAGGACTCATCAAATTAAAATTTAAAAACGCCTAAACAACCTTGTACGCGCTATGTAAAGGCGAGTCAAGCTTTATTTAGCAGGATTGCAATAATCATGATATTAATGAGTTTATTGCAACACATTTGCTATATTTGGGTGTGAGGTCTATACTTCGCGCACTTGAATGCGCAGTATCGCTCATTCACCTATTGTTTTCAGATACATCCCCAGCAGTGCACAGCTAGCACTGCAATTGCCTGCAAGCTCGTGTGAGATTGTTGCTTAAACGGGTCTCACTAAAGATTGGAGTGCTGTGATGGCTAAAGAAGAGCTAATTGAAATGAACGGCGTGGTCGATGAAATTTTACCTGACTCACGCTATCGCGTGACTTTGGATAACGGTCACAAATTGATTGCCTATACCGGTGGCAAAATGAAGAAAAATCATATTCGCATTTTGGCTGGCGATAAAGTGACTTTAGAGCTATCCCCTTACGATACTAATAATGGCCGCATTACTTTCCGACATATAGAATCCAAAGGTAACTTTACGCCGGTAAGAAGAAAATCTTACTAAGAATCACTGGATATCATAACAAAACCACTCGCCAGCCTTTGTGCTGGCTTTTTATTTTAAAAGCGGCTTAGTCAAATTATAATGCTAGCTTTGCTGTAATCGATGGTGGAAGTAACACGTGGCGCATTTAGAAACTGACATATTACTAGTGGGTGGCGGCATCATGAGCGCAACATTGGGCACGCTGCTACATGCACTAGACCCTGCTCTCACCATTACTATGGTAGAACAACTGGCCGACGTTGCCTTGGAAAGCTCGGATGCGCTGAATAATGCAGGCACAGGTCACGCTGGCTACTGTGAGTTGAACTACACCCCACAAGCAGAAGACGGCAGCATCAATATACAGCGCGCCCTTAACATCAATGCTGCGTTTGAGGTCTCTCTGCAGTACTGGTCGCACTTGGTGGGCATAGGCGCACTGCCCTCACCTAATCGATTTATCACCAAAACGCCGCACCTTAGCTTTGTTTGGGGCGAGAAGAATATTGCGTTCTTACGCCAGCGCGTAGCGCAGCTGCAACAGCACCCTCTGTTTGCCGAGATGGAATACTCAGAAGCATTTGCACAGTTGCAAGCATGGATGCCTTTGATGATGGCCAAACGTAACCCCCATGAAGCATTGGCGGCCAGCTATGTTGCCCATGGTGCCGATATTGATTTTGGGGCACTCACGCGCTACATGGTCAAATATCTGCAAGCCAGCCCCAACTTCACCTTGCTCAAGCAAACCAAAGTTAGAAACCTTACCAAGGTGAAAAACCGTGCTAAGGACAATACTTGGCATGTGCACTTGCAAGATTTGCAGACAAAGCAGAAGCAAACCGTTAAAGCCAAGTTTGTGTTTTTGGGTGCAGGTGGCGGTGCACTGCCGTTGCTACAAAAAGCTAATATCGACGAAAGTAAAGGCTATGGTGGATTCCCAGTCAGCGGGCAATGGTTAATTTGCCATAATGAAGCAGTGATTGAGAAGCACTACGCCAAAGTCTATGGCAAAGCCGCTGTAGGCGCGCCGCCTATGTCGGTGCCACATCTGGATACACGTGTGATTAATGGCAAGCGTGCGTTATTATTTGGGCCATTTGCAGGCTTTACCACCAAATTCCTAAAAGGTGGCTCTAAATTAGATTTAGCCAAATCGCTCAAAATGAATAATTTAAAAGCCATGATCAGTGTAGGTCGCCATAATATGGACCTCACCAAATACCTGATTAAAGAAACCAAGCAGACGCACGAGCAGCGCATGAATGCTTTGCGTGATTTTTTACCTGATGCGAATTCGAATGACTGGACCTTAGAAAACGCAGGGCAACGCGTGCAGATTATCAAAAACTGCGAGAAAAAATGGGGCAAGTTAGAATTTGGTACAGAGATAGTTGCCGCGAAAGATGGCACCCTCGCGGCCTTATTGGGTGCCTCTCCCGGTGCATCAGTCAGTGTTCAAGCCATGCTGGATGTACTGCAGCGCTGTTTTAAAGATCGCGTAAGCAGCACAGACTGGCAAGACAAGCTGAAAGCAGCTATTCCCTCTTATGGCGAATCGCTAGTAGAAAATACCGAGCTACTTAAACAAATAAGATACCTGTCACACCAAACGCTAGGGTTGATGTAATCATTGCCAACGCGATAAAAGCCAGCCAAGCACCAACAGGTTAATCGCGACCGTAATCCAGAAAATCAGTCTGAATTCTCTTTTGACGGATTTATGGCGCAATAACGTTTGTGCGAGGAGCGCACCTGGCCAGCCACCCACCAATCCCAAGGCATGCAGAGTACTCTCTGGAATGCGCCAACGATTACCTTTTGCTGCGGCTTTATCTATCGCATAGGCAACAAATGCCACACTTGAAATCACCGCATAAATTTTAGCCATCAGTAAAGACTGCTGGCTGGTAATGATCAGCCATGCCAACACGGCTAACGATATGATGACCAGTGCTCTACGTAACCAAATATGCATGTGCGCTGCCTTTCAGACACTTAAGTATTCAAGCTGCGTTGTCTTCGCACTTCGTACAAACACATACCGCTGGCCACACTCACGTTTAAACTTTCTACAGAGCCATACATCGGAATCGTCACCAGCATGTCGCATGTCTCTGCAGTTAAACGGCGTATACCCTCGCCTTCGGAACCCAACACAATCGCAATAGGCCCGTCCAGCTTGGTATTAAGTAAGCTTGAGGGTGCATCCATGGTTGTACCTACTACAGTCACGCCAGCGTCTTTCAACTCGCGTAGGGTGCGTGCCAAATTAGTCACAGCAATAAACGGCACTGTTTCTGCTGCGCCGCTTGCCACTTTTCTAACCGTGGCATTCAAACCTACCGCGCGGTCTTTGGGCGCAATAACAGCATGTACACCCATGGCATCTGCAACACGTAAGCAAGCGCCTAAGTTGTGCGGATCTTCCACACCATCTAACACTAAAAAAAACGGTGCTTCGGTGAGGTCTGATTCTAAGATGTCGTGTATATCTTTATATGGAATTGGCGTATCTACCACGCGTGCAATTACGCCTTGGTGACGGCCATTAATGCCCGCCATGCCATCCAAACGGCTGCGCTCGACTTGCATCACACGCACACCGGCGCTCTCTGCCATATTCAGCAGATCTTTCATGCGCGCATCCACACGATCTTTATCGATCAAGATTTCTTGGATGCTGGTACTGTGTTGGCGCATACGGCTTAATACCGCATGAAAGCCAAATAAAATTCTGGACTCTGACATACTGCTTACTCACTCATTTCATTAGAAAACTAGGCACAACGGCCTATTAACGTTTAGGTTTGCCCTTGCTTTTCTGATGCTTTAGGCGATTTTTGGTTTTAGCCGGCGGTTTTGCGGCATTGGCTGCAATGGATTTTCCACCCGCTGTCTTAGTAGCATTGAGTTGGCGAGTAGCAGACTTATTAGCGACTGAGCGCTCTTTTTTCGCTTTCTCTAACGCACGTGTTGTCTTTGGTTTGCTATCACTTGTGCGTTCTGTAACAGGCTTGGTTACACGCAATGTTTTTTTATCCTGCACAGTATCTGAGACTGGTTGTATTGTCTGCATATTACTCGCTGACTCATCGCTCACTTGCTTGGATTTACCGTTGCTGACGAGCGTGAAATCCATTTTGCTGGTTTCCAAATCTACACGCGCCACCTTAATGGTCAAGCGATCACCCAGACGATAGCGTACGCCTGTGCGCTCGCCCAGCATTTCATGACGCGCCTTATCAAATACAAAATAATCGTTACCTAATTCGGTTACGTGGAGCAAACCCTCCACATACACTTCGTCCAGTGCCACAAACAAGCCGAAATTGGTCACTCCTGCTACTGTGCCTTCAAAAATCTCACCAATCTTATCTTGCATGTAAAAGCATTTCAGCCAATTGGTCACGTCGCGTGTGGCATCATCGGCGCGGCGCTCAGTCATGGAGCAATGTGTACCTAGAGTATGCCAGTCTTTGGCGTTATATTTCTCGCCACTCACTACAGCTTTAATCGCGCGATGAATCAGCAAATCAGGATAACGGCGAATCGGCGAGGTGAAATGTGCATAAGCATCGTAAGCCAAACCAAAATGGCCGATATTATCCGGGCTGTACACCGCTTGTTGCATAGAACGCAACATCACTGTTTGCAATAGCTGTGCATCCGGGCGCTCCTTAATGCGCGCCATCAGCTTGCCATAGTCTTTGGCCTGGGGCTTCTCACCACCGCCTACACCAAACCCAAATTCGCCCATAAATAAGCGTAACGCCTCAAGCTTCTCTGGCGTTGGACCTTCATGGATACGATAAAGTGCTGGGTGCTCATGTTTCATTAAGAACTCAGCCGCACATACATTGGCAGCCAGCATGCACTCTTCAATCAGCTTGTGCGCTTCATTACGCGTGCTGGGCACAATCTTATCAATTTTGCCGTTATCGTTAAACATCATCATGGTTTCAGACGATTCAAACTCAATCGCCCCGCGTTTTTCACGCTGTTTGAGCATCAACTGGTACACACTATACAGATGCTGTAAATGTGGCATTAACCAGGTGTATTCCTGCGCCAATTCACTTTCTGGGTTTTGCAGAATGTCATACACTTTGGTGTAGGTCATACGCGCTTTAGAGCGCATTACAGATGGGTAAAATTTATACTGCTTCACCACGCCCAAGCCATCTACCTGCATATCACACACCATGCATAAGCGCTCAACATCCGGGTTAAGGGAGCACAAGCCATTTGATAGTGCTTCCGGCAGCATCGGAATCACACGACGTGGAAAATATACAGAGTTGCCGCGGTCAAACGCCTCTTTGTCTAGAGCATCACCCGGCTTCACGTAAAAGCTCACATCGGCAATAGCTACGACCAGCCGCCAGCCCTTGCCTTGCGGCTCGGCAAATACAGCATCGTCAAAGTCGCGCGCAGTTTCGCCATCAATGGTGATCAGCGGCAATTCACGTAAATCTATACGCCCTTTGTAATCAACGGGCTGTACAGTTTTGGGGAAGCTCTCAGCCTGTTTGATGGCTTCTGGTTTGAATTCGTAAGGCAATTTATGTTTGCGCAGTGCGATTTCAATCTCCATGCCGCTATCCGCGTAATTACCCAGAATCTGGATAATCTTGCCCATGGGCATGGCATGCGAAGAAGGCTGCTCGGTTAACTCAACCACCACCACCTGCCCCACTTTGGCATCCATATCCAAATGGTAAGGAATGAGAATATCTTGGTTAATGCGTTTATCTTCGGCCGCAACTATCGTCACGCCTTGTCCACGCATCACACGTCCAACCAACGTTTTATTGGCGCGCTCAAGCACCTCTACAATCCGACCTTCGGGGCGGCCTTTTCTATCCAGCCCAGCCATGCGCACCATAGCGCGGTCGCCATGCATGACCTGCGCCATTTCGCGCGGGCCTAAAAATAAATCATCTGGGTGCTTAACTTTGTCATCCGGCACTAAAAAACCAAAGCCATCCGGATGACCAAACACTACGCCAGGAATCAGGTGGATTTTTTCAGGTAGACACAGCGCACCTTTGCGGTTGCGTATAATCTGTCCTTCACGCTCCATCGCATTCAGGCGCTTACCAAAAATTTCACGCTCACTAGCATCAATATCTAGCAGAACGTATAATTGCTCTGTACTCAAGGGGATGCCTTGGTCAGAGAGCACTTGTAATATCAGCTCGCGGCTTGGTAATGGCGTTTCATATTGCGCAGCTTCACGCTTGGCATATGGATCATTTTCACGCGAACTTTTTTTACTTTTTTTAATTGACAAGAATTGTGCTTTCTATAAAATGCGCCGCAAGTAGAGTATGCCCAGATGGCGGAATTGGTAGACGCGCTAGTTTCAGGTACTAGTATCGAAAGATGTGGAGGTTCGAGTCCTCTTCTGGGCACCAATCAATAGTATGTTTCAAATCGATTAGTTGCATTAAATGCAACCACGCCTTTACCTTTTAACGTCTGGTAACTAAATTGTACATTGAAACGCTACTGTTTGCTGATGCATCCTCAAGAGTTGCAAGCCTAGTCAAAAGTTAATTTGGAATAAATTGATGAAATTTAGGATAATTTAGACGGATAAATTCTGTCAGCACATGGTCTGCTTCTTCTTCCGACTTATAAATAGTAGTCGTAAATCGAACAATCGCGCCATCGGTTCGGTTACGCTGAATAGCATCATATAACAATGCAAATTTCATTGGGAATTCGTTGGACAAGTCTCTGCCACGTTGGTGAAACCAATAATAAATCAACTGCTTAGCTTCGCCTTTTGCAATCACCATACGGGTCACTTCAAAACTTTTATTCGCATCCAGATCGATACGATGTAGTTTAGTGTCTGCGATTTCCCAACCTCCTCCGGGTATGCAGGCCTTGGGCGAGTGAGGCACAAAACCTCGACGCTGCGATTCAGTATAGCCTAAATAAATACCTACATTTGTATTAGCACGATTGTAATCCGCCAAGAAATAATCACTGAGCTTGAGTATCTCATTTTCACCATTTTGAAACTCGTGGCGACGGCCTACCCAACCTGCAATTTCTAATGGGTATTGATCAAACGTGACGCGGGCTGGGATCACCTCTTCACGATGATGAATCGTGAGTGTGGATAAAGTGGTAATGAGTATGCAAGCGAATGCAACAATAATGGGCGGTTTGTGTACAGGCGCAATGTCTGGCTTGATGGAAGCATTGGTTTTGGCTTCAAGATAATCGAATGAATCCGCTAAAGACTCACGTTTGCCCAATAGGCGGTTAAACATTTTGACTTCGATTAATAGGGTACAAATGCAGATAATAAAAATGACCCAACCTTCGAAATAGTGCATAAAGCCTTCAGCCGCTTTGATGCCTGAGTGGTTTACAAATAGTGCTACCACCGCAATCCTGAAGCTGTTCATAACAATGCTGATGGGAATCGTAGAGATAAACAACATAAACCGAGCATAAAGTGGCGCTTTATACATGTACCCCATCATCAGACCGATGGTCATAAGAGGATAGGTGTAATTCAGGCCGCTACAAGCTTCCACTACTTGCAGCTTGTACAACCCTAAATCAATGATGTTGCCTTCTTGGAATACTGACATCCCTAACAGACGAATGATACTGACACCCAGGTCCGATGACATCAATTGAAACTTACCTGACAGCATGACATCCAGCATGTAAGGCAAAGGAATGACGACCAGAATATGAAGGAAAGGGATAGTAACTTTCTTAATCTGGGCGCCAAGGATAGTCCACGCAAATCCAAATAACAGAATCACTAGCGCGTATTGCACAATTGTCCATATCGCGCTCAGTTCACCAATAATCAGTATCAAACCGGAGAGCACCACTATACCAACGCCATACCATGCGTGCGCATTCTCCGCATTGAGTTCGTTACGTTTAATCCAGGCTAGATATATAGCCAGTAAAAACACAATAGGCGCATGGCTGTAGCGCTCCTCGCCCCAACGCACCCAAATCTCGAGAATAGCATCATTAAAAATAAGCAGTAATGCGGATGCAACGCATGCAAATAGAAATAATCGCCAATGTTCGCTTAAAGATCTTTTAATGAGGCGCATAGATATTAATTAGATTTAGCGTGGGGGTGAGGCGTGTTGCTTGAGACCGTTTGATACATGTGAATCATCGTTTCTATTTTGTGATCCCATAAAAAATGCTGTTTAACGCGTTCAATCGCGGCGGCACCGACTTGATAACGTAGATTGGGATTCACGGCTAGCGTATCAATATGCTGTGCAAACGTTCGCACCATCGCCTCTCTAGAAGATGGATCCACCAAGTAACCATTACCTTCTGAAATATAGTCCGCTGGGCCTCCCCAATTGGTCGCTATCACCGGCAAACCACGTGCCATAGCTTCTAACACGACCGCCCCACCACATTCGCGTACGCTAGGTAGCACAAAAACATCTGCGTCATCGTAATATTGATTTACTTCCGCGTGCGGCACTAACCCCACAAAACGGATATTGGTATAGCCTTTGTCTTTGCCGTATTGCTCAAGAAAAGCACGCTGGTCACCATCGCCCACAATGATTAAATTGACCTGCTGTCGTGTGATGGCTACCGCATCCATCACAATATCGACCGTTTTCCAATCGACTAAACGGCCAACAAACAGAACATTAATATTGTTGGTTTTATGTGTCTGAATAGGTGTGTCTCTAGTAGAAAATACACCGTTTTCCACCAACTCCACCACTTTGCCTAGCTTAAATCGTGGCAGGCTATTGGCAGTTCTTTGGTTTGCCACCAACAACATATCAGCAAACAATTTACCGGGAATCAATACATTATAAAAAGTGGCGACCATCCGCATTAAGCGATACACCCCATTTTCAAACTTACCCGACATATAACCAAAAGCCTCTGGGAAAGTCATGCCCCCATTCATCGGGCCGATAATCACCGGCACACCAAGACCAAACATAGCAGACGGCTGGGTGGCTGACACCGGGGCCGGCTCATGAATCACATCAATATGCTTTTCACGGATGACTCTTCTGGCAATCTTCCACTGATAATATTGGGTTATCAAATGCATTAAGAAGCCAATCATGACCACTCTTACCCGCTCAGGCAAAAATCCAAAATTGCGGTGCAAAAACCGATGCATCCATGTATCCGGAATATAAAACACATGGTCTTGCGGCACGTCAGCAATCTGCTCAATCGAGGCTTTAACACGCTCATGCGTAATTAAATACGCTTGATGCTGTGTTTTAGAAAGCAACCTAAAGTAATTAAGCGGTAGCATGGCCTCACCTCCAAATACATTGGAAGCATGCTCGCAAACAATCAGAATATTAAGTGAGCGCATAGATCAGCAAAAAGAGATTCTTAAAAACTCAGAATCTGTTAACTACCCAGCACACCAAAATCATTACGATCTTTAATGACTTCGCGAATCAAGCCCACATCAATTTTGTCTGCTCCCATCGAAAACCCATAGACTAGAGCGGTATCGCATAGAATATTAATACTGCGTGGAATACCTCTGGTGCTTGAGGCAATTTGTTTAATCGCCACCGGCGTAAACAAAGGCGTCTCTCTGCCTGCAATCAGTAAGCGATGATTAATGTATTTTTCCACTTCAAAATCTTCAAGCGGCGGGATATAAAAATCTACGGAAACACGTTGGAAAAATTGGGTAAGCTCAGGCTTTCTTAACAAGTCACGCAATTGCGGCTGACCTACTAAAATGATTTGTAACAGCTGGTCTTTATCTGCGTTGATGTTCGACAGCATACGTAGCGATTCAAGCGCATCAGCAGTTAAGTTTTGAGCCTCATCCACAATCAGTACGACTTTTTTGTCTTCAGCATAGCTTTTAATCAAAAACTGTTGAAAAGCATCAAACAAGGCGATATTGGATTTACCTTCATATGGCTGACCAAATGCCAACATGATCCAACCAAGCAAATCATCAATATGTTTGTGGGTGTTATACACAATCCCCACTTGCAGTTGATCGCTCAAGTTATTGAGCAAGTGCCTAACCAAGGTTGTTTTACCACAGCCAATTTCACCGCATATCACTGAAAAACCTGCACGATTTTGAATGCCGTACTCCAGCATGGCATAGGCCATGCTATGCCGTAGGCTAAAGAACAGAAAGTCCGGGTCGGGTTGAATTGAAAATGGCTTCTCTTTCAATCCGTAAAATTGCTCATACATAGTGTGTGTTGCCTTAATATTCTCTGGTTAAACGTTATACGGTTTTTAACAGTGCTGCAATTTCCGCTGCTAGTGCCTTATCCTGATTTTTAGATAAAGACAGCGCCTTCTCTAAACTTTCTTTGGCTTTGGTTTGGTCTTTTTTGGCCAAATATACTTTCCCCAAATGGTAATGGAACGTGGCGTTATCAGGGAACTTCGCAATGGCCTCATTCAGTTGTTGCTCGGCCTCATCCAATTTTTCCACACGATAACTTATCCAACCCACACTGTCTGCAAACTGAGGCACACCTGCAGCTTTTAGCTTCTGCGCACGCGTATAGGCATCTGCTATCACTTTGGGATCTGTCTCATAATCGGCCACGATACTGACGTAATTATTGAGTGCTACCAATTGGCTAGAGTTTTGTTGCAGAATTTTATCGTACACAGCAATCGCCGCTTTGTGCTGGTTATTCATTTGATGCACTTCAGCCAGTAACATGTAAAGCGGCTCACTTTTTGGATTAGCAGCCAAGCCATTTTCAATAACGGTTTTAGCGGCAGCCAAGTTACCAGCTTTTGCATAAGATGAAGCTAGTTGCTGGTAAGCTTCAACCCGTTTGGGCTCCAAGGCAATAATATTGGTAAAAATCTCCTGTGCTTTTGAAGATTCTCTAGAAGCCTCATAGACTTGAGCAAGTAGTAGTTTTGCGTCGTAATTATTAGGGTTGGTGACTAACACCGTGTCTAAGAAAGCTTTAGCAGCATCAGTACGTTGTTTGTTAAGATGAATGCGCACAATTGCAGTGATGGTTTGCATATCGTTAGGCATTTTTTTATATGCTGTTTCCAATAAAGCAATACTGCCTGCATCATCGCCCTGACGCATTAGCACCTCAGCCTCAATCAACTCAGATAAGTTAGAATTGGAAGCATTCTTAACACTATCCGCAATCGCTTTAGCACCTGCAAAATCATTTTTGGCTAGTTTAATTTGCGCTAACAATCTGGTTGCCATGATATTGCCGGGATGACGTTTAAGGGTGTTTTGTAACACTTCCTCTGCACGTGTGATCTCTTTCTTGCCCATCAGTGATTTTGCATAGGGCACTGCATAACTGGCCGAATATTTACTGAGATCTAATGCTTTGGTATAACTCTCCTCTGCCAATGCTTTGGAACCAGTCAGCTCATAAGCACGCGCAATAAAGTAATAAGCTTGTGCAGAACTGGGCTGATCGCGCAATACTGAGCGCAAATCCAATATTGCAGACTCATACTGCATATCATCAATGGCCACACCCGCTTTGACAATTAATGCATCTACAAATCTGGGGTCTGCATCCAACACTTCCTGAATCAGCTGCATTGCTTCAGCTTTTTTCTGACGACTCAATAACTTAGTCGCTACTTTCACTTTGGCATTGAGACCTTCATGCTTATTACCGGCCGTTTCAATGATTTGACGCAGTTGCTTTTCAGCGGACACCATATCTTTTTGAGATTCGTACAAATCCACCAGTTGGAAATTCAACTCAAAATTATCCGGTGCTTGTTTGACAAATTCCTCTAGCGCCTGCCTGCCCTCTTTAGGCCCTTTTGTTTTAAGTAAAAACTGTACAAGGTTGAGCTTGTTTTGAAGAGATGTGTCATCCAACGCGATGATTTTTCTTAGCTGTACTTCGGCTTCCTGAGGGTTGTCATGCTGTAGTAAGAACTTTGAATATTCTTTGCGTAACTCAATATCATTTGGCAATGCATCCACCAATGATTTAAACGTGCTCTCAGCGTCTTTAATATTGCCAGACGCCACTTGCACATTGACCTTAAATAACTGTAACAGCACGCTTTTAGGGTCAATCGCAATGCCTTTATCCAGATAGCTTAAGGCGCCTGTTAAATCCATTTGTGAAAAACGTTCAGATGCTAGGAGCATATGTGCATCAATATTTTTGGGATCTTTTTGCAAGACCTGATTCGCTTTTTCTACGGCTGCTGCCAGTTGATTATCTTTTAAATCAATCGCGGCTAATACCATGATGGCGCCTAAGTGACCAGGTGAGATGACTAACGCATTGTTAGCATTATCTTTCGCTTTGGCGACATCACCAGCCGCTAAATATAATTGCGCTAATTTGACAATGGCTTCAGTATGCTTGGGTTGGTTATCCAACACTTGATTGAGCAGCGCAAAGCAGGCTTTCCAATCCGATTGTTTTTCTGCCACTAGCGCCAGACCGTACAAAGCGTCGGTCATATCGCTCTTCATCTGCAGTGCATTTTGAAACTCAAGTTTGGCTTTGGCAGGGTCGCTCTCAAGCAAGCTCAACCCTTTCTCATAGTAGGATTTTGCTCTTTCTTCAGGCGAAGCACAGCCAACCAACACTAACGCTAGCAGAACACTTGTAAAGAACATCAAACGCTTAATACTTATCATTCGCACCCCAATTGGCAGATCTAGTTGTGACACCCAATGCATCATGTCATCGAATAATCATTACTCAAACTTTGTTTTCCACTCTTTAAACACCAGCACAGGAAAAATAAACGCATCGACTAAATAGCGTTTCGCCAAACGCTTCGGTTCGGTCATCATTCTATGTAGCCATTCCATACCAATTTTACGCACCCAAATAGGTGCTCTGGCTTTTTCGCCCGCTAAAAAATCAATGGTGGCGCCTACACATAAGATTACTTTTGCATTGAGTTGTTGCCCGTATTGTTTAGACCACAATTCCTGCTTGGGTGCGCCTACACCAAACACGACCACATCAGCCTTGGATGCGCTGACCAACTGGCAAATTTGAAGGCTCTGTTCTGCGGATTTCTCAAAGCCTAAATTTGGACTAAATACCCCAACCACGTTCACGTTTGGCCATTGTTGATGAATATTCTCTCGGGCTTTTTCAGCCACACCCGGCATGGCCCCAAGCAAAAAGACACGCAAAGGTCGTTTTTGTTGATGTTGAAAATAATCAAATATGGCAGGGACCAAATCACTCCCTGGCACCACTTCGGGCAACGATTTACCTAGCAGTTTGGATGCCAACACCACCGGACGGCCATCGGCAACAATGAGTGAAGCACCTGCATAAGCATTTTTAAATTGCGGGTTACTGTGCAAATTTACAATATGGTCAACATTGGGCGTCACCACATAGTGATTATGCACCTCATCCGATACAAGCCAGTGGCTGATTTTTTCCACTGTTTCTTGCATCGTGAGCTGATCAATGTCGATATTAAATAATCTAATTTTTTTTTGCATTGCACTTATCAATCATGGTCTCGTTTTGATCTCACCCAATTCACCTGTCGATTCACCATAAATTTCAAATAAACAGGTATTTTCATGAGCAATACCCAAGGTGCCATCAACAAGGTGCTAAAGGAGATAATACTTCTCGCAAAGCAGTACCAAGCAATTAATATACCAATACCCAAAGCACACAAAGCCAACGTCATGATTGTCGCAAACCACACAACATTCAATCCGAACCATACTAAGAGTGAGATTCCCCATAACGCTATTGTTGCCATCATCAGCAAGGCAAGGGGCGGGATAATCAAATCCAACGATTGTGCCAACAGCATAACGTTTCTTTGTTGAATACCTCTGCGGAAATAATGCGGGAAGTCTTTGAAAATCAAGCCTAAATGACCATGTTCCCAACGTAATCGCTGTGTTGCGATGCCTTGTTCAGAGGTGGGGAAATAACTATTAACTGAAACGGACGCATCGTAATATGGCGCCTTGCCAAGTGCAGCCAAGTCCAGACCCAATTTCATGTCCTCCACCAAATGGCCATTTGCCAATTGAGATTTGGATAAATCCGTCCATAAAAAAGCCATGCCAGTGCCCATCAGTTGGCAAGGGAAACCTAACCATTGATAACCCATGGGGCGTACTGTGTTTTTGACCAACCAAGCAAACTCTGTAACTTGCTGCTTCACCCCGCCCTTGCTAGGAAAACGCATGACATAATCAGCTTGCACTGGGCGTTGGAGCGATACACAACGTCTTGCAATGCGGTCAATCAACTGTTCGGAGATTACGCAATCCGCATCGATAATCATCACGACTTGTGGCGGATCATCGCGCAGATACTGCATGCCACAATCTAGCGCAAACCCTTTTCCACGTTCGTGTTGGTTAAAGCGCTCAAGCACATTAGCACCATGACTTCTGGCCACATCAGCAGTATTGTCTGTGCAGTTATCCGCTACGATCACCAGCCTATCTTGTAACGTCAATTGCGGTTGAATCGAACGTATGGTCTCAGGCAAACCCAGTGCTTCGTTATGCGCAGGGACGATAATCGCAATGCTGGGTCGAGGGATGTTGGATAGTGCATTACCCTGCCATTTTGTATATAACGCAATAACCGCAAAAATAACCTGAACCAACAACAAGCTTATCGGGATGATGACGATAGCGGCTAACACTGCGAAAAATAAATGAAGGATGAACATATATGCTCTACTTAAATATCCTGAGTGCGTATCCAAGTTGCCAACTTTTCGGCTTCTATGTCTATATGATGACGCTTGGTCACTCGCAAAAATGCAGTTTCACCCATCGTAGACAGTTCATTCGCAGAGGCGGCTAAGGCATTTTTCATGGCATCCGCTAGCGCAGTTACATCGCCGGCTGGTACTAGCCAACCTGACTTTTTCGATTCGACCAGCTCTGGAATTCCTGCAATATAGGTTGAAATAACGGGGCGTTTAAGCGACATGGCCTCCATAATCACGACTGGTAAACCCTCCGCAAAACTCGGCAACACCATTGCCCTGGCCTCCAGAAGATAATCACGCACTTGTGCACTACTAATCCAACCCGTAATCCTGATTTGACTACCTAGTTTGTATTGCTGAATTAAGGCTTCTATCGGCTGCCTTAGCTCTCCATCGCCCGCCAAAACCAGTTCAAAATCAACACCCTGCTCTGCTAATTGTTTAGCCGCCTCTACCAGCAGTAGCTGGCCTTTTTGCTCACACAAACGCCCCACACAGACCAGCTTATTCGACGATGAATTATCTGGGATAACACCCTGATAAAAACTGGGTTCCAACCCACAATGCACCACTTTTATTTTTGGCCAATGCACGTAATCCACCCACCGTTGCAATTGGCTTCGACCAAAGCTTGAAATAGCCACTACAAACTTCGATTTCTCAATTTTCTGTTTCAATTTTAAAAACTGCGGACGGTCAAACTCCTCAGGCCCATGCACAGTGAAACTATAAGGGATACCAGAAAGTATATGCACCAACATTGCGATTTCACTAGGATTGGTGCCGAAGTGCGCATGAATATGCTGAGATTTAAACTGTTGCATCAAGCGCAACGTCTGGCATGCCTCTAATAGATAGATGAAGTGATAAGGGATAGGTCTATCCGCACGTATGCCCATCTTCATGGCACAAATAAACGCTCTAAAAAAACGAACCGGGTGCTGAAGCTTGATACAGAGGGTGCTCCACACCAAACCAAGCAGGCCTTGCTTTAACACATATTGTGTAAGGCTTTGTTCGTTAACGTCATCTGCATCTAGTAGTTGCTCATCCCAGCCGCGCAGCGCGATGCGTTGAACCTGAAAGCCCTGACGCTCTAGTGCCATAATCTCACGCCGAATAAAGGTGTGACTGACTTTGGGGTATTGATTGATAAAATGTGTGATGCGCATTCTGCTTCTTATTCTGATGTGAACGTCTTGTTTAAAATAATTCTAGCCGGCACACCCACTGCTGATGCATAAGCAGGCACGTCCTTTAAAACCACTGCGTTAGCACCAATTTTAGCATGCTTCCCCACAAGGATATTCCCAATCAGTTTTGCCCCAGCACCGATGTCGACATGCCCTTCTATGAAAGGGGTGCCGCCTATTTCATTACTACCAAGCGTCACTTGTTGCAATATCAAACAGTTTGGTCCAATAGTGACACTCGGATGAATCACGATCCCATTCGGATGCGGAATCAATAAGCCCCCACCAATCTTAGTGTTAATTGGAATATCAGCGCCAGTGACGACCGTCCAGAAACGATACTGAAGTACCGATACCACCTGAATAAAATTGGAGAGTGGAAATATTAAACGCTTGGCATTTTGATAGCGACGGATGCTCGCCAACAAAGATTTTGATGGCGACCACGCAAAAAAAGATTTATGTTCACGATGCCAATCAGGCGTTTCTGCTGAAATGATTGAATCAGCCATTAAAAATGCTCGCTGCAGTAGTTAAACCCATTATTTATACTCAATTAACGTAGACTTTACATTAAAGAAACGATGCCATAGATATTTAAACTGACCAATCGCCTCTGCAAACTTACCCAAGATCAAAAAAATCGCAAATTTAGGCGCAAATGACCCCAAGCCTTTGTGTTGCCAAGTTAATCTTAAAAACTGCACTATTATTAACAAAAGAACGAGCCATGACCAAATAGGCGCTAACAGAAATAACAATAACCAAGCCAATGGCACGAACGCGCCCCAAATCCAAGCGCGCCTGGATTCCTTCACCCAATGGTACTCTGGGGCAGCTCCATGCAGATGACTGCCTTCCGCGTATGCATAGCCCGCTCTGATGGTACGTTTCCACCATTGGTTAAACCTAAATATTGCGGCATCATGTAGGGTCATCACGTGGTCTAGCCGCCATACATCATAACCAAGCCGTCTTATTCGTATACATAGCTCTGGCTCTTCACCAGCAATCAAGGTGTCGTTAAATCCGTTAACCTGCTTTACTACATTGACTCGCATGATGGCATCGCCCCCACAGGCCTTTGCTTTGCCTATGGGAGTATTCCATTCAACATCACAAAGTTGATTGTAAACACTGTTTGTTGGATAGCGCTCTTTGCGTCTGCCACATACCACCGCAACTTGTGGATGTTGATTTAAAAAATCTACTCCACTCGCTATCCAGTTTGAGGAAACCTCACAATCACCATCCACAAATTGAACATATTCAACAGATGGCTTATCGATTAGGAGCCGATTAAACCCCGCGTTTCTTGCCCTTGCAGCGGTGAAAGGTTGTGACATATCAAGATTGACTACGGCCACAGTCATTTCTAGCGCAATATTGACAGAGTTATCGGTTGAGCCGGAGTCTACATATACTATTCTGAGATTATCTTTCTTTAACGATTTTAGGCAAACTTTTAGACGCTCGCCTTCATTGCGACCGATCACAACAGCCCCAATCAGATTATTTTCTTGATGCAACTTATCTTGATAATCACTCATTTGTTACTTATTTCAGACATTTGAGCATACGCCACTGAAAAAACATGCTGTTTAAATCGACAAGCATAACCGTTCAAATATGTATTTGATTGATCTAACACTTTAATCCTAAAACTACTAATTGGGTTGTAATCAAAAGACTCTATCAGCAACAAGTCTCTATCTTCGATAGCTGAAGCTTTAATTGCAGATTCTTTAATCGTCCAAATCAGGTTAGCAAGATAAAACCGAACGTCTACAGGATGGCCTAAAATCATATCCAATTCTTCAGCCAACATAAACTGTGGCCAAATTGCCGGTTGTATGATGTCGTCTTGTTCTACATCAATACCAAGCAAACCGATATCACACTGTTTTGCGACCGCAGCCACAGCATAGGTACTACCGGAGGATGGGCAATGAGAAATACTACCTACAATACCAGCTGGCCAGTTGGGTGCGGCCGAATTTTCCTTTTTGGGAAGCGAGCTAATAGTGACACCAAGCTTCAAGGCCGCTTGTTTGGCATAATAACGACCAGCCCTCAACTCTGTACCGCGCTTTTGCCCCACATACCCAAAACTTTCCTTCTCTAAGGGATCAAGTTCTGGCATATTAATTTCAAAAATCCCCCCACATAGACACACACCCTGGGGTACTATCGTTTCCCAAACATCCTGATACATGTCGCATGCATTCATTTTACCAACGACTACTCTTAAACTGTTTTTTCTTATAAACGCGTGGGAATACACATGAATTTTTTAGTATATCCAGCACGTAATACAAAGGTATATCGTGTTTTTTTCCTGTAATACTGAGCCTTAGCAATCCTAATGAGAAAGCAATAATAGAAACAAAATCCGCTGCTAGCGAATATAAAACACCTCGCGTTTTAAGGTAATACAGCGTCCTTGACTCATACCAATATGCAGGAAGTCTTCTTCTCAGCACTACTCTTCCAGTGACTTTAGTACTTTGACCAGCGATATGCGTCACCACGCTAGTTGGCACGTATAGAGTGTGGTAGCCACTAAGCAATGCCCTGTAACAAAATTCTGTTTCTTCATAGTAAAGAAAAAACTGCTCATCAAATCCTGAAAGCGTGCGCACAACCTCTTTTCTTATTAACATTGAGGCACCGGCCACCCAATCGATTCGCTGTAGTGATTGCTTCATCTCAACGGCTATTTTATATTTCGCGAGCAACTTTGAGATAACGCCAAGCTTAAACCCTGACTCTACCTCACCTAATAGCGAGGGGAAACGAAATGCAATAGGCCATAATGTGCCATCCTCATTCAAAAAACTGCTTCCCGCTATACCTGATTTTGGATCTGCTTCCAGCGCAGCCACTAAGGCATTAATCGCCCCTGTTGTGCACCTTGCATCAGGGTTAAGTAAATAGTAATAATCAAAATCCTCTATGGCCGATGCATACTTAAATCCGAGATTGTTGCCATACCCAAATCCACCATTCGTGGGAGAATCGACCAAATCGACCCAATCTGTCCAAGCATTATTTTCTATGGCTTGATGTATGAGTGGAAAATCTCCAGAGGCATTATCTACCACGATAGCGCGTATTGATAAGCCGGGGCTGTGCAAACGTTCGGACGCAACAGAGGTGAGAGCCTCTATCGTGAGTGCAGCTGTTCTATATGTCACTATCACTACAGCGACTTTAGTAATACGAACAACCATTTATGAGACGGTCTTTTCAAAAAGAGTTGTAAGGTGCTTAGAGAGCTCCGCCACGTTTGGCTCTTGCAACATACTCGCGTGTCCGCCAGGGGTATCTATTACTATGACATTAGATACATAGTTGGACCAACCAAAATCATGCGCCTCATACAGCTCTCTAAATGCAACGTCGTCGTCTTGACCAGAAGTAGCCCTAATCAAGTAGGTAGTGATGTCTGATTGTGGTGGCACATACTGACGCTCTGCTGAATTATAAATTTCTCTCACTGTGAGCGGTTTTAACCAAGATGGCCAGGCAGTGCCAGCATTGATGGAGCGCCGAAGCATATTGAATCTAATAAAAGTGGATACCCTCTTCGTGCGAGATGCATAAAACCACGAAAGTGCATTCAATGTCTTTTTGGTCACGCCCGTAACCACGTAACACATTTGATTGATTAAACTCGGTGAAAGCCGCTTTGCCTCCTCCGACAGCTGTTTAACCCTTCCCATTCTCGCTTTGGCGGCGTGACCAAACTTCCTTCTAGCATTTGGCATAGCCGCATCCAACGCCACGACAAACCCAACTTTATCGCCTGCTTGCAGCAACTTCTCGGCAACCGCATATGCCAATAAGCCGCCAGCGCACATCCCGCCAAGGTAATATGGACCAACACTCTGTTTTTGCTTGATTAATTCAACATAATAATTTGCCATATCATCAATGCTGGTATGTGCAAGTGGGATATTGGGTAAAGAACGTGGTTCAATCCCTGTCACGGAAATGCCTGATGGCAAGCGATTAGCCAAATTGACATAAAGCAGTGTTTCACCATCACCGTCGTGAATCAAAAAAAAGTGCTCTTTAGAGCCTTTTCTTAACTCAACCAACGCGTTGGCTTGTGCCTTACCATGAGAGGATATCTCCTCCAACAGTTTTCTTGGCGTATTAGCCTCAAGTATTTTTGTCAAACGCAATCTGACTTTAAACACATTGGCAATATCTGCAAATAATCTAGCAGCCATCAACGAGGTACCACCCAACGCAGAAAAGTCATCATCCATGCCTATGCCTTGTACACCTATGACAGATTGCCAGAGATCTACCATCATAATCTCTCTATCATGTTGAGGAAGTACAGCTGGAGTCTCCAAATCTCGAGTTCGCGCCTTGGCGCCTTTTACATGCGCCACAAGATCTGAGCTGTTAGCCATTTGCGTAAGAAATATATATCCATCTTGAGTAGAAGCCTTCAATGATTGCGTTGTTTGAGGTTTCTTTTTAGTCTCGCCACGCTTAGCCTCCTTGATAGCCTCTGGGTCGTTGCCCGGCTCATACATCACGTTGATCAGGTCGCTTGCCGGAACGCTATAAATTGCATTGTCCGGGTCCCCCAAACGATACTTTCCAATCACATGTTCTGCAAAAGCCCTTGCCGGTTCATTCTTAGCCGTCCTAGAGTAAGGCAACTCGACCACTTCACATTTCTGCTCAATTGCAAACTGCGCTAACCCCCTCAGCATTGCATGCTCTACTCCTCGCCCAAGTACCCTACAACTCAATAGGAAAGTATCAACTATGAGTCTCTCACCATTCTTTGTGACAATTAGCTCGCCTACTAGGCCATAATCACCAAAACGATCTTTAACCGTCACCTTGAAAACATGATAGCCGGACTGTTTTACCAAAGCGCGTAACTCAGCCTCTCCACGGCGCACAGTCGTAAAGTTAAACTGATTTGTACGTTGAGTAAGTTGAGACAGCCTTGCCCAATCAGCTTCATCGGGGACAACAACTGAAATTTGTAACTCTAATGATGCCAAAAAAGCACCGATATCGGTTACTGTAGATTCTAGATGGCTTCTCGCTGAGTTCTCTTTGTACATTTGCGTTCGTCTTGCGTCTTCCTCAGTCACGCTCAACTTGTCAAACACCCAAATTTTGCTCAACCAGTTTTCAACTTCAGACTCTTCTGGTATTTGGAAAGTCAGCACTTGAGGTAATGCCTCTCTCATTTGACCACACTCAACAGGGTTATCATCAATAAAGACAAAAGCGTCCAGACCAAGATTGAGTTCTGCTGCCATAGACTCCAAGCTCTGATACTTTGGTAGCCAATTGATGCGATGCGTCACCACATGCTCAGCCTTTAACACCATATCTTGACGCTTATTAAACACATCTAATACATCTTGCTCTGCATTCTTGCTAGCAATACAAATTAACACACCCTGACTTTGAATATCTACAGCATATTGCTGCAATGCTAGGTATCCCTGCGATAGGGTTAATCCATCCACACCATCCTCACCTACCACGCCCTTCCATATAGTGTTATCACAGTCTAGTACCAATACTTTTTTTGCCGTAGTTTTTAGCATATGAATCTGTCTGACTGTAGACAGCGCAAGGTTGGCATAACCATCCTCACTTAATGGCACGTGGGCTAATTCATCGCTAATCTCGTCATAATAGGTTGCCGACCATGTACGATTACCACATAAAGCATCGTTATTGACCATAACAAGCCCGTTAAGACCAGCAAGATATTCATGTAATTGTTGGGTTAACTCGTCTAAGTAATCCCTCTCGGACTCATTGCATCTTGGAGATGCACTAAGCAAGAAAACAACTGCTGGCGCCTTTCTTTGTGATGCAAATTGTTCGAATGCTTGCTTAAGTTCATCTGACGCTTGCTTAGCCTTGACTTTTCTAGCTGAAGCATCCTCAACGTCTCGCACGAAGTCTTCAATACGGATAAAAAAAATGTTGATGCCATCTTGATTTCTACCCACTGCGCTGGCTGGATCTAATAACTGCTGAAAAACTTGGTGGTATGGTGCAATCTCGATATCAACAGAGATATTGAGCCTATTAAGTAAATAGGTGACATACCCATCTATCGCTTCAATCGTAAATGTGGCTGAAATAACGATCATTTGATTTAACGTACTTTTTCTGGCTTCAAAATGATTATCAATTTTTTTTATGGACATAATATTATGGTTGTTTAAGATTTAATTAACGCTTTAAAGCCAAATACTAAAATGACCTTTATTAGCATCAATCTTTTTCTAGTTTAGTTAATACTTCTTTATTGAAAGTCTACCATTATAAACTCGTAGCAAAGGCTTGTTCTATTTCCAAAACATGCAAAAACCTGATGATTATTACAAGTGTTTTAGTCATTTCTGCCTATATAATAGATAGGACGTCTGAAACATCATATGCACAACCAATATTGAAACAATTGCACAATGCCTGAGTTTATCAAAGCCTATATCGCGATAATATTTTTATCAACAGTTGCTTTTTATTTCGCTAAAAAAGTAACCTCCAACATTCTTCCTGAAAAAGAATTTAAACTCTACAAAAACAGTTGGTATATCCTCACCAGCCTGGCTTTTCTAACAATGAATTATTGGCTTTTTTGGGTATTATCGCTTCTATTCGTCGCTACCAGAGTAAAAAAAGCCCTGTACCCAACTGGTCTTTATATGGCCATTATTGCGGCGGTGCCACCTATCAATGCAGCTTTGTCTGGCTTTGGTTTAATAAATTATCTGATGTATGTAGATTATCTAGTCATGCTATCTATGGCATTACTTTTAGTCATCTTCATAAAAATTCAATCCAGTCACTTACCTCTTGGCAGAATCAAGACTGATATATTCGTTATTAGCTATCTTTTATTGAATATTATTCTAAATGTATCTGGTACCACTTTTACCGATATTTTGCGTCAGTCTGCTGTTTTATTCCTTAGCAACTTTCTTCCTTACTATGTACTGAGTAGAGCGATTCGAGATAAAGATCAACTCAAAGTTACATTGGGAGCCTTTGTGTTTGCATGTTTTCCTGCGGCGATCATCGGTTTCTTTGAAGCAGCTAAAGGATGGCTCTTATATTCTTCTTTACAGACCGCTTTAAATCAATATTGGGGATTCGGAGGCTATCTAAGTAGAGACGGTGCTTTACGCGCAAGCTCTTCTTTCGGTCACTCAATTGCATATGGTTTTGTAATGGCTGTTGGCCTAGGCGTATATCTATACATACAAACTACAATTAAACAAAAAACCACTAAACTAATTGGCCTCGGAATTATGGCGCTAGGTTTAATTGCACCTTTATCAAGAGGACCATGGGTTGGTGCTGCAGCGTTAGTGACAATTTATCTATATCTTGGTAAAAATGGTGTGTCAAATCTGTTGAAATTTATGATGGGTAGCTTGTTGGTGCTGTCTTTTGTTTTGGTGCTTCCGTTCGGTGACAAGATTATTAACTTAATTCCATTTGTGGGAAAAACTGACTCTCAAAACATGGATTACAGACAACAGCTTCTCGACGCCTCTATGATTGTCATCGCAAAATCGCCTATTTTTGGCAACAAACACTATGCCGACGAACCAGAAATGCAAAAAATGATTCAGGGTGAAAAAATTATTGATTTAGTAAATATATATGTATCTGTTCTACTCAACACTGGCATCGTTGGTTTATTTTTATATACATGTATGTTTATTAGCGCCTGTTTTTTAACTTATAGATCTATGCGAAAAATCAAATCGGTAGACTATGAGCTTTTCCAGATTGGGCAATCACTTTTATCAATACTTATTGCAATTATGTTAATGATATCTGCTTTAAGCGACCAATTAATCATACCCTATCTTTATTATGCTACTTTGGGGATTAGTGTGGCATACGCTCAAATTGTGAAAAAAGCTTTACAACTTAACCTAAATGCTGACAGTGTTAAATTAGGCAGTATTACACCCTGAGTATAATTTGTCCCAATGTTAGCTTTGAACTAGCGAATTCTTAACCTTGATTTACAACAAGTTGAATTGGCTAAAATTGACGCAACGGCTTTATGTTCAGTATATTTATTATCAGGCGTTGCATTGATAATCTGTAATTGCTTACAAGCTAAACTAAAAAGTGTGCCTGTTGAAATACGAGAGAAAAGTACAGTCATATCCTCTATGACTGTGAAAACTAGCATCGATTTACTTAACGCAACTTATCTTAAAAGTCCTTACCATCATCAAGTCGAATCGGTCATATGGTAGTCGGTTGAGTGGCCTTAGTTTAAAGCGAAGCGCTAATAGTAATAATCTTCCGCACTCACTTCAGCTTTGTTTAACACCACACCTAGTAATTTATCCTTAGGAATATGGTGCATTGCTTCTTCAATCTCAGTTTCTTTCACCATGCCATTACCCACCACTAACAGTGCACAATCCACTTTTTTCAGCATAATGAGGGCATCATCCGTATTTAAAATCGGTGGCAAATCATAAATAATAATACGTGATTCGTAGCGTGATGAGATTTCTTGCATGAGCGCGTTAACCCTAGCCGATGAAAGCACCTCAGCCGGGTGGCTCACTGGTCGCATCGTTGGCAACACAACCAAATGCGGCAACCCTGGATTAACCAGGGCTTCCTGAAGCGCAGCACGGCCATCTAAATAATCATTCAACGATATTTCACAATCCAACCCTAGGTATTTAGCGACTCTTGGTTTACGCAAATCAAAATCGACCAACATCGCGGTTTTCTGTGGTTGATTAGCAATACTGATTGCCAAATTAATCGCCACAAACGACTTACCCGATGCCGGGGTAGGTGACAGCACTGCAATGGTTTTCCAGTTGTTTTCCTGCATTTTTTGCAAAACTTGTGTTCTTAACTTATCGAATATCCACGTTGCAGATTCACTCTTGTTAAAAGCAACTATGCGGTTCTTTTCTAAATGCTGTGCGCTCAACTCTATGGTTTTTGTATTGGTATAGTTAATCGCATTCAAATTGGTTTCATTTGCCAGCTCTTGTATATTTTCTTGAGTTGGCCCGACGACAGGCGCCGGAGTTGCTGCGCGCGCAGGTTTTTGCTCTGCTCTGCTTTTCGCTTTCTCTAAAGCATCTTTAATTTTTTCCATTCCAATACGCCTTATGCAAATCTATTCAATATTTTTACGACTAATATATCTAATGGCATGATTAGGAAATGCACAATAATGCAAGAGATGAGAATAAATGCCAAAATGCCCATGAACAAGTATCTATAAAAATATTTCTTACGGTTAATTTCACCCTGCGTGTAAATATACGGAAGTGTTACCATCGTACGAACTTTCGTAATAGACTCCAGCGCCTCGACGCCACGCACACGTGCATTCACTGATTCGAGTAAAAACACTAAGCCTAAAGCTGCTGCGATCCCACCGAAAAATCCTAAGCCTATCAATTTCTTGCGGTTAGGTTTTACAGGTTTCTCAGGGAAAACCGGTGGTTCAAGCATGGTAAAACGCTCTGCTTTATTTTCTTGTTCCAAATTCTCAGCGATTTTTGCGTTGATTTGTTTAGATTTTACTTCTTCATACTTCTCTTTTGCGTTTTCGTAATCACGCATCAGTTTGAACAAACCTTTTTCCACTTCAGGGCTCATTGAAATACGGCCTTGAAGCTGCTCCACTTTTTTACGCATTGCAATTTTTTGCTCGGCCAACGACTCGAGTCTGGCTTTTGTAGCCTGTATTTGCGCTTGAACTTTTGCCACCATCAAATCTGTCTCAATGTCACCACGACGCGCTTTCGTCGCTTCCTCTGGGTTGGTAGATTTAGTGGTAGTGGCAGACTCCAACTTCTCAATTCTGCGTTTTAATGCTTTGACCGTCGGGTGTGAATCGCTATACAGCGACTGAGCCCTTTCAAGCTCAAGTTTTAATTTATCGATTTCAGCTTCGCTGGACAACACAACTGGCGCGTCTGGTGATCTCCGGTTATTGATACCAGAACGTGCTGAAGCCAACTCTACATCAAGATATCTCAACTCCTCTTGTGCCGCCTTATAATCACGGTCAATTTCTTTGATATCCATCTCTGAGCGCTGCAACATCGACATATGCATATCCATATGTTCAGGCAAAGCACCGGAATACTGTTCTTTGAAGGCCGCCACCTTGCTCTCGGTAGCCTCCAGCTCTTTACGTAGTATTTCCACTTCTTGGCTCAAAAACTCCGTCGTTTCAGTCGCCTTTTCAGTACGAGATTTCACGTTTTCATCTAAGAAAAGCGTCACCAGCTCATTGGCTACTTTGTGCGTGATATCAGGGCTTTTGTATGAGAAGGAAACATTAAATGCGATGGTAGCTTTCTTTTCCCATGGATTTCCAGAATCAGAACTCACCAACTCAACCAGAATATTGTTCCGCATTTCATTGAGTAATATTGAAGTCGAGTCTTTGTTGATTCGGTCTGAGTATAAACCATACTTTTGCATGATTCTATATAGATTCTCGCGCGTCATCACGCGTTGCTTAATCAATTCAATACGTTCATCCGCCAAGCCATTAACACTGGATTGAACAATGTCTTTAGAAATTTGCTGAGACTCTACAAGAATGGTACCTGTGGACTGATAAACTGGAGGCAAAAGAATGGCAACAAGAATTGATGCGACAATAATCGTACTTGCCACAATGATAATTTGCCATATTCTGCGTTTAAAAATGGATAGGTAGTCATTAAACGTGAGTTCGTATTCAGCAGCCATGCATTAAAATCTTTAAAATAATTGAGGATGGTTGTAGCTTAGTGAAACGCCAATCAAATAGGCATTCGCATCAACGCCAACAGCTTGTAAAGTGCGATACTGAACATAAGTTCTCACACCCCAGTCATCTGAAAGGTCATAACCATAAAATCCGTTCAAACGTTTAAAGCTGGAGTCATTAACATCTCTGGTAATCGACCAGTTAGCATCTGCACCCAAATGATTTTTTTGATTAATATCGTATTGGTAATTGACAGATAAATTATCCACCTCAAGGAAACCACCCAAACCCGAAGGTGTGACATTCCTTGAGATAGAACCTGCAAACGTTGATCTTTCATCAATGACATAGTTAATATTTGCATTACCTACCCAGCCATTGCCAGCAGAACTGACACGATTCATCCCCACTGCGACACTGTAATCAAGCTGCGGACTCGCCTTGTAGTCGAAACCCACCAAAATGTTTCTGGATACGCTAGTACCATTGTTATCAAGCTCAGATACTATCTCATTACTTAAGGTATTCGTTTCGTTTTCAAAACGACTCAAAGTAAACTGGACAAACGGTGTCAATTTTTCGCTATAGAGATAGTTGAGTCGGACGTTGAAATTTTTAGAATTAAAGTCATCTAAACCAGCCCCGGAGAATACGGTTTCTTGATAACCCAACCCAGTAGACATTGTGAGCTTTTCCGATATCAAGTAACTTAGATCTGCGTTGTAAGAGCGACTAATCGCACTTCCGTCACTGAACACCAATCCTGTAACACGCTGCTCAGATACACGTGTACTAGTTTTGGAGTAATTGGTAGAAAGTGAAAACTCTCCACGTTCAAAACCCCTTACCCAAGACAAGCCTAAGTTAGGGTCTTTCCTATCCTCACTAATATCCTCATCGCTTGATCGTTGCAAAAGCACACTACCGTTGAAATTAATAGTATTGACACCATCGCTACCAACAAAAGTGACTCTAGGTATGACGTTATAAAAAACGACAGACTCTTCATTCGAGTCTGCCATTTGAATATTGCTGTCATAGTTTACAGAGACAGGTATAAAAAATCCTGCTGTATACTCCATTGCCGAGAGCGAACTTGGCAAAACAGTTAAACCCAAGACAAATAATATCGGAAGATTTGCTTTTTTTTCTAAAGGCTTTATTGACATACTACTACCCTGTGTATTGTATAACGTGATTATGGCACAAGAATGGTGTCACCAGGCTGTAACAATAAATTACTTTCTAGGTTTTGACCCTGCATCAAACGCTCATAATTTACAGGTGTAACAGTCTGTTTATTATTGACGTTTCTAAGCACCTTGATTTTAGTTAATTCTGCAAATTTATCAAACCCACCCGCCATACTTAGCGCTTGCAACACTGTGGTTGGGCCCGTCAAGGGAATCGCACCTGTTTTGAGGACTTTACCAATCACATAGGCTTTATTGCCTTCTACACTGGTGACTACCACGGTCACTTGTGGATCATTTAAATAAACTTTTAATTTTTCAGTAATACGCTTTTGCGCTTCTACCGTTGTCACATTTTCAACATCTACGCGCCCTGCAAGAGGAAATGTAACACTTCCATCAGGCAATACTTTCACTTCTTTCTGCAGAGTCTCCTCACCCCAAACGGAAATGAAGACTGAATCGCCATAATGTAAGCGATAATTCTCATCTGCAAATGCATTAAATGATTGAAAAACGGCTACCAGACCCACCATAGCCATTAGAAATAAACGACCGATTTTCATAAGACCCCTCCATATATCTAAATCATAGTATAAAGATATCACACAATCTTTATTTTTAGATTAGTCTATACGGGTAACTTTAGAAAAACGGTGTAATTCGCTAATTTTGCAACAGTTTTTATAGTCGCAATTAAATCAGTTTCCTTTGTGCGGTGCCAATTTAGCAACGGCTTGTGCACGGCATGAAACGTCCAGCTTTTGGAAAATCCGCTTCAGATGATTTTTAACTGTGTTAGAACTGATGGAAAGAATCATCCCGATTTCAATATTGGTTTTTCCGCTACGCACCCAATGTAGAATTTCATGCTCTCTGTCACTCAGTGAACCAAGTGCGATGCTTTCTAAAATATCTTCGTCAGACATCGATGGTTCAATGTACTCAACACGTCTCAGCGCAGCATCTAGGTGTGGCATCAACAACCCTAATAGGGAGTGTTGAATATTGAACACATGAGACTTATCAAAAAACACATAAATACAATCATGCTTACCGCGTAAGTCCTTCACACCGTATACCAGCAACGAATGCATTTCTATTAAATTGCTGGTAAAAGGCGTTGGTGATTGCGCATGGATGCCCGCCGCATCAAAGCTATTAATGACAAACCACTTTTCATCATTATCAATCCAACGTCTGTGAAGATTGGCCATCAAATAAGATACGATTCCCGGCGCATCAATCAAACGCTGTGTGGTAAGACCTGGGATATTAGAAGCCACATCATAATTGAGCTCACCGCTTGCAAAATCACCCCAAGCAGCTACTAGTACATCATGTGGCAGTACAGGGTTCACATCATCTTTAAGCCAGTTAAAAAAATCCACATGCTTTTCTATGGCGTAGGACTTTTGAATGACTTCAAAAATAGTTTCCCAGTTTTGTTTTAAATTAACCATTTGATTCATCTCTCACAATAATAGAATTGTTCAGATGCTGTCTTGCACAAACAATACCAACTTTTATAGCTGATAAAATTCAATTAAAAACAATGGCTTAAACAAAACAAAAATCCAAATTTAAAACATTCATGATTTAATTCTCAACACTAGTGTCACAATCACGACAACTGTCTGAAAATCGACTGGTCGCATATCAGCTTCGATTAATGGCCCGAATTTCAGACAGATTGCGCCACCATCCATGCGCATCCATACCGCATCCAAACACAAATAAATTGGGCACGGTCAACGCAGTAAAATCAGACTTGATAGGTTTGGTTTGCTGATTGAGCTTGTCCGCCAACACCACTGTACTAACTGAATATGCGCCCAGCTCAAGACATTTTGCGTGAACCGCTTGTAAAGTGACACCCTCGTCTAGGATATCATCCACCAGCAACACTGTTTTTCCATGCAGGTCTTGCGTTGGCAATTTTGCCCACACTAACTCTGCACCAGACAAATTTGCATGGTAGCGATTGGCTTGCACGTAATCCAACTCCACCGGCATCGCTAGCTTGGCTAAAAGCTTAGCTGAAAAATACAAAGCGCCCGTCATCACACACATTAGTACAACAGGGGTGTCTTTGAACTGTTGGTTAATTTGATGCGCGACAACATCAATGGCAGTCTCAACCTCTGAGGCTGAGTATACCAAGGATGAGTTTGCTAGAAGTTGATGTGGGTCAACAGTGACTGTCAATCTGATTACTTAATCCCAGAGGCCACTGATTTTAGATATTCAGCAAAATGTTGAGCGATTTCAGGATGTTTTAGCGCGAGTTCAACGTTGGCCTGCATAAACCCAATTTTGCTGCCACAATCATAACGTTTACCTTCAAACCGATAAGCTAGGATTTTCTCGTATTCCATCAGCATTGCAATGCCGTCGGTCAGTTGAATTTCACCACCTTTGCCAGGCTTCACTTTTTCCAGACACTCAAAAATTTTGCCACTTAATACGTAGCGCCCTACTACCGCTAATGTAGAGGGAGCATCTTGTGGCTGTGGTTTTTCAACAATACCTTTGAGCTGCAATAGATTCTGTTCAATTGGAAAGGCATCTACAATACCGTAGCTCGCCGTTTCAGAGGGCAATACATCCTCCACCCCCAACACTGAAGATTGATGTTTGTCATACACATCCACCATTTGCTTCACAACGGACACTTTGGAATCAATTAAGTCATCGGCCAGAATCACAGAAAATGGCTCATTACCCACCACAGGTCTGGCGCACAATACGGCGTGACCTAACCCCAGTGCCTGAGGCTGGCGTATGTAAATGCAGGATACATTTTTAGGCAAAATACTTCTGAGCATTTTAAGCACATCGTGCTTATTCGCTGCCTCAAGTTCAGCTTCTAGCTCATATGATTTATCAAAGTGGTCTGGAATAGAACGTTTATTTCGACCAGTCACAAATATCAATTCCGTCGCGCCAGCGTCAATGGCCTCCTCGACTGCGTACTGAATCAGTGGCTTATCCACCACAGGTAACATTTCTTTTGGGCTTGCTTTGGTTGCAGGTAGAAAACGAGTACCTAAACCCGCCACTGGAAACACTGCTTTGGTGACTTCTTTTTTCATATCTTTTGCGCCTATTTCTTATTTTTTATTGCTATGGTTTGCGAGTTAAATTCGCGTGAAAAAATGATAGATTTATTACAATTATGGCACTAAAACTTTATTCCAGTAAATTTTTTTATCTCTCTGAGTTGACGTTTAGTCGGCCTACCCGCACCGCGTTCACGCGCTGCAAAGTCCTGCTCGTAAGATTCTTTGCGCGCAATATTTCTTTGTTTGCTCGCCTCGGTTTCTGTATACAATTGCGCTGCTTCCGGAGCACCCCGCCTGATATTGGATAAACCGGTTACGGCCACCTCAACATCCATGTCTTTATTTTTGATGCTAATCAGCATCCCCAATTTCACTTCTCTGGCATTTTTTGCGCGCACGCCATCAATGCGTACTTTGCCACTATCCACGGCATCCGCCGCGATACTTCTGGTTTTAAAAAAACGTGCCGCCCACAACCATTTATCTAGGCGGCAGTGAAGGTCTTCTAAATGGGATGGGGTTGAATTAGACATGCTGTGATTTAATCGTGGTTAACATTCATAAACACTGCATCAAAATGCCTTTAACTCTACTCAATCAATGGCAATTGATGCAGTCTAGCTTGGTTGCTTTCTAGTGTTTTTCGGTAATTGGCCAACGCTAGTTGCGCATGCCCCAATACCGTATGTTCTGGATAATTACCTACATGATTTTGCACACCTGCTGCAATCCCCGTTAAGTACTCAATACCTTCTAGCACATGGTCAATGGCAATAATATGAAACTGCTTTGCCGCTACTGCATCCAACACTTGCTGATCTAGTAGCAAATGACGTTGATTTCTTCTGGGAATAATAACGCCTTGCTGACCGTCCAACCCCAAGGCTTGGCAAACACGGAAGTAACCTTCGATTTTCTCATTCACCCCGCCAATCGGCATCACCTCGCCAAACTGGTTAAGCGCACCGGTAACTGCAATGCCTTGTTTAATTGGCAGCCCAGCCAGTGCAGATAACAATGCGAATAATTCTGCACATGAAGCAGAATCACCTTCCACACCGTTGTATTCCTGCTCGAACACCAAAGAGGCATTTAGACTAAGTGGCGCCAATTGCCAAAAACTGGCACTCAACCAGTTTTGCAAAATAAAAATGCCTTTGTCGTGGTTAGGACCGCTCATGTTCACTTCACGGTCAATGTTGATTAAGCCGGTTTTGCCTGGGTAACAGCGGGCGGTAATGCGTATCGGAGACCCAAAACTGGCGTCACCTAATTCGATGTGTGTTAACCCGTTGACTTGCCCAATCACTTCACCATGCACTTGAATCAACAACTCATTGTCAATGATGGAGTCTCGAATTTGCGACTCAAAATACTGATTTCTTTGTGCTTTTGCTTGGAGGGCTGCATTCACGTGCGCTTCTGTAACCAAGGGCGCATCCCCTGCAAAGGCTACGCTCTCTAACATCAACTGCTCCAAAAAGGCAAAGTTGGTGCTAATGCGCGTTTGATCCTCTTCTAAGCGTTGCAGCGCAATAATTAAAGTCGCCACAGCCTTTTGACTAAAATGTGCGCACTGGTGTACCTGACATTTGTGCGCAATATACCCAGCAATCGCCGCGTAATTCTCTTTATTGGCAGGAATGCGCTCTGCGAATTCAACCTTGATAGGGAAGTAATCAAAGAAATCCGGTTGTTCGTCCAGACAATCATAAAAGTCTTCACGCGTAGCAATCATCACCAATTTGATGTGCGCAGGCATCAATGTGTTGCTAGTTAACACTGTGCTACTTTGCGCGCTGCTTGCGATATCCTCAATTTGCAATGTGCCGTTTCTTAGAAACCGATGCAGTTTTTCAATGATTTGTTGACCATTTTGCTCATCATTCAAAATATCACGGAGGTGAATCATGAGCATGCCGCCATCGGCTTTGTGCAAATTGCCTGCGCGCAGTCTTAAGAATTCTGGTGTAAGCGATGCATCTGTGGTGGATTCGATGGCACCAAACAATGAAGGTAAACTGGGGTCTTTGTCATAGACCACCGGCTGACATAAACCAGCGGTTTGTGTTCCGCGATTGTCCACCAACACATTGACGCGAAAACGTGCAAAAAATGCCTCGTTGATGAGTCCATCGATGGGATTATCCGATTCACTGGGGGGTGGCGGTTGCCAAGCCTCCAGATAGCAAACCACCTCAGGTGGTATACACTTTAGATAGGCAGTTAAATCAGCATTTACATCTGCAAAGGTTTGGACTAACTTAGTGTTCGCTTGCTCCAGCCAGCCACGCATCTGTGCAAGCATTTTGGCCTGCGAATCGACCGCACTCAGATTGGTTAACTCTGCAATTAAAGCACGCGCAAATCCATCCATCTCGGTGCGCAATTTAAAGCCCTGTCCCACTGGCAATTTGATAAGCGTGGGTTGTCCTAATTGATTAAAATCGTAGAGCGCCACAAGATCATGCAAGGCCTGCCCAGCATCGGTTTGCTTGGCCACTTCTTGCATCGCGCTTTGCATGAGTGAGGTGCGACCACTGCCATGCGCCCCCAGCACCAACACATTAAACCCTCTTTGCTGAATATTCAGCCCAAACAGCGCGGCCTTTTTTGCTTCACTTTGCGCAACCCATGCATGGCTATCCGAATGATCATCCGGTTTTGCCAGCAACTCTGCCGTGGATTGAAAGCCAAGACTATCTTGCGTAATTGTGGCATTCAGGGCTTGTTCATTCAGTATGTGCATCTCAATACAATCTTTATTGTGTCCAACGTGCTTTTGCTTCATCGTCTGAAGCCCTGGCTTCTACCCAACGAGCACCTTGCTTATTGGTTTCTTTTTTCCAAAATGGCGCTTGGGTCTTCAAATAATCCATGATGAACTCACAAGCAGAAAATGCAGCTTGGCGGTGTGCACTGGAGATGGCCACCAGCACAATCTGATCGGTAGGCATCAACGTGCCTACACGATGAATGACTACCGCATCCATAACATCCCAGCGCTGTTTAGCCTCGTCCACAATCCGCTGCAAAGCTTTTTCAGTCATTTCAGGATAGTGTTCCAAGGTCAGTGTACTGACATCAGCACCGTCGTTGATATCTCGCACCAAACCGACAAAACTGACAATCGCACCCACCTGCGGCTTATTGTTTCGCAAATCAGCCAGCACTTGCGCCATATCAAAATCGTCCGTTTGAACTTTTACCACTATTAACCACCTGTTACCGGAGGGAAAAAAGCCACTTCGTCACCGTCTTCAAAGGTTGCCAAATCATCTACCAAGTTATGATTGATGGCCGCTCTGACCACTAATTTGCCGCTAAATAAATTAGCCCATACCTCACCACGCTTGGATAACCAATGCTTAAGCGCAGTAATGGTTTCCACATCTTCTGGCAACACCACATCCTCCGCGGAGTAATTGACGGCCTCTTTGATACGTGCGAAATACAACACTTTAATTTGCATAAGCTCTACTTTTGATTGAAAACTATTCATCCACCTCATCTAGCAAATCAATGGGTTGATCACTAAGTTCAACACGCTCAATTTGTGCGAAGCGTCGGGTAATTTTTTGGCTACTGATATGGACATCCTGCGCATTTTCGTGCGCTTGACGGATATTGTCGGCGAGTTTTTTCATACGCACATCAAAACGCTCAAAATCTTTGCTTAATTTGCCCAGTTCATCTTTGATGATGTGTACCTGTTTACGCATTTCCACATCTTTTAGCACAGCACGTGCGGTATTCAACACTGCCATTAGGGTGGTGGGTGATACCACCCAAACGCGTTTATTCATTGCATAATCAATGACTTCCGGATGATACGCATGGATTTCGGCAAACACTGCTTCTGCAGGGATAAACATGACCGCGCCATCTGAAGTGATATTAGGAATGATGTATTTAGTCGCAATATCATCGACGTGTTTTTTCACATCTGCTTTAAATTGCTTCTCGGCTTGCAATTGCATGGCCTCGCTAAGGCTGCTATCGAACATGCGGTGATAGTTTTCTAACGGAAACTTGCTGTCCACTGCGACAGTGCCAGTTGGCTCAGGCAAAAATAATGCACAGTCCACACGCGTGCCATTGTCAAAGGTATGCTGCATTTTAAAGCTAGCGGTTGGTAACACATTGCGTACCAAGCCTTCCAATTGCACTTCACCATAGGCGCCACGGCTACGCTTATCACCCAACAATTCTTGCAAGCTCACCATATTGGTGCTCAAGCCATCGATTTTCTTTTGTGCTTCGTCGATAGTCGCCAATCGTTCCATCACGCTGACAAACGTCTCATTGGTTTTTCTAAAGCCTTCTTCCAAGCGCTCAGAGACTTTGCCACCAATCTCTTCTAAACGAGCATCGACAATCTTACTCAATGTATCAATCGTCTGGGTCAGGGAGGTGGTAGCTTTCAACATGGTGTCTTGCATCATGCCTTGCTGTGATTTGCCTTGCTCACTCAAGGTTTTGTGCAGAGTTTCTAATACAGTTTCACGCGTTGTCGCTAGACTTGTGTTTTGTGCTAACTGCAGTGCCTGCATGGCTTCTCTGGTGGCTTGCAGCTCGTGAGACACAGCAAATTTTAGACGTTCACTATTGTCTTGTGTGGCGTTATTTAATCTGTCACCGAGCTTATTCAGACCATCATTTAAATCGAGCAACATGGCGCGGTGTTTTTCTTCTAGCTGCTGAATCAACAAAGTGTTTGATTGTTGCTTGATGATACGCAATAAGAGCCACAACACTGCGGCCAACATGACAATCGCAATTACTAACAATAAGAGGTTTATATCCATAACCAGGATTATAACGGATGTGACCGCCTATCTATCAGCTCAAACAAAAAAGCTCTTAAGCATAGCTTAAGAGCTTTTTGACCACACATAGCATTCACTCGCAGCATTTGCCGCTAGTGTTAAGAAATATATTTAAAACAAATTTGGTATTGATATGAGGTGTATCAAACAAAGCGTTTGATAGCAAGCACTGTAGCGTGTTACACGACAGCAATCATTGCATCCACACCACCCACAACCAGCAACATTAAAATGCTAAAAAATAGTATTTTTACATTTAAACTCATATAGTTAAGCCGTATAAAGAAAGTGATACATCACAATAATGATGCAAATCATACAACTAATAAAATAAAATTGCTAATATTTTTTTACTATCTTCTTCATTTATAAGCATTTTCATAGATATAAATGATTTTTCACTCAAAAACCTTTACTAAAAATGCTTCGGTTGCAGGCACCTTTAGATTTGTGAGCACCTTAAACACTGTGTTAGAGTAAATCGCTTGATAGGTAAAAGAAGCGAACAGAACGATGATTAAGCTCAAATTATTACTGGGTCAATGGCTGGCCAAGCTCACACGTAAACTCAAAAACAACTTCTATATATACCTTGCCTCGCTATTCACTATTCTGGTGTTATTAGATGCCAGCGTGTTCCACGTAGGCCTCAACATGCGGGATAAAGCGTTTGATTTCATGGTGAAGCACCGCGTCATCCAAGCAAAGGCCGATCCACAAATCATCATCGTGGATATTAATGAGGCCAGTCTGGCTGCATTCTCAAAGGAATATGGACGCTGGCCTTGGCCTAGACAAGTATTGGGGGAGTTTGTAGAAAACATTCAAGCGCAAAAGCCCAATGCGATTGTGTTTGATATCGTTTTTAGTGATGCAGACATCTATAACCCAGACAGCGATGCTTACTTTAACGATGTGATTGGCGCCAGTGACAATGTGTTCTTTCCCATCTTAAGGTTAGACCCCTCTCAAGATAAGCTCAGCCAACTAAAATACGCACAAATTCCCGGCATACAGGCTTACCCAGATCATAATCAGAATGCCACGGTCGCCGCCATTATGCCGTTTTTTGAGGGGGCTCAGAAAGCAAACCGCTTGGGTACACACAACGTTTACCCAGATAACGATGGCATTGTGCGTGAATACCGAATTTATCACACCGACGAGGGCTGGCGTCTACCCTCGCTACCTGAAGTGGTGGCCAAATATGCGGGTGGGTCACTGGTAGATGTGCCACAAAACATGCTGATGAATTGGCGCGGAAAACCTTTTAGTTATCAATACGTGACATTTAGCGATGTCTTTACCGATTTAACCAGTCAACACAAAAAGCGCTCACAAAGTGAATTCACTGACAAAATAGTCATCATCGGCTCCACAGCCGCGGGTTTGTTTGATATTAAACCCACCGCTATGGACAAACAGTTTCCCGGAGTAGAGGTGCTAGCAACAGCCATCGACAATGTGAAACACGGTGACTACCTCAAAGTTTGGCGTGGTAAAACACCTTACATCATCCTGAGTTTGTTGTTGATTTGGATCACTACGTTGGCGTTTTACTTCAAGGTTGATCGTGATAAATTCAACTCCATCTTCACCGGCAGCCAAGTGGGCTTATTAGCGCTCTCGTACATTGGCATTAACGTCAGTAATACTTATTTAGACCTCACCGGCCCGATTTTGTGGGCAGTGGCGTTATTTGGTATTGCTAAGATTTATGCTCTCGCCACCGACCGTGCCTTGCAACGTTGGCTCACGTTTGGGGTACAGGCAAATGCAGACCACACCTGCGTGCTGATGCTAGCGGCAAGCGTTGAAAGCGATGAGCCGTTGGGTGATGTAGTGATGAAAAAATTGAAACGTAAATTAGAGCTTACCAGCACTACCCCCAGCACCGTTGAAGTGCTGCTTGGGACACAAACTGGGATTTGGGGATTATTTGGGGATATGGTGATTGTGAGCTGGTTATATTCAGATGAAAAACCCGAATATAAAAGCACAGCGCAACAAGATGCACAGCGCATGATGGACAGCTTACCAGCCCATATCGAGTCACTCGGTCTACCAAAACAAACGTTGATTCGTTATGCATCGCATGAAGGGAAATTATTGCAATCAAATACACCCGCCAACAGTCAAACTTTGGGTGCGCAATGGCGCACACTGTTTGCGCAACTCATCATTCAGCTTGAACACGGAGACCGTGCAGAAACAAAGGATATCGCATGAAACTGAAAACTCTACTTTATTTGATCACCACAGCTAGCTTAAGCATAGCTGTGAATGCATTCGCAGCCGAAACCGGCACTGCTTTAAAAGCAGACACCTTGCGCGCACAACCCTTTGCAGACGCAAAATCATCTGGTGCGCTTACTAAGAACGAGCCGTTGGAAATATTGACGAAGAAAGGCGCCTGGTTACAGGTCAAGACCAAAAAGTCCACTGGTTGGGTACGTTTACTCTCTATAAAACGCACTAATTCCAACACTTCACTTAAAGGCACGGTCGATGTTGCCACTGGACGCGCCGGTACCGGAAAGGTAGTTTCTACTACTGGGATTCGCGGTTTAAGTGCTGAAGAGTTGAAGTCTGCACAATTCAATGAGGCCGAAATGAAAAAGTTAGATAGTTTGGCGGTGAGCAAAGCAGACGCGCAGCAATTTGCATCGAGCGGTGGACTCAGTAGTAATAAAACTACTTACCTGAAAGGAGTGAAATAATGCATAAGCCTATCATTGCCCTGTTGATTGCCTCAGGACTTATCACCAACGCATATGCTTTAGATTTAGGCAAGGCCTTGGAAGGCGTTGTGAAAGAGAAAATCCAAGAAACCACGGGCACAAAATCAGAGCCTGCCCAAGCAGAGAATGCAACCAATCCAGCTAATGCAGCGGAGACACCAGCTGCGAAGCCACAAATTAACTGGAAAAGCCCTAGCCGTGAGGAAGAGGTTGCGATTGGGCGTGAAGTGACCGGCAGTTTGCTGGGGGCAGCCCCGTTGGTGAAGGATGATGGTTTACAACAATACGTTAATAAAGTTGGCCGCTGGGTGGCCAATCAATCCGAACGTCCTGATTTACCTTGGAAATTTGGTGTGATTGAAAGTAACGACTTGAATGCGTTTGCCGCGCCAGGTGGCTATGTGCTGATTACCAAGGGCTTATATCAAACCTTTCAAAATGAGGCGCAGTTGGCTGGGGTTTTAGGACATGAAATTGCCCATGTAGTAAAGAAGCACCATTTAAAAGTGATGCAAAAACAAGCATTACTGGATATGGGAGCTGGTTTGTTGGGTGACAAATTTGGCGATAACAAACTGTCTCAAAAAGCGATTAGTACTGGCGCTGAGATTAGCGCACGTAATCTGGACAAAAGTGCAGAGTATGAAGCCGACCGCATGGGCATGATACTCGCCTATCGCGCGGGGTATGATGTTTATGGCTTGCCAGAGGTATTGCAAAATATGGCGCAAATCAACAAAAGTGATGACAGCGTTGCCTTGTTATTCAAGACGCACCCTCACCCGGATGAGCGTTTAGCGCAGCTAGGAGAAAGCGCGGGTAATCAATTGGATGCGCTTAAGACTGGTAAAACTTTAGAGAACCGCTTATATCGATTAAGATAAAAGCCTTCAACATCATCTAGGTGTGGGCTACACCCATTTATTGGTTCTGCATTCACTCTTAATGTAGGCGTAGTAAATGGGTGCCGCCACAATGCCTGGAATACCAAAAGCAGCCTCCATCGTCAGCATCGCTACCAACAACTCCCAAGCGTGCGCGCGGATTTGCCCACCGACAATACGGGCATTTAAAAAGTACTCCAGTTTATGAATCACCACCAAAAAAAGTAATGAGCTCAGGGCAATCCCAAGTGAATGGCTCATACTCACCACGACAATAATGGTATTGGAGATTAAATTACCCACCACAGGCAACAAGCCCACAATAAAGGTAATTAAAATCATGGTCTTAGCAAAAGGCAACTCAATGCCAAACATGGGCAACACCACAGCCAAATAGATACCCGTGAAAGCAGCGTTGATGGCGGATATGCGCACTTGCGCAAATACAATATTGCGAAAAGCTTCGGCAAATAAGGTTACGCGATCCACCATGCTACGCGCAAACGCGGGGTAACGATCGCGTTGCGTTGCCTCACGCAGCGCAAGCATGGCACCAATCACCATGGCAATCAGCATATGTGCAATATGCCGCCCTGCTTCTTTACCTAAAAATTGAATGTCTTTGGAATGCGCCCGCAACCACTCGGTGACGGTTTGTTGCAAAGTCACTGCATTCGCCGGCAAGTGCGAATCCACCCACTCAGGGAGTATCTTGCGCGAATCCGCAATGATTTCCGCCATTTGCCCAATCAACAACGTCAAACCGCCAGAATCAGAGCGTAACAACGCTACCAATCCCATGCCAATCAGCGTCAACAAACCAATAATCAACACCGCTAACAGCGCTACCGCAATCACTTTGGCACCTTTACCAGGTAGCCTGCGGGCAATATAGGGTGAAATAATGTGCACCAACTCGAACACCAATAAACCAGCCAACAATGCTGGTAATAGATGCACGTGCAACACAAACAACATGGCAAACACCATGAGGATCCATGCCACAATATCGTATCGATCGAAGGTATTCTCAGTCGCTTGCATGCTTGCCCTTTTATGCTTGAAAACGTTGTTGAAACTGTTGTGCTGATTGCGCTGGCAACTTCACAACAAAATGTGCAGCATCATCAAATATTTTATCGATGACCGTGCCTTTAATTTTAGCCAACTCTCGGGTGAGTTCGTCCACTCGTTTGTAGCTGGTGGTGATTTTAATTTCCTGCATTTCAATATAGGGCATGGTGCCGGCTTGCTCAAGCGCAAGCTTTGCAGTGCCGCCATAGGCTTTCACTAATCCACCGGTGCCCAAATTAATACCACCATAGTAGCGTATCACCCCCACGCAAACATTGATGTATTGCTGACCATCCAAAATCTGCAAAATGGGTTTGCCTGCAGTGCCTGAAGGCTCACCAGCATCTGAAAAACGCGGAATGACTCCCTCAGCCGTTTTAATCCGATAGGCATAAGCCAAGTGATGCGCTGTTGGGTGCTGCGAAGCCATGTATCTTAAAAAGGTAGCGACCTCGCGCTCGGTTTCACAACATTTGGCTTGTGCGATAAACCGCGACTTTTGAATGGTTTGCTCAGCCCCTGCTGGCTGCTGGAGGGTAATCATGCTGCTTGTTCTATGCATTAAGACAAGCCTGTGATTTTACCATCTTCATTCACACCAATACGCTCACTGGCAGGCTGCTTGGGCAAACCGGGCATGGTCATGATGTCACCACAAATCGCTACAATAAAGCCCGCGCCGCGCGACAAGCGCAAAGATTTTACCGTGAGGGTATGTCCACTTGGCGCATTGCGTAACGATGGGTCCGATGAAAACGAGTACTGTGTTTTGGCAATACACACAGGAAAGTCTTGATAATGGCTTGAAAACGCCGCCAATTGCTGTTGAGCTAAATTGCTATATTCAACCTTGTCAGCACCGTACAGCTTGCTGGCAATGGTTGAGATTTTTTCAGCTAACGGTAATGAAGACGGATAAAGCGTTTGAAAGTGAGATGGTTGGCGTGCAAGATAATCCACAACCGTGTGTGCCAAATCGGTTGCCCCCGCCGCCCCTTCGGCCCAATGCTTGCAAATACAAATACCATAACCCAAATCCCGCACAGCTTGTTGCAAGGCAGCTACTTCGTTGGGGGTATCCTGCGTGAAGTGATTGATGGCCACTACCACTTGCATGCCAAAGCATTCACGCAGGTTATGCAAATGCCTTTTCAGGTTATCCAACCCTATTAACAGGCTTTCGACACTCTCCTGATTCAAGGTACTTAATTCAGCACCACCGTGATATTTGAGCGCACGAATTGTTGCAACCAAAACCACCACATTGGGCTGGATACCACTTAAGCGGCATTTAATGTCGAAAAACTTTTCTGCGCCCAAATCGGCACCAAAGCCAGCCTCAGTCACTACATAATCCGCCAACTTCAATGCGGTTTTGGTAGCCACCACAGAGTTACAGCCATGCGCAATGTTAGCAAACGGGCCGCCGTGCACTATCGCAGGTGTATGCGCGATGGTTTGGACTAAATTAGGCTGGAACGCATCTTTTAATAACGCGGTCATGGCGCCCTGCGCCTTTAAGTCAGCGGCATACACCGGCTGTTGCTGACTGTTCAATCCAATTTGAATGCGGCCAAGACGCTCATTGAGATCTTGCAAACTCTCTGCCAAACAAAAAATAGCCATCACCTCAGATGCCACGGTAATGTCAAACCCGGTATCCGTTTCATGATGTTGGTGTATGGTCAACCGACGCAAAGCGCGGTCATTCATATCCATGCAACGGCGCCATGTTACTTGTTGAATATCCAAGGCATTGCCATGGTGAATATGGTTATCCACCAATGCCGCCAACAAATTATTAGCCCCAGTAATGGCATGAAAATCACCCGTAAAATGCAGATTGATATTTTCCATGGGCAACAGCTGCGCAAGTCCACCGCCTGTCGCCCCACCCTTCATTCCAAACACTGGTCCTAAAGAGGGTTCACGCAAGCAGGCAACAGCGCGTTTGCCAATCTGATTAAGTGCATCAGCTAGGCCAATAGTCGTCGTCGTTTTTCCCTCACCGGCTGGGGTTGGGCTAATGGCCGTCACTAAAATCAAACTGCCATTAGGTCGATTCTGTAAGGATTGCGTATAGGCGCGGTCTAGTTTTGCGATGTAATGACCGTAGGGAATGAGTGCTTCACTAGGAATATCAAACTGTTCAGCAATGGTCGAAATTGGCTTAAGCGTGGCGGCTTGCGCAATTTCGATGTCTGAACGCATAAGAAATCCTTATCTAAGCACTGAATGCAATCAAATTGAAAAACAAACTCGGTTACTTTTTACCTAAAATTGAACCAAGCACACCACGAATAATGCTACGACCCAGCTGCGATCCAATGGCTCTAGCGGCCGATTTTGCTGCACTTTCCAGAACAGAGTCTGAGCGGCTCGTTCTTTTACCACCCAACACCCCACCCCAGTCAAAGCCATGTTCTTCCTGCTTGGGGGCTTCTTCAGCTGCCACTTCAACCGCACGTTTTTTTAATATTTCGTAGGCCGATTCTCTATCCACTTGTTTCTCATAGACACCCGCCACTAATGATTGACGCATCACAGCAGCACGCTCCGCATCGTTAGCAGGTCCAATTCGACTCTTAGGCGGACACACCAGCGCGCGCTCTACTGGCGAAGGGATGCCCTTCTCGTCTAAGAAGGAAACCAATGCCTCGCCCACACCCAACTCTGTGATAGCGGTTTTGACGTCTACCTTAGGGTTAGATCGAAAGGTTTCAGCAGCAGAATTGACTGCTTTCTGGTCACGCGGCGTAAACGCTCTTAAAGCATGTTGTACGCGGTTGCCAAGCTGACCTAAAACAATATCGGGGATATCGAGCGGGTTTTGACTGACAAAATACACCCCCACACCTTTGGAACGAATCAATCGCACGACCTGCTCAATCTTTTGCATGAGAGCCTGGGGGGCGTCATTGAATAACAAATGTGCCTCATCAAAGAAAAACACCAGTTTTGGCTTTTCCAAATCCCCCACTTCGGGCAACTTTTCAAACAGTTCAGATAACAGCCACAACAACAACGTGGCATACACGCGTGGTGAGTTAAAGAGTTGATCGGAAGCCAGAATACTCACCACACCGCGACCTTGCGCATCAGTTTGCATCAAATCATCTAGATTGAGCGCTGGCTCACCAAACAACAGTTCACCTCCCTCGGTTTCCAACTGCAATAGTGCGCGCTGAATCGCACCTACACTGGCGGCTGAAATATTGCCGTATTCGGTTTGATATTGCGCAGAGTTCTCCGCACAATGCTGCGACATGGCACGCAAGTCTTTCAAATCCAGCAGCAACCAACCTTGGTCATCGGCAATTTTAAAAATCGCATTCAATACACCGGACTGCACATCATTCAGATTCAGCATACGCGCCAAGAGCAATGGCCCCATCTCCGCCACGGTAGTGCGAACTGGGTGCCCTTTTACGCCATACACATCCCAAAACATGACTGGCGAGGCAGTGGGCACATGGTCGGTCATGCCTAATTGCTGCACACGCGCATCAACTTTAGGGTTGCCGCCACCCACTTGGCTCATGCCTGACAAATCACCCTTCACATCAGCCATGAATACTGGCACACCAATATCGGAGAATCCTTCAGCCAAACTTTGTAATGTCACGGTTTTACCAGTACCGGTCGCCCCAGCAATCAAGCCATGTCGATTGGCCATTTTTGGCAAAATGTGTAAAAAGTCTAGAGATTTGGCGATGCGTAGATTAGGCGTTGTCATATTGCTAGTTCACAAAAAAATATAAGATTAAAAGTCACCACGTCGCGCTTTTTCCATCAGTTGAATGAGCGCGTCTTCTAACGTTTGCGCCGATTGAACTGCACGTGCAGTGGGGTTTTTGATGCTTTTTAAGTCATAGGTTGGACGATCCAAACCAAGATAGAGCTGGTTTTGTTTTTCATAGATGGCAATTCGGCAAGGCGCAAATACCAGAAACTCCGGATGATCGAGAATGATTTCAGTTCCCATACTCAAATTGCAGAAAGAGCGCACCTCTTTGATGCCTTGTGGATCCACACCACGCTGCTTCATGTGTTCACCGATTGGAAAGTTAGCCGGATTGACGAAGTTCATCCCTTCGGAAAGCGATTTAAGGCTATCAACCAAGTCTTGATAGCTCACACCCTGCTTTACCGGCACTTCGTAAATGGCCGTCGTCAAATCAATATCCGGCATACCATGGCCCACTGCTTTGGTAACAGGCTGAGTACTCTGATGCTTGCTAACATGGGCGCATGCTAAGAGCGTCAACATCATAGCCGCAAGTATTAAGACACGCATGATTATGTCCCTTTCAGAGTCTGCATTACTGTTCTGAAGTAAGCGCTTTAACATCAAGCTCAGGCGAAAGCAGTTGCATGAAGCTTAGCATATAGCCGCGCAAAAATGCATCCTTCCTCACGCCCAAATATGTGGTGCTATCCGGAAATAAGTGGCTGCAATCTACGCTCACTAATGGCGCGTCACGTTTTTCGTCATATGCCATATTAGCAATTAAGCCTATACCCAACCCAAGGTTGACGTAGGTTTTAATTACGTCGGCATCAATCGCAGTCAATACAATATTTGGTGTTACGCCAGCATCATGGAATACTTTGGAGACCAGTGTACCGCCGGTGAATGCAAAATCGTACGTAATCAGCGGATAAGCGCCAATATCTTGCAACGAAATAGAAGACTGAGTGGCCAAAGGGTGCTGACTTGGCATGACTAAACAACGGTTCCATTGATAGCAGGGCAACGTGAGCAGGCGCTCATCCAAACTAATGGTCTCGGTAGCAATACCAATATCCGCCTCACCACTTGCCACTTGCGCCGACACCTGGCTTGGATTGCCTTGGTGAATGGTCAGTTTAACGTTAGGAAACATCTGAATAAATTGCTGCACCGCAGAAGGCAACTTATAGCGTGCTTGCGTATGCGTGGTGGCAATGGTTAATGTACCGGTTTCCACACGGCTAAACTCATCCCCTACACGTTTGATATTTTGCATATCAAACATCACTTGTGCAGCCAATTTGAGTATTTGCCGACCTGGCTCGGTAATGCCCACCAAACGCTTGCCGTTGCGCTGAAATATTTGCAATCCCAGCTCCTCCTCTAGCAATTGAATTTGTTTGCTGACGCCAGGTTGAGAGGTATGTAGTGCCTCTGCCGCTGAAGATATATTTAACCCTTGCTGTGCCACTTCATGCACGTATTTTAGCTGGTGTAATTTCATTTATTCAACCCAAACTACCTCAGTCAATATAATTATCCAGTATATAGAAATAATCAATTATTATTAATAAATAATATATTAAATGTTAAAATATGCGGTTATTTTCTTCAAAATATCCCATATACAATGAATTACTATTTCATATTAGCAGGATTTGTTGTTGGCTTCCTAGTCGGGCTGACCGGTGTTGGTGGCGGCTCACTCATGACCCCTATTTTACTGATTTTCTTCAACGTCAAAGCGGCTGTCGCCGTCGGTACAGATTTACTTTATGCGTCCGTGACCAAGTCTGTCGGCATATTTGCACATGGTAAATTGGGTAATATTGATTGGAATATCGTCAAGCTGCTAGGTATAGGCAGCATTCCAGCCTCCATAGCCACTATTTTCTTTTTAAAAACCATCGACATAGACTCAAGCAGTGCCATCGCCACTATTAAATTTTGGTTGGGCGTTGCATTAATTGTAACTTCCGTTGCCGTATTATTTAGAAACAAACTCCAGCAATTATCTGGCAAAAGCCACTGGGTTGCACCGCAATATGTACCGTTTGCTACGGTCTTGCTGGGTGTGGTGTTAGGGACACTGGTTACATTAACCTCGGTGGGCGCCGGCGCATTAGGTGTGACCGCCTTGATTATTCTTTACCCTAAAGAAAAAATCACCACCATTGTTGGCAGTGACATTGCCCACGCTGTACCGCTCACGCTGATTGCAGGCTTAGGCCATGCCTCATTGGGCACCATTGATTACCCACTGTTAGGCACACTGCTGATAGGCTCTATTCCAGGTATCTATTTGGGCAGTCACATGAGCTCTAAAGTAGCAGAGCATTGGGTGCGAATTGCACTGGCCGCAATACTGATTTTTGTAGGCTTAAAACTGGTTTTACATTAAAATATCGCCTCTGTTAGGAAACACCATAATTTATGTATAAATACGATGCAATTGACCAACAAATCGTTGATGAGCGTGTAAAACAATACCGCGATCAAACACGCCGCTACTTGGCAGGCGAGCTCTCTGATGACGAATTCCGTCCGCTCCGTTTACAAAACGGCTTATATATTCAACGCCACGCCCCTATGCTGCGCATTGCGGTACCTTACGGAATGCTTTCCAGCAAGCAATTACGCAAATTAGGCGATATTGCCAAGCGTTACGACAGGGGCTATGGTCACTTCAGTACACGCCAAAATTTACAACTTAACTGGCCTAAACTGGAAGACGTGCCAGAGATTTTGGCAGAATTGGCCACGGTACAAATGCACGCGATTCAAACGTCTGGCAATTGCATTCGCAACATCACCACAGATCAATTTGCCAGCATTGCACCTGACGAAGTGATCGATCCGCGTGCGATGGCCGAAGTCATGCGCCAATGGAGCACGTTCCATCCAGAATTTGCATTATTGCCACGTAAATTCAAAATTGCGGTGTCCGGCACCAAACAAGACCGTGCCATCGTGCAAGCACATGATATTGGCTTGGAATTCTACAAAGACAGTAATAACCAAGTCGCGATTAAAGTATGGGTAGGTGGTGGTTTAGGCCGCACGCCAATATTGGGTACAGTCATCCGTGAACATTTGGAATGGCAACACGCACTTACATATTGCGAGGCGATTATCCGCGTATACAACATGCACGGCCGTCGCGATAATGCTTATAAAGCGCGTATCAAAATCCTAGTGAAAGCCTTAGGCATTGAAGAGTTTAGTAGTCAGGTAGAAGAAGAATGGGCACATATTAAAGATGGTCCCAACACGATTACTGAAGCTGAACTTCATCGCGTGGCGCAGCATTTTGAGCCTATGCCTTACCAAACACTACCAGCGCATGATGCCAGCTTTGACGCTGCATTAGCAAGCAATCCGGCTTTTGCGGCTTGGGTAAAACGTTGCACCCATGCGCACAAACAACCAGGCTACCGTGCTGTGACCCTTTCACTCAAGCCACATGGTAAAGCGCCTGGCGATATCACATCCGAACAAATGCACGTAGTGGCAGACTTGGCGGACGCCTATAGCTTTGGTGAACTGCGCGCATCACACGAGCAAAACTTGATTTTAGCGGATGTCAAATTAAGCGACTTATTCGGCGTTTGGGAAAAAGCACGTGCGGCTGGTTTGGCAACGCCAAATATTGGCTTGCTAACAGATATTATTTGCTGCCCGGGCGGTGACTTTTGTTCATTGGCTAATGCAAAGAGCATCCCAATTGCCGAAGCGATTCAGATGCAATTTGATAACTTAGATTACTTATACGAGATTGGCGATATTGAACTGAATATTTCCGGTTGTATGAATGCCTGCGGTCACCACCATGTAGGCCATATTGGTATTTTAGGCGTGGATAAAGACGGTTCAGAATGGTACCAAGTCACGATAGGCGGCAAACAAGGTAACGATGCAAGCATCGGCACGGTCATTGGTCGTGCATTCTCAGCTGATGAAATGCCGGGCGTGGTACAACGCTTGATTGAGGTATATTTAAAAGAGCGTACTGATGAAGAACGCTTTATCGATACCGTACGCCGCCTAGGTATTGCCCCTTTCAAAGCTCACGTTTACGCTGAGAAGGAGGCCGCATGAGCAACTTGATTAAAGACAATGCGGTAGTTGCTGATGAATGGATACGCGTGGTTCCACCAAGTTTAGGTGAAGAAGTCGTCAAAAAACAAGCCGGGAAAGTGGTGCTATTCAAGCTGACTGGCGAGCCAACTTACTCACCTGAACAAATAGCAGCTACAACGATTCCCGCTTCTGGAAAAATACTACTGCCATTGACTGTGTGGCAAGCGAACGTTGAGCGTCTGGCTAGCCGCATGGCAGCAGGAGAAATTGGCATTTTAATCGCCACTCATGAGCCTTTAGAAGCCCTTGCAGCAACATTTTCAGACATCAATGAGCTTCCACTAATAGCAGTGTTTGTAGAGCGCTTCCCGGATGGTCGTATTTTTACCATCGGTAACTTGCTACGTACGCGCTACGGCTATAAAAACGAGTTACGTGCAGTAGGCGATGTGTTGCGTGACCAACTATTTTTCTTGAAACGCTCAGGTTTTAATAGCTATTTAATTCGTGCTGACCGCTCAGCTGAAGATGCGTTGGCCAGCCTGCAAGACTTTACACAGCCTTACCAAGGTGCCGTCGATGAAGCATTACCAGTCTGGCGCAGAGTCAATCGCACATGAACGAACAAGTAAGCATGCTTAAACCAGCCGCGAGCAATCCGGCCACATCGCCGAAACTTACTGATGAGCTAGTTCAAAGCGTAATCTCTAAACGTGCCCAAGTACTAGCCTTGCTAAAGTCCGCAAGTACTGAGTTCAACGGCATCACGTTTGCAAATAGCTATGGCGCAGAGGATATGGTGTTGACCGACATCATCATGAAAGAATCATTGCCCATTGAGATTTTCTCGTTGGACACTGGCCGCCTACCTGCCGAAACCTACACATTGATGGGTGAGGTGGAGAGTACTTACCAGACCAAGCCTGTCGTTTTTTTCCCGAAGCATGAAGCAGTAGAGCAATACGTACACACTAATGGCATTAACGCATTTTATGAAAGCATAGAGCTACGCAAAGCCTGCTGCCATATGCGTAAGGTAGAGCCATTACAACGTGCACTCGCTGGCAAGCAAGCATGGGTCACCGGTATGCGTGCTGAGCAAGCGGCAACACGTACTAGCTTGCCTGCACGCGAGTTTGATGCAGGCAACCAATTGGAAAAGTTTAATCCACTCAGTGACTGGACCGAAAAAGAAGTATGGGCGTATATCCGTATGTTTAACGTACCTTACAATGCACTGCACGACCAATTCTATCCCAGTATTGGCTGCGCACCCTGCACGCGTGCTGTCGCCATGGGTGAAGACATTCGTGCCGGCCGCTGGTGGTGGGAAGACCCCACTTCCAAAGAATGCGGCTTGCACGTCAAAAAGTAAATTTTAACTAGTAACGATTATGACCACATCAAAAAAAACCTTAAGCCATCTCGATTGGCTAGAAGCCGAAGCGATTCATATCTTGCGTGAAGTAGCCGGGCAATGCTCAAACCCTGTGTTGCTATTCTCAGGCGGTAAAGATTCTCTTTGCATTTTGCGCTTGGCTGAAAAAGCATTCCGCCCAGGCCGTTTCCCCTTCCCTCTGATGCACATCGATACCGGTCACAACTATCAAGAAGTGATTAACTTCCGTGACCAGCGCGCAGCAGAACTGGGTGAGCGCTTAATCGTGCGTTCAGTAGAAGACTCCATGAAGCGTGGTACAGTCGTTTTAAAAACACCCGACGAACCACGCAACAAGCATCAATCTGTCACGCTACTAGAAGCGATTGAAGAGTTTGGTTTTGATTGTTGCATCGGTGGTGCACGACGCGACGAAGAAAAGGCACGTGCCAAGGAGCGCATCATGAGTTTCCGTGATGAGTTTGGTCAGTGGGATCCCAAAAACCAGCGCCCAGAACTATGGAACCTGTATAACGCACGCTCACACAAAGGCGAAAACATTCGTGCCTTCCCGATTTCCAACTGGACGGAAATGGACGTTTGGCAATATATCGAGCGTGAGAAGTTAGAGTTACCCAGCATTTACTTTGCGCATCAACGTGACATTGTCATGCGTGGCGGCGCAATTGTGCCAGTGAATGTGCCATTGGTGTCGGGCGAAGTGATTATGCCGCCCAAAGCCGGTGAAGAAGTCATCAATATGCAAGTACGCTTTAGAACCGTAGGCGATATCACTTGCACGGCACCTGTGATTTCAGATGCGGACTCTACCAGTAAAATTGTATTGGAAACTGCTACCACCACTATTACAGAGCGTGGTGCAACACGCTTGGACGACCAGACATCGGACGCCTCTATGGAGCAGCGTAAAAAAGAAGGCTATTTCTAATATGACAACACAACATAACGACTCACTATTACGCTTCATGACCTGCGGCTCTGTCGATGACGGCAAAAGCACGCTGATTGGTCGCCTGCTGTTTGATACCAAAACTATTTTGGCAGATACCCTGACACAGATTTCCAATACCTCTAAAAAACGTGGGATGGAAGCCGTAGACTTATCTCTATTGACCGATGGTTTACAAGCTGAGCGTGAACAAGGCATTACTATTGACGTGGCTTACCGCTACTTCAGCACTGGCACACGCAAATACATCATTGCCGATGCCCCTGGGCATGAGCAGTACACCCGGAATATGGTGACCGCCGCTTCTACAGCCAACTTAGCAATTATCCTGATTGACGCACGCAAAGGCGTTCTGACGCAAACCCGCCGTCACAGCTATTTGGCACATTTGGTGGGCATTCCACACATCGTGGTGGCTGTAAATAAAATGGATTTGGTCAATTACGATCAAGCGGTCTACAACAAAATTTGTGCTGATTACAAAGCCTTTGCCGAAGAAATCGGTTTGGCACAAGCGCGCGATATTCGCTTTATCCCGATGTCTGCACTCAATGGCGATATGCTGGTAGACCGTTTGGATAATATGCCATGGTACCAAGGTGAAACGCTGCTAGAAATGTTAGAGCAAGCGCCCGCTGCACATACTGAGCAATCCGAGCAGTTCCGCTTCCCGGTGCAATTTGTGTGCCGTCCGCACGATTCAGCCAATCCTGAACTGCACGACTTCCGAGGTTTTATGGGCCGCGTAGAATCTGGTGAGATAGCTGTTGGCGATGCAGTGACAGTACTACCAAATGGCTATCAATCCAAAGTTAAAGCGATTCAATTAGGTGATGTGCAATTGGCAAGCGCACAAACCGAGCAAAGCATCACCTTGTTGCTAGAAGATGAAATCGACACTTCACGCGGTGACATGATTGTGAAATCTGACGAAGCACCAGAGGCGGTTAAGCAAATTGAAGCATTTGTTTGCTGGCTGTCTGAAACACCACTCTCTCTCGCACGCACTTACATTGTGCGTCACACCACACGTGAATCTAAGGCCAAGATAGGCGCGATTCAATACAAAGTGGATGTAAATACATTGGAGCAACAATCGGCCACAGATTTGAAAATGAACGACATTGCACGTTTGAGTTTTAAACTGGCGCAACCCCTGATGGTAGACAGTTACAAAACCAACCGTGCAACCGGTGCATTTATTGTGATTGACGAGAGCAATAATAATACTGTTGGCGCGGGTATGATTGTCTAGACTATCGTATAGCCACTAAATCTAATAAAATAACGTATTCGCTTATACAGCATTAAAGGAAATAAAAATGACTTATGTCGTTACCGAAAATTGTATTCAGTGCAAATATACCGATTGTGTAGACGTATGCCCTGTTGATTGCTTTGTAGAAGGCCCGAACTTTTTGGCCATTAATCCGGATGAGTGTATTGATTGCACACTGTGCGTAGCAGAGTGTCCGGCTGAAGCGATTTTTGCAGAAGATGATGTACCGGCTGACCAACAAGCGTTTATTGAAATCAATGCAAGACTCGCCAAAGTATGGCCAGTGATTAGCGCAAGAAAAGCACCTTTAGAAGACGCAGATGCGATGAACGGCGTGCCCGGTAAAGCGGAATTATTAATTGAATAGTTGCCTTTTTTAACCGCAGTGTAAAGATTTGGAATTAACATGATAAAAAAAGAAAAACCAATTTTTGTTACCCAACCAAATCTACCCCCATTGGATGAGTTAACCCCGTACTTACAAAAAATATGGGATAACAAAATGCTTACCAACGGTGGGCCGTTGCACCAGGAGCTTGAGTCTGAGCTTTGCAAATATTTAGGGGTTGAACATATATCCCTATTTAACAACGGCACAATTGCACTCATCACTGCACTCCAAGCTCTAAAAGTCACAGGCAAGGTCATCACAACACCGTACTCGTTTGTAGCGACCAGCCATGCAATCAAATGGGCTGGTGCAGAACCCACTTTTGTAGATATCGACCCAAATACACTTAATATAGATCCCTATAAAATCGAAGCCGCTATTACACCGGAAACCACTGCGATTTTAGCTGTACATTGTTATGGGCATATGTGCGATGTGGATAAAATTGAAAAGATTGCAAGCTCATATGGCCTCAAAGTTATTTACGATGCAGCTCATGCATTCGGCGTAGATTGTCATTGTGGCAGCATTTTAAATCATGGAGATTTATCTGTACTAAGCTTTCATGCAACCAAAGTGTTTAATACATTTGAAGGTGGTGCGATTGTTTGTAAAGATTTAAAAACCAAGCTACATATTGATAATCTAAAGAACTTTGGGTACCTCACTGATGCAGAAATAGTGACCTTTGGCATCAATGGAAAGATGAGCGAAGTAAATGCAGCGATGGGATTGTTGCAGCTTCGCACTATTGATGAACTTTTAGAAAAGCGTGGCAAAGTCGATCAATATTATCGCGATAAATTACGCAATATTAAAGGGATCAAGTGTGTTGAAAGCGCTGGTGAAAGTAAGTTTAATTATGCTTACTTTCCAATTCTTGTAACTGAAGATTACCCACTGACCAGAGATGAGTTGTTTGAAAAACTTAAAAGCTACAATGTTATTTCTCGGAGATATTTCTGGCCATTGATTAGTGATTTCATGATTTATCGGCATTATCCAAGCGCTAGCGTGGAAAATTTGCCTGTAGCCAATAAGATTGCAAGTCATGTACTTTGCTTACCAATTTACCCTGACCTCTCGTTTGAAAACATTGACTACATCACCGACATCATTAGAGGCTAGAATCTAGGCACTAGCCTATGCTTAACAACGAATCTTCTATGCAGCCATTGCCAATTGATTCATGGCGTTACCATCACCTTTCCAGAAGTAGTAAAACTCTCTGCCGACATTTAAAAAGGTGTGGTGCGTCTCGTCTGTGGTGAACAATGGCAAATTCGCATCAATCACTTTACGATACGCATTAGGTTGCTTGTGCGGCACATCACGCAAACGAAGTAATAATAGTTTTGCTAATTTACGGCGTGTATCAATAAACAAATCATCGGCCCCACGACTACGCAAAGCGCTCTCATAGGTTTCCAGTGGCTTAGCCTCTACATTGGTTAATGTCACTTTATCAAGCGACTCCCACAATGCTTTTAAATCGCGTGTTTCTGGTTGCCATTGTGTAGGGTTAGCCTCAAACGCGTGGTCTTGATTCATCCCTGCAATGGCTTTGATGTCTTTAACCCAAAATGAAAAGTAATCACGAATCACAGGAATACAGATGGCCCATTCTGCAGGATCCAATTTTTTAAACAATTGATCCACCGCTTCGCGATAATGCAAACCATCTAATTCGATGTGCTCAATAAAAGGAATCAGACGCAAAATAATATATTGGCGCTGAATCAATTTTACCTCTGGCACGCCTTTGCGCTCCAATAAATTCAAATAAGCTTTTAAAGCATCTTGTTCGCGTGTGGTCATAACGTACTCCGTTTCCCTTTGAAGAGATAAACTTTGCAAGTCCTCTCTGTTAAATATATATCGGCCTATTCAAGTTAAACTTGATTTACCTACCATCATTAATCGTTATACTAACAAAGCATGATGTCTATGAATCTGTGGAACAAAACGACTATATGGATGCAGTTTCTAGTTTTGCATTAGCAAGTGGATTGAGCTGGGCAAGCGGATTTCGCTTATATGCAACTGTCTGTGTTGTGGGCTTGCTGGGATATTTTCATTACGTGCAACTGCCATCTGGGTTAGCGTTGCTCAGCCATCCGCTAGTGTTTAGCGTGGCTGGAATACTCATGTTAATTGAGTTTGTGGCTGACAAAATTCCCTATGTAGATAGTACTTGGGATGCCATACAAACCTTTGTGCGAATTCCCGCTGGGGCTTTATTGGCAATCGGGGCTATGCAAGCCACAGATCCGTTGATGGTTACGCTTGCTGGTTTACTGGGCGGCTCACTCGCCGGGGTTACACATGCTACAAAAGCTGGAAGCCGTGCGCTGATTAATACATCACCAGAACCTGTTAGTAACGTTGCTACTTCTTTTGGAGAGGATGGCTTGTGGCTAGGAGGCGGCTGGTTGGCGCTGACGCATCCGGCTATCTTTATCAGCGGCTCGATATTTCTTGTATTAGCCATGCTTTGGATGCTGCTCCAGTTATGGCGCGGTATCCACTCGGTACTGCGCCAAATAATGCGCGTATTAGGCGTTAAGACTGTTGAGTAGGCTTCCATAACTGGCTAGCACGCACAAACCACCAGCCTAATATTAGATACACCAACATGGCCCACGCCAGCCCTAGAGGGGAAAACCACACAAACGGCACCACAATGCCAGCAGACACCGTAGAAAGTAGCATCTGCATAAAGGCTTGGGCAGATGCAGCAGTACCACGGATTCTAGGATGGCGGTCTAATGCCGCAAGGGACAATACAGGCATACACATTGCCATACCGATATTAAATAAGGCCACTGGCAAAATATTGGTAATGGTTGCGACTGGCAAGAAATAACATACAGCTAAGTTAACCAGTGCGATTGTGCCCATCCACAGATATGCCCATTTCACCACTTGATGCGACGGATAGCGTCCAGCAGCGCGCTTAGCTAAGTAAGAGCCTATCACCATACCAGTCACCGTGGGGATAAACAAGTAGCCGTACTGCTGAGGTGATAACCCCAAATGTTTACCTAGGAACACAGGGCTGGCCAACACATAAATAAAGAAGCCAGAGAAATTGGCACCGAGGGCTGTCACCAATTTTGCAAACTCCATATCCTTATAAATCACTTTATAGCTTTTAATCACACTGCGTGCAGAGAGCTGAATCCGCTTCTCGCTTGGCATGGTTTCCGGCAAAAACTGTACAGCAGCCCACAAAGTAAATGCGGCATACATGGCCAAGAAAATAAAAATGGCTTGCCAGTGAATACCCAACAAAAAACCACCGATAATAGGCGCGACTGCTGGTGCGATACCGAACAGCATTTGCACAGTCGCCATCACACGCTGCGCTTGCGCACCTTCAAACAAATCCCGCACCATGGCACGCGCAACTGTATTGCCTGCCCCGCCACTGGCACCTTGTAATGCTCTGAAAAACCATAAGGTTTCTACGTTGGGTGCAAAGGCACAGCCAATACTAGCCAATACAAAAATGCCCAAGCCCCATTTAATTGTAGTAATGCGACCAATCGCATCAGAAATAGCACCGTGCCACAACGTCATCGCGGCATAAGGTAATAAGTAAAAAGTAAGACTTTGTTGGATATGTAAATCAGAGGTGCCTAGTTCGGCACCCATGACATGAAAAGCTGGTAGATAGGTATCAATTGCAAACGGAGCCAGCGCTGCAAGCGCGGCTAATACGTAAACCAAAAATATAGAGTGTGTTTTCAAAATGTAATCGGACAATATAAATTGGTTGAATAAAAAAGGCGCTAAAACAGCGCCTTGTATTATAGCCTTGAAACGATGCGGTTATGGTAAGGCGTGAAAATCCTCAACGCGCTCTTTAGACTCACCACTGGCATATTTTTTAGAATTTTTATCGGTTCTAAAAATAATTGGTTGCGATTGTAATTGCGGATTTTTTGATGCTTCAATCGCTTCTTCAATCAAATGATGATTGGGAGATAGTGAGCAAACTGGGTCAGCGCTTTCAGCATCCCCACTCAGCAAGAATGCCTGACAACGGCACCCACCTAAATCATTGGCTTTTTCTGGGCAGCTACGACAGGGTTCTTTCATCCAGTCATCACCACGGTATTTGTTAAATGCTGGCGATTCCTTCCAAGCCCATTCCAAACCATTCTCCCGTACATTGGGGAATTCAATATTCGGCAATACACGCGCTGAGTGACATGGCAACACATCACCATTAGCCGTAACAATCATGAACACCTCACCCCAGCCGTTCATGCATTTTTTTGGGCGGTTACCAAAATAATCCGGTACCACAAAAAAGATCTTCATCTTATTGCCCACTTTTTGGCGGAATTCATTGGTGATGCGCTCGGCTTCATCGATTTGCTCTTTGAGTGGCATCAGTTGACTGCGGTTAACCAGAGACCAGCCATAGTATTGCGTATTGGCCAATTCCACATAGTCAGCACCCAGTGCTTCTGCCATCTCTAGAATTTCTTTGATATGGCCGATGTTATAACGATGAATCACCACGTTGAGCACCATGGGATAGCCATGATTTTTAATCATCGCTGCCACTTTTTTCTTGAGCTCAAAGGTTTTGGTATTAGTGATGAAGTTATTAATCTCTTCGGTAATGTCATGCATTGAAAGCTGGATGTGATCCAAACCACCCTCTTTGAATGCTTGAATACGTTTCTCGGTCAAACCAACGCCGGAAGTAATCAGATTGCTGTAATAGCCGAGCATTTTAGCTTCAATGACGATATCTTCAATATCATCACGCAATAATGGCTCCCCACCGGAGATACCTAGTTGAATCGCGCCCATTTTACGCGCATCACGCAAGGCTTGGATCCACTGCTCGGTGGTCAGCTCGTTTTGCGTGTGTTTGTCATAATCGGTTGGGTTATAGCAAAAGGCACAATGCAGCGGACAGCGGTATGTTACCTCTGCCAACAACCACAACGGTTGGGTATGCGTGATATTTGCAGCCACACCATTGTTTTGCGCTTGCGCCTGAACGGTTTTTTGTACGACTGAATCACCTAACGAATTTTGTGCCATTTTGCTACTCCTAGTGTCTGGTTAATTGAGTTTTCTTAACCAGGCCTTACCTACAGCCAAATCAAACATCCCTAATATGTCTTTTTCAATCTCTTGCGCGTCTGGAAAAGTAGCTTTTAAATCCGCCACAATATCCGCGACTGATGCTTTGCCATCGACACGTTTAATCACTTCCCCGGCACCACCGTGTAATTTCACCATGCCCTCAGGGAAAAGAATCACATAACTGTTTTGCGCCTCTTCCCATTGAAAGCGATGGTGCAATGCCAAAGCATAGATGTCAGTCGATTGAATATTGTTTTCCATAATTACTCTTTATTTGATTTGAATCACTGGTTGGCGCAAATAGTCACGCCCATCCGTTTTAATATCTGTACTCGCTAACATGATCGAATCAGCGATCACCCATAGCACGTTAAGCTTAAATTGCAAGATTTCCAACGCTTTCATCTGCATTTCGCGTGAGGTACTGAAATAATCTAAGGTCACACCCAAACCTTGCTCCACATCACGACGGGCTTCAGTCAGACGCTTTTTGAAATAGGTTAAACCTTCTTCTTTTACCCATGGATACATGCTCGGCCATGAACTGATGCGTTGTTGGTGGATATGGGGAGCAAACAACTCAGTTAAACTGGAGCAAACAGACTCTTGCCAAGGACGTTGTTTTGCAAAATTGATATAGGCATCTACCGCAAAACGTACGCCAGGGCTGACCATTTCTAAACTGGTCACTTGCTCACGGGTTAAACCCACGGCTTCGCCTAACTGAATCCACGCCTCAATCCCGCCCACTTGACCATCCACGCCATCGTGGTCTGTAATCCGGACTATCCATTGCTTACGCACCTCTTTGTCTGGGCAGTTTGACAGAATCGCGCCGTCTTTCATTGGAATTGCAATTTGGTAGTAAAAGCGATTAGCCACCCAACATTGCAATTGCTCTTTAGACAACTTACCTTCGTACATCATCACATGGAAAGGATGATAGATGTGATAACCCTGGCCTTTTTGGCGTAGTTTTTCTTCAAACTCTTCGCGTGTCCAAGGTAATTGGTCTTTTGTCAGTGCATTCATGTCTGTCTCTCCTAGAGAATAATATCCATACCGTCATACGCCACTTCAATCTTGTGTTGATTCAAGATAGCGCGCTCGGCAGAATCTTCCCTTAAAATTGGATTTGTATTGTTGATGTGAATCAATACTTTACGCACATCTTGGCCATTCTTAGGCCCAAATGCGTCTAATTTTTCAATCATTCCACCTTCGCCAGACTGTGGGTTGTGACCGATGCTACGTGCGGTCTTGGTCATCAAACCCATGTCCATCATCTCGGTGTCAGTCCAGAAAGTACCATCGACCATGATGCAATCCGCTTGGCTCATTAAAGGTGGTAAATGTGGCTCAATTTCAGCCAAGCCTGGGGAGTACCAACATTTTTTACCAGTGCTGATTTCCTCAATCAACACACCGATAGTATCACCGGGATGTGGGTCATTTCGGTGTGGTGAATACGGTGGTGCGGCGCTTTTGAGCGCAACCGCTGTAAAGCGTAGATTGGGTACGTTTGGAATTTCAAAACTTGTCTTGCCATCAATTGGTACTTGATGATGATTGATACCGCAGTAGTGGCCCAAAATATTAAGGATTTGATTACCCGTGGTTAAATCTTCGTACACCATATCGGTGCAGTAAATCTCACGTTTGACTTTACCTTCACGCAACATAAACAAGCCTGTGGTGTGATCAATTTGCGCATCAATTAGGATGATAGCCTGTATGCCAGAATCACGAATCGCTCGGCCTGGTTGCAAAGGTGCAAAATCCTGAATTTGTTGCAACACATCAGGCGATGCGTTGAAGAGCACCCAATTGATACCATCGCCGCTTACACAAATGGAAGATTGAGTGCGTTTGGTGGCTTTGATGGTGCCTTTACGCAAACCGTCGCAGTTAAAACAATTACAATTCCATTGAGGGAAACCACCGCCTGCTGCGGCACCTAATACGTGTATGTGCATGATGCTGACTTCTTATATGATTAACAATTTTACTACGGATAAAGATGTAAAAAAGGCTGCCTTGTGCAGGCAGCCTTCATTACTTAATGACTACTTATTCATCACGTACATGGTCACTTCAAAACCAAAACGCATTTCTGTTGCTGCTGGGCTTGTCCACATAGTCGTCTCCTTAAAAAGTTAAGCATTGTATGCATGTATTTGTAAGATTGACACTATACGCAGTCGTTCCATTTCCCTGCTGCGGTCTTCAATGATTAGTTGCTAGTGATTTTCATGATGCCCACATCACAACACTAGGCATGTGAATGCTACATTGAAAAAGAGTTCTTATATTTCCTCGCTTACCATTTTTTGACGACGAAATCGCACAGACTCGGCCAAACCTTCCAGTAGTTTCACGGTATCTTCCCAACCAATGCAAGCATCGGTAATAGATTGCCCATAAGCAAGCGTACAGCCCGGCGTATGTTCTTGGCGCCCCGGATTCAGGTGCGACTCCACCATCAGCCCGATAATACGCGCATCACCATTGGCTACTTGTTTGCCCACATCGCGCGCCACTTCTTTTTGCAGCTCATACTGTTTCTGGCTATTGGCATGGCTACAGTCTATCATCAATCGCGGCGCCAAGCCGGCATCGGCCAAATGATCACAGGCCGCTTCCACACTTTTTGCATCATAGTTGGGCGATTTCCCGCCACGTAAGATAACATGGCAATCTTCATTGCCAGTAGTGGCGATAATGGCAGACTGCCCTTCTTTAGTCACAGACAAGAAATGGTGAGGGCTGGCAGCGGTTTTAATCGCATCGATCGCCACGCGCACGCTACCATCAGTACCATTTTTAAAACCCACCGGGCAGGACAAACCAGAGGCTAACTCACGATGCACTTGGGATTCTGTCGTGCGAGCGCCAATCGCACCCCAACTTACTAAATCAGCAGTGTATTGCGGCGTAATCGTATCTAAAAATTCCGCACCTGCTGGCATGCCGATTTCATTTACATCCAACAAGAATTTGCGTGCACGCGCCAATCCTTCATTGATGTCGTAGGTCCCATCCAAATGCGGATCGTTAATCAACCCTTTCCAACCCACGGTGGTACGCGGCTTTTCAAAGTAAACACGCATGACAATCAGCAAATCTGCGCTCAATTGCTTGCGCACTTCCAGCAACCGACGAGCATACTCCATACCAGCTTCGGTATCGTGAATAGAACACGGCCCGACAATCACTAGCAAACGGTCATCTGATTGATGCAAGATACGATGAATCGCAGCACGTGTCGCCAGGATATTTTGTGTGGTAGCCGCACTTTCTTTCATGCGGTCCAATAATACGACAGGCGTAATCAGTGGTTTGATTTCGCGTATGCGAACATCATCCGTGGCTAGTTTTTCGTAACGAATTCTTTCTTGTTCAGTCATTTTTCAATATATCTTCTAATGCCTGTAAAAAGCGTGCATTTTCGCTAAATAAGCCTATGCTCACACGCAAATATTCCGGCATTTCATAATTGGCAACAGGTCTTACAATCACGCCTTTTTGTAAAAGCTGTTGATTCACCTTCGTTGCATTAGGTATTTTCACGCTGACAAAGTTGCCGTAGGATGGGATAAATGTTAACCCAAGCTGGGTGAGCCCCTGTGTCAATTGCGCCATGCCTGCTTGGTTTGCCGCATAACTCTTCGCTACAAAATCATCATCCGCCAACGATGCAATCGCAGCCGCCTGTGCAATCGAGTTCACATTAAACGGCTGACGTACACGATTCAAAATATCCGCAACATCCGCATGCATTAAACCAAACCCAACGCGCAATCCTGCCAAACCATACGCTTTTGAAAATGTACGTGAAATAATGAGCTGGCCAAATTCACCCAGCCAGTCAATGGCTACTGATTTATGCTCCGAAGACAAATACTCATCATAAGCTTCATCCAACACCACTAGCACATGCGGTGGTAGTTGTTTCAAAAAGGCATACAGTGTGTCTTTTGCAATCAACGTTCCGGTTGGGTTATTGGGGTTGGCCACAAAAATCAAACGCGTTTTGGGCGTAATGGCGCTCAGAAATCCATCCAAATCATGACCAAAGGCTTTAGCAGGCACAACCACCCCTTTAGCACCCACCGCTTGCGTCACCAATGGGTAAACCGCAAAGGCGTGCTGAGAAAAGATGACTTCATCGCCTGAACGCAAAAACGCTCGGGCGCTAAGCTCCAAAATATCATTAGAGCCATTGCCAAATACAATTTGATTAGCTGCTATACCAAACTTTTGGCTGACCGCATCGCGCAAGGCGAAACTGTTACCGTCCGGATAACGCGCAATGTCGTATATCGCCTCTTCAATCGCCATTTGTGCTTTTGGACTCATGCCCAATGGGTTCTCATTGGAGGCCAATTTGACAATATCCGCTTCATTCAAGCCCATTTCACGCGCCAACTCGCTGATGGGCTTACCGCCTTGGTATGGCGCAATCGCGCGGACATAATCGGGTGCTAAATTAGATATATTCATTGCTTCAACTTAAATCATTAATTTGTTCTGGGTTTATGGGTCTAGACTGTGGCTACTGGATAAGAACCAAGCACTTTTAAGAAAGACGCTTGTTGTGCAATTTCCTGCAATGCGGCTTTAATTGATGGCTCTTGTTGGTGGCCTTCAATGTCTACAAAAAACACATAGTCCCACAAAGTTTGCTTGGATGGCCGTGATTCAAACTTGGTCATACTGACCCCATGCCGAGACAATGGCTCTAACAATTTCAAAACGGCCCCAGGTTTGTTTTGAGCACTCATTACCAAAGAAGTTTTATCTTTACCAGATGGCGCAACATCATGCGCACCAAGCACTAAAAATCTGGTGGTGTTTTTTGTGTCATCTTCAATGTTCTCAGCCAGTACGTTTAGTTTAAATAGCTCGGCCGCACGCTTGCTTGCGATAGCGGCGGCAAACGTGCCTTCTTTCGCTACCAACTCATGAATCATCTGTGCAGCACGCGCGTTACTGGTCACGGGTTCACGTTGCGCTAACGGCAGATTTTTATTAAGCCATTCGTGACATTGCGATAGTGATTGTCCGTGTGAAAATACATGGGTAATGTTGGTTAAGTCAATCTGACCGGAGAGCAAGCAGTGATGCACTGGCAAAGTGACTTCACCACAAATTTTTAGGGGTGTCCCCATCAACAAATCCAAGGTTAAGCCAACCGCCCCTTCAGTTGAATTTTCTACCGGCACCACCCCATAATCTGCCTGGCTGGCTTGCACGGTGCGAAATACTTCATCGATGGTGGCGCATACCACGGCAGTGCGACCTTCGCCAAACTGCTTGAGCGCTGCTTCCTCACTGTAAGTGCCCAACGGCCCTAAAAATGCAATGGCCAGCTCTTTTTCCAGCGCTCTGCAATTTGACATGACCGCCCGAAAAATATTGCTGACGGCCTCATTGGCCAAAGGTCCGTTATTTTGGCTTTGTAAACGACGCAAAATTTGCGCCTCACGTTCGGGGCGATAAATCACACCATCGTCTTTTTGATTGCCCGCTTGCTTAACATGTCCAATTTCGCGTGCCAATTTCGCACGCGCGTTGACCAATTCAAGAATTTGGTCATCAATCGCATCAATTTGATCACGAAATTGTTTAAGTAAATCAGACATATCGATTTAACCGTGTTGTTGAGCAAAATCCGTCATATATGCAATCAGCGCTTGCACACCTTCAATCGGCATTGCATTATAAATACTTGCACGCATGCCTCCTACCATCCGGTGCCCCTTAAGCTGCAGCAATCCTCGTGCCTCTGCACCCTTTAGGAAGGCATCATTCAGTTGCTCATTACGCAATCTAAACGGAATATTCATTCTAGAGCGATTAGCCACTTGAATATTGTTATAGTAAAAATCACTGCTGTCTAAATAGTTGTACAACAGATTTGCTTTCGCAATATTTTTCTGTTCAATCGCTGCAACGCCACCCTGTGCCAATAGCCACTCAAACACTAGACCAGCAATATAAATACTGTATGTCGGTGGTGTATTAATCATGCTCTGGTTTTCTGCTTGTGTTTTCCAATGAAACACAGCGGGGGTTAATGAAGAGGCCTGATTTAATAAATCCTCTCGCACCACCACAATACATAAACCTGCCGGACCAATATTTTTTTGCGCACCTCCGTAAATCACGCCATAACGCGTCACATCTATTGGGCGAGACAGAATATGTGATGACATATCCGCTACAATCGGCACACCGTGTGTTTCAGGTAATGTCAAATCACCTTTGCCGGCAAACTCCACACCATTGATAGTCTCGTTAGTACAGATATGCACATAGGCTGCATCTTTGTTTAACTGCCATGACTCAAACGCCGGCACCTCAGTAAAACCGCTGGCTTCGCCAGTTGCCGCAATGCGAATATCGCCATATGCACGTGCATCTTCCACGCTACGTTTGCTCCAAGCACCCGTCACCACGTAATCTGCACTTTTGCCATTGATCAAATTTAGCGGGATCATGGCATTCTCTGCAATCGCCCCACCTTGCAAAAACAATACTTTGTAGTTACTAGGTACATTGAGCAGCGTGCGAAAGTCAGCCTCTGTCTTTTCCAAAATGCTCGTAAACTCTTTACCACGGTGTGACATTTCCATCACACTCATGCCAGAGCCATGCCAGTCCAGCATTTCTGACTGGGCGCGTTGCAGCACTTCTTTAGGCAATACTGCAGGACCGGCCGAGAAATTAAAAATTTGCTTCATTACCAACGTCACTCTCTCGTACTATTCTTCTTCGTCGTCTGTTTCTACAATTTTTTCCAGGCCAGAAAGTTTTTCACCTTCGCCCAAGTTGATTAGCGTCACGCCTTGCGCAGCACGGCCCATATCACGGATTTCTTTGACACGGGTGCGGATCAACACACCACCGGTAGTAATCAACATAATTTCGTCGTCTTCACTCACCAATTTGGCTGCGATGGCCGTCCCGTTACGCTCACTGATCGCAATCGCTTTCACGCCTTGTGTGCCGCGGCCAGAATGGCGGAACTCAGAAAGTACCGTACGTTTCCCGTATCCATTTTCAGTAGCCACCAAGACTGATTGTTGATCATTTTCGGCAATCAATAATGACAACACCTGTTGTTTCGCGCCCAACTTCATACCGCGCACACCTCGCGTTGCACGACCCATTGGACGCACATCGTCTTCTGTAAACCATACCGCTTTGCCACCGTTGGAAACCAACACAATATCGTTCTTACCGTTCGTAATTTCCGCGCCAACCAAGTAATCACCCTCATCCAATTTGATGGCGATGATCCCGGATTTACGTGGGTTAGCAAATTCGGTCAATGCTGTTTTCTTCACTGTACCTTGGGCGGTTGCCATGAAAATAAAGTGATTTTCATCAAACTCTTTCACAGAGAGAATCGCGTTGATCTTCTCGCCCTCTTCCAACGGGAACAAGTTGACGATGGGTTTACCGCGACTAATACGACTTCCTTGCGGCACTTCATATACTTTTAACCAATACACTTGACCACGACTACTGAAACATAGAATGTAATCATGTGTGTTAGCCACAAACATCTTATCGATAAAGTCATCTTCTTTAGTTGCTGCCGCTTGTTTACCACGACCACCACGTTTTTGCGCACGATACTCTTCTAATGGCTGCGATTTTATATAGCCAGTGTGCGATAAAGTGACCACGACATCTTGCGGCGTGATTAAGTCCTCTAAAGACAAATCTTGGGCATTTGCCACAATCTCACTGCGACGTTTGTCGCCAAATTGTTTTTGAATCTCTAATAACTCATCGGTAATAATCGCTGTCACACGGTGTGCATTGGCCAAAATATCCAGCAAATCAGCAATCACATCCATCACTTCTTTGTACTCGGTCACAATCTTGTCTTGCTCTAGGCCAGTCAAGCGTTGTAGGCGCATTTGCAATATCTCTTGCGCTTGTACTTCTGATAAACGGTAGCCGTTTGGTGTTAAGCCAAAATCTACTGACAAGCCTTCAGGGCGTGAGGCTTCCATCGCCGCACGTTTCAGCATTTCTTCCACGACTGGCGATTGCCATGTGCGCGCCATTAAATCTTTTTTAGCTTCCGGTGGCGTAGGCGCTGCTTTAATCAACGCAATCATCTCATCCACGTTGGCCAACGCTACGGCCAAGCCTTCTAGCACATGGCCACGCTCACGCGCTTTACGTAATTCGAATACAGTTCGACGTGTGACCACTTCACGACGGTGGCGTAAAAACGCTTCCAGCATTTGCTTGAGATTGAGCAAACGTGGTTGGCCATCTAATAACGCCACCATATTCATGCCAAAGGTGTCTTGCAGCTGCGTTTGCTTGTAAAGGTTATTCAGAATCACTTCAGGTACTTCACCGCGCTTAAGCTCAATCACCACACGCATACCGGATTTGTCTGACTCATCACGTAAATCTGAGATGCCCTCGATTTTCTTCTCATTCACGAGCTCGGCTATTTTCTCAATCAGAGTCTTTTTATTGACCTGATATGGCAACTCATCAATGATGATGGATTGGCGCCCGCCTTTGTCCATGTCCTCGAAGTGGGTGCGACCACGCATCACCACACGACCTCGCCCTGTGCGGTAACCTTCTTTTACACCTGTTGTGCCGTAAATAATGCCTGCGGTTGGAAAGTCAGGTGCAGGCACCAGTTCAATCAACTCTTCTACCGTGGTTTCTGGGTTTTTCAGCAAAGCAAAACATGCCGATAACACCTCATTCAGGTTGTGCGGTGGAATATTGGTCGCCATGCCAACGGCAATGCCTGAGCTACCATTGATGAGCAAGTTAGGAATGCGGGCTGGCATGATGAGCGGTTCATGCTCGCTACCATCGTAGTTCGGGCCAAAATCGACCGTTTCTTTGTCAATGTCTGCGAGCAATTCATGTGCGATTTTTGCCATACGGATTTCGGTATAACGCATCGCCGCCGCGTTGTCGCCATCGACAGAACCAAAGTTACCTTGGCCATCCACTAACATGTAACGTAGCGAGAAATCCTGTGCCATACGTACGATGGTGTCATACACCGCAGTATCACCATGCGGGTGGTATTTACCAATCACATCACCCACGATACGTGCAGACTTTTTATAGGGCTTATTGTAGTCATTGGATAGTTCGTGCATTGCATACAACACACGTCTATGAACAGGCTTCAAACCATCACGCACATCAGGCAGCGCACGGCCAACAATCACACTCATGGCGTAATCTAAGTACGAACGGCGCATCTCGTCTTCGAGACTGATCGGCAGGGTTTCTTTGGCGAATTGGTCAGTAGGTTGGCTCATAATCAGACTAGCTTTTTTAATTGAAATTTATCCTTTGATTTTAACATGATAACGCGCCAATCGTCTCGGGCTTTTCATGTTTATGACCTGTTAAATCGTATTAAATACCCACTACAGAATCGACTGATTTAACCTACTAACAGCCATAAAAAAACGGGGCCGCAGCCCCGTTCATGTTGACAGGATTGGTCCTACAACTGGCTGAGCAACGCCAAGTCTTTTTTCAAGTCATCAATGTGCTCCAACCCCACAGCAATACGCACCAGACTATCCTTGATACCAGCGGCCGCACGTGCCTCTGCACTCACCCTGCTATGGGTAGTCGTGGCTGGATGGGTAATAGTGGATTTAGCGTCACCCAGATTTGCAGTAATCGAAATGAGCTTGGTTGCATCAATCAGCGCCCAAGCTGCTTCTTGCTCAGATTGATCCGCTTTGGTTTTCACTTCAAAACTAACAATGCCCGCACCACTGCTTTGCTGGCGCATAGCCAAAGCATGCTGAGGATGTGAAGCCAGACCCGGATAATAGACGCGCGCCACTTGCGGCTGCGCTTCTAACCAAGTGGCCAACGCTAGTGCGTTGCGTGCATGGGCTTCCATACGCACATGCAGCGTTTCCAACCCTTTTAGAAATACCCAAGCATTGAATGCGCTCATAGTGACACCAGCCGTTCTTAAAAAGCCGTACACCGGTTCCATCAATGCTTTAGGCCCCAATACGGCACCGCCTAAACAACGTCCCTGACCATCAATATATTTTGTTGCAGAGTGAATAATAATATCCGCACCCAATTCTAAAGGACGTTGGATGATGGGTGTACAAAAACAATTATCCACCACCAGCTTAGCCCCAGCCGCATGCGCCACTTCTGCAAGTGCTGCTATATCACCAATATCCGTTAAAGGATTGGATGGTGTCTCCACAAAAAACAGTTTGGTATTGGGTAAGGCAGCAGCGCGCCAAGCTTCTACATCCGTCAGCGACACAAAGGTGACATCTAAACCCCAACGCTTCAGGATATTGCCAAATAATTGAACGCTAGTACCAAAAATACTTCTGGAGGCAACCACATGGTCACCTGCGTTACATAAACCCATGACGCAAGCCAGAATGGCCGACATTCCGCTAGAAGTAGCAACACACTGTTCCGCGCCCTCTAATGCAGCCAACTTGTCTTGAAACATAGTGACCGTTGGATTGGTAAAGCGTGAATAAATATTGCCGGGCTCGGTGCCGCCAAATCTTGCAGCAGCTTGTGCTGCATTTTTAAAGCGGAAGCTGGAGTTTAAAAACAATGCTTCAGAGTTCTCACCGTAAGGCGTAGTTTCGGTACCGGCACGTACACCGAGTGTTTCAATTTGATAGTCTTGATTGTTCATGATTCTTCACATTCTGGGCAATAAAAAACCCGCTAAAGCCAAAGCTAAAACGGGTTTTTGTTTTCTCGCTTTAGCTGTATTTATTATGCGCTCGCAAGCTGAGTAAGGCTTTGTTTAAGGTTGGCCACTCAAATCAGCGCAATTCAATTTAACGCTTAATCAAGATTGTTGTCAATGGCTAATCAAAGATTTTATATTTTGAGATTTTCGGTAATTGCAGAAAGTAAAAATACCTTAATCAACACCTACCGCATCCGTTGAAAGCAAGTTCAAGTCTAGCTGGGTACTCGAATTAGGTGGTTTTTGCTTTTTATTCACATCGCTGCGTGCCGCCTCAATGCGATTTAAATAAGCCGCGTCTACATCACCAGTGACGTACACCCCATCAAAGCAGCTGCTATCAAATGAATTGAGATGCGGGTTGGATTTCATGATGCTTTCTTTCAAGGCATCCAGATCCTGATAAATCAATGCGTCTGCACCAATTTCCTTACAAATTTCTTCGTCGGTTCTGCCCGTCGCCAACAGCTCTTCACGACTCGGCATATCAATGCCGTACACATTTGGGAAGCGAACCGGTGGTGCAGCGGACGCAAAAAACACCTTATTCGCCCCTGCGTCACGCGCCATCTGCACAATTTGCTGCGATGTCGTGCCACGTACAATCGAGTCATCGACCAACAAGACATTTTTACCTTTGAACTCAATGCCTATCGGGTTAAGTTTTTGGCGTACTGATTTTTTGCGGAGTGCTTGGCCCGGCATAATGAAAGTGCGGCCGATGTAGCGGTTTTTAATGAATCCTTCACGATAGTCCAAGTTCAGCGCAATACCCAACTGCAATGCGCTGGGGCGGCTGGTATCAGGAATCGGAATAACGACATCAATTTGCTTATCCGGCCATTCGCGTTTAATCTTCTCGGCCAAACTCACCCCCATGTCCAATCGGGTTTGATAAACCGATACCCCATCAATCACTGAGTCTGGACGCGCCAAATAAACGTACTCAAAGATACAAGAAGTGAGCTTGGGTGACTCTGCACATTGACGACTGAACATATTACCGTCCATATCAATAAAAATAGCCTCACCTGGCTCCACATCACGAATCAAGGTAAAGCCCAGCACATCCAGCGCAACACTCTCGGAGGCCACAATATATTCAACCCCTTTATCCGTGTCTTGTTTGCCAATCACTAGTGGACGAATGCCATGCGGATCTCGAAACGCAAGCAAACCAAAGTTAGCAATCATGGCCACAACAGCGTAAGCGCCTTTGCAACGCTTGTGCACACCTGCAACAGCATCAAACGCCATATCGGTATTTAACAATGCATTGCGAGATGTTTTTTCAATTTCATGTGCAAGTACGTTGAGCAAGACTTCTGAATCTGAATTGGTATTGATGTGACGTAAATCTTGCCTGAACATCTCAGATTTTAATTGCTCAGAGTTAGTGAGGTTGCCATTATGGCCAAGCACAATGCCAAACGGAGAGTTAACATAAAAAGGTTGAGCTTCAGCGGCGCTAGAAGAGCCAGCAGTTGGATAACGTACATGCGCAATCCCTGCATTGCCCTGTAAGCTACGCATGTGTCGAGTTTGGAATACATCTTTAACCAACCCATTGTTTTTGTGCATATGAAACGTGTTGCCATCGCAGGTGACAATGCCTGCAGCATCTTGGCCCCTGTGTTGTAGCACAAGCAACCCATCATACAATAATTGGTTGACTGGGTTTTTACCTACAATACCGATAATTCCGCACATGGATTAGCCTTCACTATGTGATTCAAATATTCAAAAAACTGCTTTTACTCAAAACTGACATGCTGCGTGATACTTTTTGGTAACCATACCAGCACCGTTTTCACCAACGCTTCTAGGGGTGCGCTAAACATGGCATTGGTCCAGCGATCGTCTTTAGGTAACTGGGTCATCCCTGCCAATATCATCAGTACCGTCACAATTAACAGGCCTCTTAAAAAGCCAAACACTCCACCCAGTAAGCGATTAAGCCAACCAAGACCAATCTCTTTAAGTAAGCCTGATAGCGCAATTGCAATCAAACTGGTAATCAGTAGCACTGCTAAAAATACAATAATGAATGCGGCAAGCATTTTAAGCTTTTCCGAAGGGATATCATAAGGCAATAATGGCACCACCTGGATCGCATATGTACGCGCAACATAGAATGCCAACACCCACCCTAGCAACGATAAAATCTCTCTAACAGCCCCACGCATCAAACTGATGAGTATTGAGATACCAACTATGACCAATACAGCATAATCAAATACTGTCATTTGTCATACTCTCAATCTTCACTGGCTCACGACCATACCGGTTAAGCCCGATGCTTTAATATTTTGCAATGCAATCGCTGCTTCATTACGGCTATTAAATACTTGTGAGCGCAATCGAATTTTCTCGCCTTTAGGTGTTTTAATTTTTTCTGTGCTCGATTTGTAACCCAAACTACTTAACTTAGATTGTAGCTGCTTGACATTATTCAAGTCTGAAAACACGCCGATTTGAACAAAGTACTGTTCTTGAGGTGCCACACGTTTAGGTAAGTCAGTTGACTTAGCTGCATCAGTTTGAGCTGGCTGTGTAGCTGGTGAAGCTTCTGGATCCTCTTCAATCTCGACCGGCTTAGCAGCATCTTTGTTTTCAGGCTGCGTAGGCTGTGGCGCGGCAGCTTGTTGATCAGCAGAAACCACATTAGAGTCGAACTCATCAAGCATAGGTGTTGGGGCTGCTTCATTAGCTGGGGCTGTTTCGTTTTGAATAGATATTTTCACATCTTCATGAGAAACCACAGCCGATCTATCTTCTAACAATAGTGGTAAAACGATGATCATCAATATGACAAGTGCAATCGCCCCCACCAAGCGACGACGCGCTTTTTTCTTAAGATTAAGCTCAATATCTGCTGCCGAGTCTTTTTGCATGTAAAGCCTTATCTTAATACCTGTTAAACCAATGATGGTTGAAAGCGCGTGGCGTCCCAATAATCTAATGCAGCCGCCACGGTAAAAAACGAACCAAACACAACGATTTTATCATTTTTTGTCGCATTTTTATACGCAGCAGATAACGCCAACTCAATGTTCAAGTGCGCCTCTACTGGCGAATTGACATCACAATCACTAAAAATACGCACCAAATCATTCAGCTTGGCAGCTCGCGGATGCTTAATTTCAGCAACATGCCAAGTATCAAATTGTTGCATCAATATATTGATGACTGCCTGAATATCTTTATCGGCAAGCATTGCAAAAACTGCAATCAAATGCCCATCTTTTGACATGTCTTGTTTTAGTTCTAAAAGATTATCCAGAAGTGACTGTGCTGCTTGCGGATTGTGCGCCACATCAACAATGATATCTGGCCCATGGTTTAGATATTGGAAACGCCCAGATAATTGGACTTTGGGCAAGGTTTGTACGATGACAGCATCAGCCACAGGCAGCATTGAGCTTAATGCACGAATAGCATAAATGACTGATGCAGCGTTATCGCGCTGGAACAGACCGGCAAGTGATAGCGGCGGGATATCGAGCACTCCACGAGCATCACTGTAACGCCAGTGCCCATCTCTGGCATCCACATCAAATGCTTGTTGGATACAGTGCAACTCTGCACCCAATTTAGTAGCATAACCGAGTAAGCTCTGTGGTGGAGAACGGTCACCACAAATAGCAATTTGCTTAGTGCGGTAAACCCCAGCCTTTTCTAGCCCTATTTTTTCGCGCGTATCGCCTAGATACTCCATGTGATCCATATCAACATTTGTGACAATCGCGCAATCTGCATCTATTATATTGACTGCATCCAGCCGCCCACCCAAGCCGACCTCCAGAACCAATATGTCCAACGGCTGTTGCGAGAAGTACCAAAATGCTGCTAGTGTACCCATCTCAAAATAGGTCAACTCAATGCTCTCTCTTGCGGACTCCACAGCATCAAATGCATCACACAGAGCCTGATCGGAAATATCTTCAGAACAAACGCGTACACGCTCTTGATAGCGCTGCAAATGCGGTGAGGTGTAGCAACCAACGCGATAGCCAGCCTCAGCGTAGATACGCTCAAGCATAGCGCAGGATGAGCCTTTGCCATTGGTACCAGCAACCGTGATAATCACTGGTCGTTTAAACCGATTAAATAGCGTCAAACGCTGAGCGACAATAGAAACACGCTCCAACCCCATCGCGATAGACTTCGGATGAAGCGCTTCAATGTACGCAAGCCATGCATCAACTGATTTTGGCTTGGTGATAATATTACTCACAGAATAGTCTTGTTAGGCAACTTTAGGTATTTTGAGCAAGCTGGACAGCATACTCGACAGCCGTTGGCGCATTTCTCGACGATCCATGATCAGGTCAATGGCGCCATGCGCAAGTAGGAACTCAGCACGTTGGAAGCCTTCAGGCAACGTTTCACGCACGGTTTGCTCAATCACGCGTGGACCGGCAAACCCAATCAAGGCGTTGGGTTCGGCAATGATAATATCGCCAAGCATGGCAAAGCTAGCAGAAACACCGCCCATTGTGGGGTCTGTAAGAATCGAAACGTAAGGCATGCCCGCTTCAGATAACTTGGTGAGCGCGGCGCTTGTTTTTGCCATTTGCATCAGAGACAAAAGCCCCTCTTGCATACGTGCACCCCCACTGGCAGACACACAAATAAAAGGTGATTTTTGCTCAATGGCTGCCTGCACACCACGCACGAAACGCTCACCGACTACAGCACCCATAGAGCCGCCCATGAATTTGAATTCAAATACCGCCACCACCACTGGCAGACTTTGTATCGTACCTTTCATGACAATCAGCGCGTCTTTTTCGCCCACATCTTTCTGGGCCTGCTTCATACGCTCAGCATAGGTTTTGCTGTCTTTGAATTTCAATGCATCTACTGGGCTCACTTCCTCGCCCACTTCAATACGATTTTCAGGATCTAACAATGCATTTAATCTGGCACGCGCGCCAATACGGTTATGATGCCCACATTTTGGACATACTTCGGCATTGGTCTCCAAATCAGAGCGGTAAAGTACTGTTTGGCATGAATCACACTTACTCCATAAACCTTCCGGCACATTACGTTTTTGCACCGAACCCACGGCACGTTTTACTTTTTGCGGTATTTTGTCTAACCAACTCATGGCTACTCCAAGATTTTTATCGTTATATTTAAGTTAAGAAGCGTCTTAATTTAAGAACCATCTATCGCTTCGCGCAGCTCTTGCACGAGCTTACTTACATTTTCAATTAAATTCTCTTCGTTAGATGCTTCAATCGTCAGTACCATGCGGCTACCCACCACAATCGCGTCTGCAATCGTAGCTACAGATTTTGCAGTGGCCGCATCTTTCACACCAAAACCTACACCGATTGGCAAATTTGTTTTGGATTTAATTTCGGCAACCCGTTTGCTGACTTCCGCAATGTCAAGATTTGCAGCACCCGTCACGCCTTTGAGCGAAACGTAATACAGAAAACCAGTCGCTTGTTGCACAATCAAATCAGTGCGTGCAGGCTCTGTGGTCGGTGAAAGCAGAAAAATGCTATCCATGCCGGCGGCAGAGAGTGCTGTAGTGAACTTACCACATTCTTCAGGAGGATAATCCACTGTCAGCACGCCATCCACGCCCGCTTGCTGAGCAAGTTGAGTGAATTGGTCTATTCCCATCGCTTCTACAGGATTGGCGTAACCCATCAACACAACAGGAGTGTGCTGATCTGTTTTTCTGAACTCACTCACCATATCAAGCACTTTGCGTAAGCCTACCTTATGCACTAAGGCACGCTCACTGGCACGCTGTATCACGGGGCCGTCCGCCATCGGATCAGAAAACGGCACACCCAACTCAATCATGTCGGCGCCATGTTTCACCATGGCATGCATGAGTGGCACCGTCCATTTTGGGTGTGGATCACCCGCCGTAATGTAGGGAACCAGCGCTTTTTTATGTTGGGATTTAAGCGAGTCGAAAGTGGATTGAATACGTGACATGAGACTTTAAAGAGTAATGTTAGAGAGTTTTGCAACCGTATTGATGTCTTTATCACCACGGCCAGACAGGTTAACAAGAATGATTTGATCTTTGGACATGGTTTTGGCCATTTTCTCAGCATGTGCAAGCGCATGACTAGATTCCAGCGCAGGAATAATGCCTTCGGTGCGACACAAATTGTGAAATGCAGCCATGGCTTCATCGTCCGTGATTGCCACATACTCTGCACGTTTAATGTCTTTTAACCAGGCATGTTCAGGGCCAACGCCAGGGTAATCCAACCCTGCAGAAACAGAATGTGTTTCGATAATATTGCCATCAGCATCTTGCATTAGATAAGTGCGGTTACCATGTAACACGCCTACCGGACTGTTTGCAGTCAATGGTGCAGCGTGCATACCTGTTTCAAGCCCATGGCCCGCAGCTTCTACGCCTATCAAACGCACATTTGGCACATCAATATAAGGATAGAAAATACCCATGGCATTAGAACCACCACCCACGCATGCAACGACGGCATCAGGTTGGCGCCCTACCATCTCTTGCATCTGGCGTTTAGCTTCCACACCAATTACCGCTTGAAAATCTCGCACCATCATCGGGTAAGGGTGTGGGCCTGCCACAGTGCCGATGATGTAAAAAGTATTAGAAATATTGGTTACCCAATCGCGCATCGCCTCATTTAGGGCATCTTTAAGCGTTTTGGAGCCACTTTCTACCGGCACCACGGTTGCACCTAACAACTTCATTCTGAACACGTTTGGCGCTTGCCGTTTAACGTCTTCAGAACCCATATAAACCACACACTCTAAGCCTAAGCGCGCTGCAATGGTGGCTGTTGCCACGCCATGCTGGCCTGCTCCTGTTTCAGCAATGACACGTGGTTTGCCCATGCGTTTAGCCAATAGCGCTTGGCCGATGGTATTATTCACCTTGTGAGCGCCCGTGTGATTTAAGTCTTCACGTTTTAAATAAATTTGTGCCCCACCAATTTTGTCCGAAAGTCGCTTGGCGTGATAAATAGGGCTTGGGCGTCCAACAAAATGCTTCAAATCGTAAGCAAATTCAGCCAGAAACTCAGGATCGTGGCGATACTTCTCATACATCACACGCAGTTCTTCCAGCGCTTCCACTAATGTTTCTGCAACGAAAATACCACCGAATTGACCAAAATGACCGCGCTCATCTGGCATGTCATACACTTGCATGATTTTGCTCCAAATCTAACTGCTTAATTGATTCACTTCACGCATAAATGAAGCGATTTTCGTTTCGTCTTTAATACCTTTACTGGCTTCTACCCCACCACTGACATCCACCGCATAAGGCCTCACCTGCATAATGGCTTTAGCAACATTATCCACTGTTAATCCACCAGCAAGAATCACCGGCACATCCAGATGCTTCGGAATTAAACCCCAATCAAACACCTGACCCGTACCGCCCACCGCTTGCTCAGAGTAAGTGTCTAACAGCAAGGCTTTGGCCTGCCGATACTCAGCCGCGTATTGTAACAAATTTGTGTCACTTTTAACGCGCACAGCCTTGTAATACGGCATATTAATTTGCGCACAATCCGTTGGCGTCTCATCGCCATGAAATTGCAAGCAATCCAAATAAACACACTGTAGAACAGCTTCAATTTCTTTCGGCGACGCATTCACAAACAATCCCACCGTACTGACATACGGCGGCAAGCTGGCGACTATCTCTGCCGCACGATCGATGCTGACATTTCTGGGACTTGGCGTATAAAACACGAGGCCAATCGCATCCGCGCCATGCTTGACTGCAATCAGTGCATCTTCTGGACTAGTGATTCCGCATATTTTGACTCGTGTACGCAATTAAACTCTCGATAACATATTGAAAATGAAGATTAACTTAATATCTGCCATAAGTCACAGCATTTGAACACTCAAATAAAGCTAAGTTGCCTGTGCGTCTCTGGCAGCCCCCATGCACTCGCATAACGCACACCGCTCAAATACAAGCCATTGGGAGAGAATGTGGGTGGAGCTTGGGTTCTGTCTGCTTGCTGCAACAAATCCTGTATAGATCCTGGCTGCTGTTTACCCGCACCCACGTAAATCAGCGCCCCCACCATGTTGCGCACTTGATGCTGCAGGAATGCGTTGGCGGAAAAATTAAATATAAAGTACGGTCCAACCTGTCGCACCTCTGCCACAGACAATAGTTTAACCGGTGACTTCGCCTGACATTCGCTCGCACGGAATGCGCTAAAATCGTGTTCTCCACGCAAATAGGCAACAGCCATTTGCATGGGTTCAAGCGCAAGCGGTAAATGGTACCAACCAAGCGTGTGATGTGAAATTGCAGAAGGCTGAGGTTGATTAATGAGGATGTACTGATAACTGCGTTGGGTTGCAGAAAACCTGGCATGAAAACCTTCGTCCACCTCATGTGCCCATAGCACTCTTACCCCTGCTGGTAAATATGCGTTCACGCCACGCACCCAAGCAGTAATAGGACGCACTGCCGTAGTCTCAAAATGCACGACTTGCATTAGCGCATGCACGCCCGTATCTGTTCTGCCAGCAGCGTGTACCCGAACTGATTGCAACGCTATCATTTTGATTGCCAGCTCAAGCGCATCTTGCACCCCTAGGCCATTGGGCTGACTCTGCCAACCACAAAAATCGGCGCCATTATACTCAACACCCAGCGCAATGCGCATTTATGCAACCACCCAAAATAGTAGACTCAGCAACAATAGAGCCAGCCAAAGGTAGTCTTGCCAGCCAAACGCATCCACATCAATTGTAATGTCATGGTTGCTTATTTGATGATGTGCCAAATGAGCATTAAGTGCATCGTTTAAGTTAAATATTTTGGCATTGATTAACGGTTGACGCGACTCAACGTAGTGCAACGTCAGCCATATACGCACTGCAAACTTTTCAGCTCTTGCCCCTAAGCACTTAAGTGGCGATAGCAGTTGGTAGAGCCCCCCAATTAACTTTGCACGTGGAGTTGAAGAAAGCACCAAGGTCAGACCAGCCAACATCGCCACAATAGTCAGCGTTTGTGTGAGCCCTGCAATAAGTCCCTCATATGTTGGCCGTATTGGTAGCTTAAAAAATTGAATGTACTCTCCAGGTGTAGAAAAGGTGTATATCATCACTAATATCAACAGCAGCCATCTCACACGTCGTAACATGTATGTGAAATCATGCCTATAAAAGACAAACGCCATACAAGACAACACACTGACCAAGCATGTTAATTGATAGTGCTGTATGTCACTCAATACAAACGCTAGAAACACTAAGCAAACAAATTTTACTAAGACATGCATACCGCATTATACCTAGACTCTAGTATTCAAACACTCATAAAAAAACCGACTTAACGTCGGTTCTTTTTAAAAGCTTGGGCTCTATCAGCTTATTTTTTCTAACAACTCTGATGCACGTTTGCGCTGGTTTTCACCACCCTCTTTCATCACTTCTTCAAGCAGTTCTCTAGCACCAATTTTATCTTCCATATCTAGATAAGCCATCACCAAATCCAATTTGGTTTCCACCTCTTCTGGCTCACCAGCAGCCATGGCCGCTTGGCTTACGGAAGGGTCCGTTGATATGTCATTCAAATCGAGATTGATATCACTTAAATCAAAGTTCGATGGCTGTGCCATGCTCAAACCTAGGTCACTTGGTTCTTCTGCAACTGATTCAGTGCCCATATCGATACTAAACTCAGAAATATCATCAGACTTAAGCTCTACAACCTCAGGCAAGCTTGTTTCTTCCAACTGATTCTCTTCACCCATAACAGCAGGGTCAGGTGAGGCGATTGTGTCAGCCTTAAAGTTTGGGAAGTCTATCGTTGGTACGTCCAACGATTTAGGCGCCTCTTCAGCACTCACTTCAATATTGAAAGCCTCCAAATTGCCAGTTACTTCTTCAGGCATCTCATCAAATGCTATTACTTCATCAGCTTGAGCAGTTGATGCATCTATATTCAAATCACCCAACGAGTAGCTTGGCTCCTCCGCCTCGGTTGATTTATCCTCATCTAACTGGACTGGTGTGTCCATATCAAAGTCCAGTGCACCAAGATCAAGATCAAACGGACTTGACTCAGCAACATTTGAAATAGTGGTACTATTGCTTTCTAGGTCCAGCTTATCTTCTGTATTTTGCGATGTAGGCTCAGCAGCGTCATCCTCAGCATTACCAAAACTTGCAAAAAAGTCATCTTCCGCTTTGCTTGCTTCTTCTGTTGCATTATCTGCAACCACCATATTTGTATCCTGAGGCAACTCTTCCACTTTATAAAGCGGGTTGTCTGGATCCATCTTGACACCAAGTTGTGCCACTTTAGCCCAAACAGGGTCTGTGGCTCCTAAAGTAGTATATAGCTCGCCTGATATCGTCTCAAACGCAGAGGTGTTACCACTGGCTTGATAAATTTCCAAAAGTTTAAGATGCAGTTCGTAACGCTTTGGCTCTTTAACGATAGCATCTTTCAAGATTTCTTCAGCTTGTGCATCACGGCCATACGCCATGTAAACTTCAGCTTCCGCAATCGGGTCCACATCGTGCGAATCGATCATGCCACCTGACGTACTTTGCGAGAAGTCGGTCAAAAACGATGTATCGCCGGTATCCACAGTACCACCTGCTGTGTTACCAAACACTGTATTTGCTTTTAGCCCACCAGAAGTCATGATACCTTCTTCGAAACTGGTGAGATTTTTCTTGCGTTTATTTCTTAAGAATAACCAACCGGCGCCTAATAGCGCAAGTCCACCACCTGCAAAGCCTAGCGTATTTATATCTACATTTTGCGCCATGCCTTCCAAAAAGCCAGGCTGTTCAACTTGCATTGGTGCAGGCGCTGGTGCAACCGCTGGTTTGGCAGTCGGCGGCGTCACTTCAGAAGCAGGCGCAGCCGTCTCTGCAGATGGTGCTTGTTCGGCAGTGGGTGTAGGCTGTGCTGCAGGTGCATCTGGCGCAGGGGTATCTTGAGTAGGCACAGATGCAGCGTCTGGTTTCGCTTGCGTGGCCGCTTCGCTTTGCATTTTAGCCATGGCATCACTTTTTAATGCCATTAACTTTTTCATGTCTTCGATTTGTTTTTCCAACTCGGCGGCACGACCTTGAGACTCTTTCAAAGCATTCTCTTTAGCAATCGCCTCCTCTTGCAAAGCGGTCAACTTCTCTTGTAACACTTTGTCTGCTGCCCCACCCTTGGCGGCTTCGGCACCAGAGAGCTTGACCACATCACGCGGACCGTTTGCTGGAGGGGCTGCTTTATCTTCAGCGGCCATCACCTTACCGCTGCTTGACTGGGTTGGCGCAGCATCTTCTGCACCTTGAGTCTCAGCAACAATACCCGCAAGTTTATTTTTATACTCGTTCCAATTTGCGCTATGCACGCGCACTTCTTTTGCAGCTGCTTTCTTACTTGTAGCTTCAAGCTGCTCGGCACTCGGCGCACGAATAATTTGACCGACTTTTAATCGGTTCATATTTTTGCCATCGAATGCTTGAGGATTGGTTTGGTACAAACCTACTAACATTTGCTCCAGACTGACACCTTCTGGCTTCATTTCCTGCGCAATTTTAGCTAGGGTGTCACCTTTACTAGTGGTGTACTCTTGGCCATCTAAGGTGGTTTCTACAGAGGTAGTTTCATTAGCCTGAAGTGCTTCAGGCTTAGGCGAACTAGACTTCTTTGATTTCCCAGCTCCTGACACCCCTGCTTTCGCACTGCCCGGCACTGCAGTGCCTGTTGTGTCGCTAGGTGTTGTTTGACTGACAGCACTACTAGAAGATGGTAATTGCGAGGTATTGGCTTGTGACTCAGTGCTGTAACCAGGCGGATCTAACAATAAGGTATATTCTCTCAACAAGCGTCCTGAAGACCAGTCGACTTGGATGAGCATGTCTAAAAAAGCATCCGTGATAGGTTGAACGCTGTTAAGTTTAAGTATTGGTGCACCACGTGCATTTTTGGTGACTTGTATTTTGATATCGTTGTGTGAGGCAGGCTTGTCAATACCTTGATTTGCATATGCCTCAGTAGATGCAATCGTCGCGCTAATCGTTGAAAGCTCTTCGGTAGTGACGGAAAGTAGCTCTATATCGGCTTTTAATGGCTCACCCAATCCCGACATCACATTTAACTTTCCTAAACCTGCTGCAAGCACGGTTGAGGGAAGAAACGCTAGACATAAGGCAAATGCTAAATTTTTTAATTTTGGACTCTGCACTATCCCACCCTTGTTTAACTTAATTTCCGCAAGAACGAAAATAACATCAAATAGTTAGAGATGCAAGCTCATAACGAACATTATGTTCGCTGGCTATGTATTTGTTTAATGTTATCTGTGTCATTTTAACAACGGATGACTACCGAACAGGGTTGCTATCGTGTCACTAAAATACGCAACATGCGACGTAATGGCTCTGCTGCGCCCCACAATAGCTGGTCACCAACAGTAAAGGCTGAGAGGTAATCATTGCCCATGGCCAACTTGCGTAGACGCCCCACTGGTGTTGTCAAAGTGCCAGTCACTGCTGCTGGGGTTAGCTCGCGCATACTCAGGTCACGCGTATTTGGTACTACTTTCGCCCATTCATTCGCCTCAGATAACATCTGATTAATTTCATCTAACGGCACATCTTTTCTTAACTTAATAGTTAAGGCCTGTGAGTGGCAACGCATAGCACCAATGCGTACACACAAACCATCAATCACAATAGGATTTGCTTCGCGACCAAGGATTTTGTTGGTTTCCACGCCACCTTTCCACTCTTCCTTGCTTTGCCCATTACCCAAGTCTTTATCAATCCATGGAATCAAGCTGCCAGCTAGTGGCACACCAAAATGCGGGGTTGGGTAAGCGTCAGAGCGGATGGTCTCCGCCACAGTTTTGTCAATTTCCAAAATAGCCGAGGCTGGGTCAGCCAATAAGCTACTCACAGACTGATTGACTACGCCCATTTGTTTAATGAGCTCACGCATGTTTTGCGCACCGGCGCCGGAGGCAGCTTGGTAGGTCATGGAGGTCGCCCACTCTACCAAATCCGCTTTAAACAAGCCATTGAGGGCCATCAACATTAAAGATACGGTACAGTTGCCGCCAATCCAATTTTTGCCACCGGCCTTCATTGCATCTTTAATCACGTGCATATTCACCGGGTCAAGAATAATGACCGCGTCTTTTTCCATACGTAAAGTAGAAGCTGCATCAATCCAGTGGCCATTCCAGCCAGCATTGCGTAACTGTGGGAAAATCTCAGAAGTATAATCACCGCCTTGGCAAGAGACGATGACGTCCATGACTTTCAGGTCTGCAATACTCTTGGCGTCTTTCAGCGCAGGCGAATCTTTGCCAATATTCGGCGCAGCACCACCTGTTTGCGAAGTCGTAAAAAATTGAGGCTCGATGTCTGCAAAATCACTCTCTTGCATCATGCGTTGCATGAGCACAGAACCCACCATACCGCGCCAACCTACAAATCCTACTTTTAACATTATGAATTCCTAATTAACTTTTTAAAGCGGACAAGACAGCCTCACCCATTTCCGAACAAGTCACTTTTTTGGTACCTTCGGTATAGATATCCGCTGTTCTATAGCCATCAGCCAGCGCTTTCTTCACAGCATTTTCAATGCGCGTCGCATTCGCTTCGTCATTAAAGGTATAGCGTAACATCATTGCCGCAGACAAAATGGTAGCCAATGGATTGGCAATATTCTTACCCGCGATGTCCGGCGCTGAGCCATGACTAGGCTCATACATGCCCTTATTGTTTGCGTCCAACGAGGCTGATGGCAACATACCTATTGAACCAGTCAGCATAGACGCCTCGTCTGAGAGGATGTCGCCAAAAATATTGCCTGTCACCATCACATCAAACTGCTTGGGCGCACGGATTAACTGCATCGCAGCATTATCTACGTACATATGGCTGAGTTCCACTTCTGGATACTCTTTACTTAGTTCAATCATCACTTGACGCCATAATTCAGTCGTTTCCAACACATTTGCTTTGTCTACAGAACAGACTTTTTTGTTACGTTTCATCGCAATATCAAAGGCGACACGACCAATCCGTTTGATTTCGGACTCGCTATAACGCATAGTATTAATACCCTCGCGCTCCCCATTTTCTAAGGTACTGATACCGCGGGGCTGACCAAAGTAAATATCGCCGGTCAGTTCACGAATAATCATGAGGTCTAAGCCAGACACCACTTCCGGCTTGAGTGTTGAGGCAGAGGCCAGTTCCGGATACAGCAAGGCAGGACGTAAATTAGCGAACAAATTCAACTCTTTACGAATACGCAACAGACCACGTTCCGGACGTAAATGGCGCTCTAACTTGTCGTACTTCCAGTCACCCACAGCACCCAGCAATACCGCATTGGCCTCTTTCGCAAGCTTAAGCGTCGCATCTGGCAACGGATCACCTGCAGCCTCGTATCCTGCACCACCAATCGGCGCCTCTGTCATGTCCAGATTCAATTTCAGGCCGTTTAATACTTTTACTGCCTGTGCAACAATTTCTGGCCCAATACCATCACCGGGCAATACTGCGATTTTCATCCAAAATTCCTAATATTTTGTGTTAGTTAAAGAGCCAAGGTTGGGCTTGTTTGTGTTTCAATTCAAATGCTTTAATGGCATCCACATGCTGTAAGGTCAGACCAATATCATCCAAACCATGCAATAAATTATGTTTGCGCACTGGATCTACCTCAAATGCGTAAGTTTGCCCATCCGGCGTATTCACCGTTTGTTTTTCCAAATCCACAGTGAGCTGATAACCAGGATGCGCTTCTACCGCTTTAAATAAGCTATCCACTATGGATTCGCTCAATACAATCGGCAACAAACCATTCTTAAAGCAGTTATTGAAGAAAATATCTGCATAGCTAGAGGCGATAATGGCACGAAAACCATAATCTTCCAGCGCCCATGGGGCATGTTCACGGCTAGAGCCACACCCAAAATTCTCGCGTGTCAACAAAATACTCGCGCCTTGGTAACGCGTTTGGTTCAACACAAAATCAGGATTCAATGGACGCTTGCTGTTGTCCATACCTGGTTCGCCATGATCCAAGTAGCGCCACTCATCGAACGCATTGGGGCCAAATCCTGAACGCTTAATCGACTTCAAGAACTGCTTGGGAATAATGGCATCGGTATCCACGTTCGCACGATCTAGTGGAACAACCAAGCCTTGATGTAAGGTAAATGCTTTCATTATGTCGCCTTATTTGGCTGAGTCCTGCACGACTTCGCCTGCTTTTTCAATGTCTTTGCCCATGCCGGCCACTGTATTACAGCCTGCTACAACTAAAGGCAACATGCACAATAACAACCATTTTTTCATTATTGACTCCTAAAAGTTTCTTACATCTACGAAATGCCCAGCCACTGCAGCCGCTGCTGCCATTTCTGGACTTACCAAATGCGTACGCCCACCCTGACCTTGGCGGCCTTCAAAATTACGGTTTGAGGTGGAAGCACAACGCTCTCCTGGCTCCAATCGGTCTGCATTCATGGCCAAGCACATCGAGCAACCTGGCTCACGCCACTCAAAACCAGCTTCTTTGAAGATTTTATCCAAGCCTTCTTGCTCGGCCTGCGCTTTGACCAAGCCAGAGCCAGGCACCACCAGTGCCAACTTGACATTGCCAGCCACCTTTTTGCCTTTGGCTATACTGGCCGCTGCACGCAAGTCTTCAATACGCGAATTGGTACAAGAACCGATAAATACCTTATCAATTTGAATCTGCTCAATTGGCATGTCCGCTTGTAAACCCATATAGGCGTATGCACGTTCCCAATCGGCACGTTGAACGTCATTTTTGGCCAAGGCTAAGCTAGGCACTTTGCCATCTACACCCACCACCATCTCCGGAGAAGTCCCCCAAGTCACTTGCGGCTGAATATCTTCTGCTTTCAATTCGACTGTCGAATGAAACTGTGCACCGGCATCACTGTGCAATGTACGCCAATAAGCCACTGCCGCATCCCATTGGTCAGCTTTTGGCGCAAATGGACGACCTTTGACATAATTAATCGTGGTATCGTCCACCGCTACCATACCAGCGCGCGCACCTGCTTCAATCGCCATGTTGCATAAGGTCATACGGCCTTCCATGGTTAAGCCACGAATCGCCGAACCTGCAAACTCTATGGCGTAGCCAGTGCCTCCTGCAGTGCCAATTTTGCCGATAATTGCCAAGGCTACATCTTTGGCGGTGACACCTTTACCCAACTGACCTTCAACTTTCACTAACATGGATTTGGAGCGCTTTTGCACCAAACATTGCGTCGCCATGACATGCTCTACTTCTGAAGTGCCGATGCCATGCGCCAATGCGCCAAATGCACCGTGAGTACTGGTATGGGAATCACCACAGACGACCGTCATTCCAGGCAAAGTCGCACCTTGCTCTGGCCCAATCACATGCACGATACCTTGACGGATATCGTCCATTTTGAATTCGGTTACACCGAAATCGCTACAATTAGCATCCAGTGTTTGTACTTGCAAACGAGAAATCGGATCAGCAATCCCCGCCACACCTGAGCTGCGATCAGTGGTTGGCACATTATGGTCAGGCACAGCTAATACCGAGTTGATGCGCCACAACTTACGCCCAGCCATTTTTAAGCCTTCAAAGGCCTGCGGGCTGGTGACTTCATGCACCAAATGACGGTCGATATACAGCAATGCCGTACCGTTCTCTTCGCGTACAACATGACTATCAAATAATTTATCGTAAAGCGTTTTCGCCATAACTCTTAATCTCTAAAATTACCAAATTGCAACGGAAAATCCGTCACATTCTTCTTACAAAACGCAATCGCCTCTTGTAGCACATCGCGCTTGGCGCCATTCACGCGCACGGTATCACCTTGAATGCTCGCCTGCACTTTCATACCAGAATCCTTAATCAGCTTGGTAATACGCTTGGCCAGATCACTATCAATCCCAGCGCGCACTTTCATCTCTTGCTTCACCTTATTACCTGAGACCTTTTGCACATCTTTTTTATCCAACCGCTTGGAAGAATCAGGCTCTTTCTTTTCCATCGCCGGCAATAAAATGTCTTTTACCTGATCCAATTGAAAATCGTTATCTCCAAAAATCGTGATTATATTGTCTTTTTCGTTGTACTCGATATTGGCGCTAGTGCCTTTAAAATCGTAGCGATTAGTAATTTGTTTTCCAGCCGTGTCTATCGCATTTTTCAATGCGACTTTATCGACTTCTGAACTGATATCAAAACTTGGCATATGAAATCCTTAAAACGTTAAGCGCAAGTGCTGTTAGGCGTGTAGCGCGCAGACAGTACACCTAGTACGACACGCAAACAACAACGCAGCACTAAGCATTTTTATTCGAAATGGCAAACGTAATCGACAGTTTCAAGTGTTTCTATATCAAACGACGAATTACCTGCTACAGTGAATTTTTCACCGGCAGAATATGTTTTCCACTCGGTTTCGCCCTGTAAGCGCACTTTACATACACCTGAATTGATCTCCATGAGCTCCGGCGCTGCGGTATTGAATGTCAACGTGCTTGGAAAAATCACACCGATTGTGCTTCGTGTGCCGTTGGGAAACATCACAGTGTGGCTGACACATTTGCCATCAAAATAGATATTGGCTTTTTTCTTTACGCTCACATTGTCAAACTGGGCCATGCTTATCTCCTAAACCTTTATTAATACTTACTTTTTATTTCTTAAATTCGCAGCAATGCGCATTCTCAGTGCATTCAACTTAATGAAACCACCTGCGTCTTTTTGATCGTATGCGCCTTTGTCATCTTCAAACGTTGCAATCGTTGAATCGAACAATGAATTGGTTTTACTGTCACGCCCCACCACAATCACGTTCCCTTTATAAAGCTTGAGCCTTACCCAACCATTAACACTAAGTTGTGTATGGTCAATCAGCGTTTGCAAGGCAATACGTTCCGGGCTCCACCAGTAGCCGTTATAAATCAGGCTGGCATAGCGTGGCATCAAGTCATCCTTCAAGTGTGCCACTTCACGGTCTAAGGTAATGCTCTCAATGGCACGGTGTGCTTTTAGCATAATAGTGCCGCCAGGCGTTTCGTAACAGCCACGTGACTTCATGCCCACATAGCGGTTTTCCACTAAATCCAAGCGGCCGATACCGTGCTTGCCACCCAAAATGTTCAAATGCGCCAATAACTCATGCGCCTTCATGGCTTGACCATTGAGTGACACCGGATCACCGTTCACATACTCAATATCCACATACTCAGCTGCATCCGGCGCTTTTTCCGGCGATACAGTCCAGCGCCACATAGATTCTTCCGCTTCCGCAGCAGGGTCTTCCAAATGACGGCCTTCATATGAGATATGCAACAAGTTAGCGTCCATCGAATAAGGACTGCCTCCTTGCTTGTGTTTCATATCCACTGGAATACCATGTTTTTCAGCATAGGCCATAAGTTTTTCACGGCTGAGCAAATCCCACTCACGCCACGGCGCAATAATTTTGATATTCGGGTTAAGTGCGTAGGCGCCTAATTCAAAGCGCACTTGGTCGTTGCCTTTACCAGTCGCACCGTGAGAAATCGCATCAGCTTTGGTTTCTGCAGCAATCTCAATCAAACGTTTAGCAATCAATGGACGTGCAATCGATGTCCCTAACAAATACTCGCCTTCGTAAACAGTATTGGCGCGGAACATTGGGAACACAAAGTCACGCACAAACTCTTCGCGCACATCATCGATATAAATCTCTTTCACACCCGCCGCTTTGGCTTTGGCACGTGCAGGCTCCAACTCTTCTCCCTGACCTAAATCAGCGGTAAAGGTCACCACTTCACATTGGTATTCATCTTGCAACCATTTCAGGATGACGGAGGTATCTAAACCACCTGAATAGGCCAATACGGCTTTTTTAATTTCACTCATTTCACTTTACCTAAAACTCAATAATTAATTTTAAACTTTACCCAACAAGAGGTATTCCATCAGCGCTTTTTGCACGTGCAATCTATTCTCTGCTTCATCCCACACCACTGAATGCGGTCCATCAATCACTTCTGCCGCCACCTCTTCACCACGGTGTGCAGGCAAACAATGCATAAACAATGCGTCTTTCTTGGCAATACGCATCATGTCTTCATCCACTTGCCAATCAGCAAAATCTTTACGACGCTCTTCGTTCTCGGCTTCAAACCCCATACTGGTCCATACGTCTGTGGTTACTAAGTCCGCATCGCGCGCAGCATCCATGGGGTCTTTAAACTCTTCAAAGTGGTCTGTGCCATACAAATTAGCGCGCTCAGGCTCCACCTCATAGCCCGGTGGCGTTGAGACATGCACATTAAAATCCAACACCTCGGCCGCTTGCAGCCAAGTGTTGCACACGTTATTCGAGTCACCAATCCAAGCCACTGTTTTACCCTGAATGGAACCACGGTGCTCAATAAACGTAAAAATATCCGCCAAAATCTGGCATGGATGGTATTCATTGGTTAAGCCATTGATCACTGGCACACGAGAATTGGCGGCAAAACGCTCAATAATGCTTTGCTCAAAGGTGCGAATCATCACAATGTCGCTCATGCGCGAAATCACTTGCGCGGCATCTTCTACCGGCTCACCTCGTCCAAGTTGCGAGTCGCGTGTATTTAAATAAATCGCGCTACCGCCCAATTGCTGCATACCAGCTTCAAATGATAAACGTGTGCGGGTGCTGGCCTTTTCAAAGATCATCACCAAAGTTCGATCAGATAAAGGCCAGTACTGTTGGTAGGATTTAAATTGCTTTTTAATCCAAGCCGCACGCTCAAAAATATATTCAATCTCTTCACGAGCTAGATCGTTAAATTGCAAAAAATGCTTAATCGTCATGACTCATCTCGATCACTTCAACTCAGGCTTATCAAGCGAGCCTAAAAAGGCCTGCACGACAGAGACCAGACCGTCTACCAACACTTGCGCTTCTTGTTTATTCATAATCAATGGTGGCAACAAACGAATCACTTTTTCTGCGGTGACGTTAATGAGTAGTTTTTGTGCTAATGCCAACTTCACCAAGTCAGCGCATGGCACATCCAACTCAATCCCTACCATTAATCCAGCATTGCGAATATTTACCACATGCTTATTACCAGCAAAGGCAGCTTTAAATTGTGCATTTAAAAATGCACCCACTTCTTCAGCATTTTCGCGTAGCTTTTCCTCGGCAATGATATTAAGTGTTGCCATACCTGCTGCAGTAGCCAGTGGATTACCGCCAAATGTTGAACCATGCTTGCCAGGGGTGAACGTTTCAGCCGCCACACCTTTGGCCAAACACGCACCAATCGGAACACCAGAGCCGAGACCCTTGGCCAAGGTCATTACATCCGGCATGATGCCAGTGTGTTGGAACGCAAACCAAGTGCCGGTTCTAGCCACACCACTTTGCACTTCATCCAACATCAACAACCAGCCGTTTTCGTCACACACCTGACGTAAGCCTTGAAAATATGCTTTCATATCCGCAGGAATATGAATACCACCTTCACCTTGCACAGGCTCTACCAATATTGCCACCACATTATTTTTGCGTTTAGCCACTTGCTTTATAGCGTCCAAATCATCATATGGCACGCGCACAAAGCCACTTACTAACGGCTCAAAGCCTGCTTGTGTTTTACGATTACCCGTAGCCGAGAGCGTTGCCATGGTCCGACCATGGAACGCACGCTCCATGACAATAATTTCAGGATTTTCAATACCTTTGTTGTGACCATAGAGACGAGCCAGTTTGATGGCTGCTTCATTGGCCTCGCATCCGGAGTTGCAGAAAAAGACTTTATCTAAGCCGGAGATTTCGGCAAGCTTATCAGCCAAGCGCGCCTGTTCTGCGATTTGGTAAATATTGGACACATGCACCAAACGCGCTACTTGCTCTTGTACCGCTGCCACAAACTTGGGATGTGCGTGCCCTAGACCGTTAACGGCCACACCAGACAATGCATCCAAATACTTGTTACCTTGTTGATCGTATAACCAAACACCCACGCCCTTTTCAAAGGTGACCGGCTGTCTACCGTAAGTGTTCATTAAATGTTCAGACATAACTCAAACCTAAAAAAGTGAATACTAAAAAAGCAAAACGGCGGCTAAGGCCGCCGTTATTGCCTTAGAATTTCTTAAAAACCTAACACGGCGCGATGACTTAAACCATTTGCCATAAAGAACAGCATAGGAATAGACAGCATCACATTTGTACGTGACGCCAGCATGGCAACACGTCGCGCCTTGGCCTTGGCCGCATCATCAGCAGGCACCATCCCCAGAATCTTTTGTTGATTTGGCCAGATGAGCACCCAAACATTAAATAGCATAATCGTGCCTAACCATGCGCCAATGCCAATCGCCTCGTACCCATTACGCAATAAAAAGGCATCGGTAAAGTTCGCGCCTAACAACGCTGCGCCTGCTAACCAAGTGACGACTGCGGCCCATCTAAACCACAGCAACGCTCTAGGCGCCACATGTTTGCTAATACCTGCTGCAGTACCATCTGCAGCCGCATCTTTTAAGGCGGCCATTTGCACAAAGTTAAAGTAATACAGCAAGCCTATCCATGTAATACCGGCTAAAAAGTGAACCCATCTGGCAATTGCAGGCACCCAATCCATATTACACCCCCGCAACTAAAAAGTTTTTAAGAAAAAACACCAATACAACGGTCAGTATCACACCGGAGATAATGGTACCTGTAACAGATTCCAACGGATTTTTCATGGCATGCTCCCCTTTGTAAAATGAGTTATTTTTATTAGCCTTGAGATTAGCGCAAATCTCGATTTTTAGCAAGAATATTGACAGCATGCATTCCGTTAAGAGTAAGAATTAAAAAGGGTTTTTGCCATTTATCAATATGCCAACCTGTATTAAAATATGAGCAGTGCATATCATGTTTAGCCAAACAACCCTCACACCCAACAAGATAAAAAACCTTTTCAATTCAATGAGATTCAGGCAAAATTGCACTCTTTTGTCGTGTATTTGCAATATTTAAGGTTTATGGTTTCGGTTACTTCGCTCCCTAAAGCATCTCATCTGGAAAAGTTTAATCAGCTACCTGTAGACTGGTATTTGAATCCAGATATTTACCAGCTTGAGGTCAACCACCTGTTCACACAGGCGCCTAAATACGTCGGTCACGCCTGCATGACGCCCAATCCTGGAGACTACCATGCACTCGATTGGATGGGCGAAGCCAAGGCGTTGGTGAATCAAGATAATCGTATCCAACTGCTGAGCAATGTGTGCCGTCATCGCCAAGCCATCATGTTGAATGGCCGCGGCAACACCCCTAATATCGTTTGCCCGTTACATCGTTGGACCTATGATTTATCCGGCAAGCTGATGGGCGCGCCACTATTCAAAGAAGACCCCTGCCTGCATCTGGCACAAGCCCGCTTGCAGGAATGGCAAGGGCTGCTGTTTGATATCACGACTAAACCACACAACATTGCAGATGAGCTTGCACAGCTTGGTTGCAAGCAAGTGTTTGATTTCACCAATTACCATTTTGATAAAGTTAGCATTGAACATTACAAATTCAACTGGAAAACCTTTATTGAAACTTATCTAGAAGACTACCACGTAGGTCCATTTCATCCCGGTCTAAATCAATTTGTTAATTGCGATGACTTAAGCTGGGAATTTGGTAAGCACTATAGTGTGCAGACTGTGGGCTACCAACCAAGTCCAGATGTGCATGCATCGCCCATTTACCGCCAATGGCAACAAGCTGTAGAGCAATACCAAGGTCAGCAACGCCCGCCGTATGGCGCCATCTGGTTTGTGTACTACCCTTACCTGATGATTGAATGGTATCCCAACGTACTGGTGGTCTCGCACTTAATTCCTACTGGGGTGGAAAGCTGCACTAACGTGGTGGAGTTTTATTATCCGGAAGATATTGCCTTGTTTGAACGCGAGTTTGTGAAAGCACAGCAAGCGGCCTATGAGGAAACTGCTGTCGAGGACAAAGAGATTTGCCAGCGCATGCACGATGGTCGCAAAGCGCTCTACCTTCAAGGCTTAGATGAACGCGGCCCATACCAGCAGCCGCTGGAGGCTGGGCTGGAACATTTCCATCACTGGTATCGTGAGCAACTGACGCCATTTTTACCCGCCAATAGTGTTCGATGAGTGCTAGCAAATTGCGCTTGCCACATCTTGGTAGTTTATGGATGCTGGTGGCAGCACTTGGTTTTGGCGTGATGGGTGCATTGGTAAAACAAGGCTCTCAGCACTTCACCAATGCCGAACTTGTGTTTTACCGCTCCGCTTTTGGTTTGGTGGTAATTTATGCTTTCATCGTACACCGCAAGCTACCTGTTCGCACGCCTGTGATTGGCAAACAGGTCAGCCGTGCGTTTGTTGGACTGGTATCACTGGCGCTGTTTTTTTATGCCATTGCACATTTGCCACTGGCCACTGCTATCACCCTCAATTACACCTCCGCACTGTTTCTAGCCGCCCTCACCCCATTGTTATTGCACGAAAAGCCTAAGCCCATTTTGTTGGGTGCGATTGCACTCGGCTTTGTTGGCATTATGTTGCTGCTTGAGCCCAGCTTTTCCAACCAAAATATATTGGCCGGCGCACTTGGCTTACTATCAGGTTTTGGGGCATCACTAGCATACGTGCACGTCAAACAACTAGGCAAGCTACAAGAACCGGATTGGCGTACGGTATTTTATTTCACTTTTATCTCCACCATTGCCAGCGGCCTATGGATGCTGTTCGACCACTTCTCTGCATTGCGTTGGCAAGATTTTCCGCTGTTATTAGGCTTGGGGGTGTCCGCCACCATTGGCCAGCTAGCCATGACGCGTGCTTACAGAACTGGCAACACTTTAATCGTTGCCAGTTTGGCCTATACCACGGTCATTTTTGCCACTTTACTAGGGGTGATTTTCTGGCAGGAATCCCTCAGTACAAGTGAGTATTTGGCCATGGGAATTATTATTTTGAGCGGCATTATCAGCGCTAATACTACACCTCGCCAAGATTGATACACCGCAACCACAAATAACGCGTTAATGCTCTGGACATTTAAATTTATTAGGATTAATCTTAATATCCCACATTAACTTTAATGCGCTAATGACTTGATGTATAAACCTATGCATTCATTTCGATTGGTCAAATTTCTAAGCGCATTGCTTATGTTATCAATTGCGCTGTCCGGTTGTTTGGGCGGCACCGTGGCCCAACAAATCGCCCGCTCTATTGCCACCAGTGTTGCGGATTCAGCCATCGGAAATGCGGTAGAAGCCGAAGAAAAAAAAGCGGCAGCTAAGCAGCCATCGTTGAACGCTATGCTATATAACCCCACGCCTGATCCCTATCGAAATGCGATGCTCAACATGGAGTTCACGCCAATCAAGGCAATTTCGGAACCGTTACCAGATTACCCAGCAGAGCCTGAAGAAACGCCCATTGTGATTTTAAAAACCAATCCATTAGTACAGGTGGAATTGTTTAATTTGCTGATTGGCGAAGAGAAGCTAGCCGTACTGGAAAAGGCAAGGTTGCAGGGCTCACTGAATATCCCGGATAAGTCCGAGTGGGCAGATTGGCAGGTAGCCACTGGAAAAATACAAACACCCAATCAAGACGCTAAAGACATGATTATGTTCTTGCTACCCCCAGAGTTTGGAAAATTACCTAGCGGTAGCATTGCCACAGTTGAACTTGCTTCTTCCGGTGAAATGAGTATTGCGCGCTACAAATCGTACTAACGAACAATAAGCTTAAGGGTCTATTAAACCGCTACGCATCGCAATCAGTGCGATTTCTGCCGAATTATTAGCATTTAATTTTTGCTTAATATTGTACAAGTGCGTCCCCACCGTTCTTGGACTCAAGAACAAGGTTTCTGCAATTTCATTAGTAGTTTTGCCTTTAGCCAAAGACATAAACACTTCAAACTCGCGTTCACTTAGCACATCCACTGGGTTTTGCTCACCGGACAATTGCTGAATTGCCATCTGTTGTGCCACACTGGCTTCAATATATTTTTTACCGCTTGCCACGCTGCGAATAGCCTTTATCAGCTCTTCAGCCGCACTGCGCTTGGTTAGATAACCCATGGCGCCAGCATTCAATACGCGTTTGGGGTGCACCGAATCTTCATGTGCAGACAGTACCAAAATTTTGGCATGATTGTCCTTGGCTAAGATTCGCTCAATCGCTTCCATACCACCAATGCCCGGCATGGTGATGTCCATCACCACCACATCGGGTTTGTGTTCAACGTACCCCTTGATGCCAGCCTCTCCACTTTCAGCTTCGGCAATCACTTTGATATCGCTCGCGGACTCAAGCAACATCTTGAACCCCATGCGCACCACAGCATGATCATCTACTAGCATCACATTAATTTGACTCATAGCGCTCCTTGTTGATTACCCGTCAACGTTCTTATTGTAATCAGTTTTTAATTTAGTTATTTAATGCTTTTGGAATCACAATTGAGATTGTAGTTCCACCCGCTTTTTTTGCTAGGCTTGAGACCACATTAAATTGCCCATGCAAGCCTTGCACGCGTTCACGCATCCCCAATAAACCAAAGTGATTGGTTTGATCGACATGCGCAATCTCCATGCCTTTGCCATCATCTCGAATCGTCAGTTCCAAATCGCCATGCGCGTTGGCATGCAAATTCACATCAATACGTTTGGCATCGGCATGTTTAATCACATTGTTGATAGATTCTTGCACGATGCGAAATACGTTGATGTTAATATTTTCACCCAGTTTATTGAGTTCACCACTCAAGTGAAGCTCAATATTGAGCTCGGGATTTTGTTGTTGATAGCTGTTAATCAAATCGCGCAAGGTTTCGCTGAGCCCAAGATTATCCAACGAGCCCGGGCGTAGTTGTCGAATGATGTTGTGCATGCCATCGTAAATATGGTTAGCTGCAGCTACGATGGTTTGTGCGCTGGCTTCAACATCGGGTGCTCGTTCCTTGGTTTTATTGGCGATAGCAACGGCAAAGGTTTTGATGGCGGTCACATATTGCCCCAACTCATCATGGAGCTCGCGTGCCAAACTTCTGCGTTCATCTTCTATATGTTTTTGAATCAACTGTGTTAATTGTCGGTTTTCTTCAAGTTGGCGCTCTGCATCCAAGGAGACCACCATGCGATTTAAGCTATGCCCAATCTTATCGAATTCCGGCAACTTAAAGTCCGGCAGTTTCACCGTGAGGTCTCCCTGCTCCACGCGTTTAATAGCGCTCAAAATGTGGCGAACCGGGCGTAACGAATAACTCAACAATGCATACACCATCAAATTGAGTGTCACAAAGAAGCCGGCACCAATCAGAATCAACTGACGAAAACCTGACCAAGCTTCTCGCACCGATCCACCAGGGCTAGAAGTCACAATCAAGGTGCCGTAACGAATACGCCGTTGCACCATTTCTTTTTCCGGCTGCACCAACTTGACAAACCACTCCGGTGGCACCACATCGCTTTTAAAGGTGGACTCGGGCGAGATGTATAAAGGATTGCCCGCATGGTCATACAACTCGATATGGCTACTACGTACATAGCCCAAAGAGCGTAAAAAATCCTGGAGCACGATATGGGTGGGCCCAAAACTTGGGTTCATGGCAGAGCTAACAATCACGGTATCCAGCAGTTGCACTGTGACACGGGTGGCGGCTTCGACCCGTTCACGGATGGAAACCCGCGTATCGTTGACCAGTACCCAACCCACGGCCAGCATAAAGGCTAGGGACAGCATGGTGACCAACAAATTTAATCTAAAACGCAGGCTCATGATTTAATGCATCAAAAACAAAATATCGGTCGAGAGCATGCGCCAGCTCAGGGTAAAAACCAAGTGTAAAAACCATTAAAAAGTGTAAAAACCATTAAAACTAGTCTTCTACAGAGATTGTTCGATATTCCTCAGGCACTGGCGGGTAGCTTAAGTCGAGTGATTTCAACGTATTCAACAAAATTTTTGAAATCAATAAGTTGCGATTTGTTTTAGAGTCAGCCGGAATCACATACCAAGGTGCATGGGGGGTTGAAGTCGCTTGCAAGGCGTTTTCATAAGCCACCATGTATTTAGACCAAATGGCGCGTTCTTTGAGATCGTTTGGGTTAAATTTCCACGTTTTGGTGGGGTCTTGTAAACGCTCTTCCATACGCGCTTTTTGCTCTTCTTTGGAGATATGCAAAAAGCATTTGATGATGGTAGTGCCGGTTTCACTGAGCATGCGCTCAAAATCGTTGATTTGCGCATACCTACGCTTACACTCCGCCTCGTCAATCCAATCATGCACTTTCACAATCAGCACATCTTCGTAATGACTACGGTTAAAAATCACAATCTCGCCCTTTTTAGGCACTTGGCTGTGCACACGCCACAAGTAATCACGGGCTAACTCCTCGGCGCTGGGGGCTTTGAAGCTAGCCAAACGTATACCTAGAGGATCGCACTCGCTAAACACGTGTTTCACGGTGCCATCTTTGCCACTGGCATCCATGCCTTGTAATATCAACAGTACCTTATGCTTGGCTTGTGCATGCAATATATCTTGCAGTGCATTGATTTCTGTCGCCAACTGTTCCAGTACCAATGCATCATTGGCTTTGCTGTCAGAGCGCTCAGATTTATCTCCAGGCTTGATGCTGCTTAAAGAAAATTTGCTGTTGAGTTTTACTTTATATTGGTCTAAGTTTTTACCTAGCGATTTATCCTGATTTGCCATATTACACCTCGTGTTAGAGGCCACAATTTAACACGGCATAATTTAGGTTGTCAGCAATCAAATGAAACTGATTGAAATGAATTACACGAAAGGCCCACAACTTAGACCAAAGTTTACAGAGCGGATATGGGTAACACTTAACTAAACTAGTACTATAGAATCAGTGAGCGATCCGGCAGCTGCGCCAAAGCCCGCTCCTCTTCCATTCGATAGAGCCAAGCTAAGATTTCAGCAATCGCCAAATATAACGCAGGAGGAATATGCTGATCTAAATCCACCTGCATCAGCATTTGCATGAGTTCTTTGGATTCATGCACAAACACATTGTTTTCTTTGGCCAATGCAATAATCTGTTCGGCCACTAAGCCATTGCCTTTTGCAACCACTCGGGGTGCATAGTCACCGGTTTCATAGGCGAGTGCGATGGCTTGCTGATTCAATTTAGGGGGTTGATTCATGCTTGACCCCGCGAAACTGTCAAGCCATCCAGCGCTTGGCCACGCTGTTGAAACGCGCCTGCTAGTTTTGCTTTTTGCTGCTGAAACAATTGAAAAGTGTCTGCGTTTTCACTTTCAAAATGAATGTGCATATGCCCATTAAATAAGCTGATTTTTGCCTTCACTTTACCTAAATTGGGAAAATCAATACTCAGTTCGCTGCCAATCATGCGTTCGTCTTCGACGGTTTGCGATGCATGTTCAGACTCTGACGGAAGCTTTTGTTGATAGACATCCCAAGACATTTGTTGGCCAGGCCACACTTCGCCATGCCAAGAGAATCGTTGGTTTTCTAGGACTGCCAATTGTTGGAACATGAGATTGGCAGGATTAAACCCAGGTTGATTTTGTGGCTCTTGCCTGAGTTGTTGCAAGCTATATTGCCCATGTAATGCAGCTTGTAGATGCGCCTCATAAAACACACCAGACTGACTCAGCGCTTGTTTCAAATCTTGCGCAATCACCTGAGGTTTGTAGGGAAAATGCGTAATAGCACTGACTGCCTCAAAACGCGGGGATAGATGTTGCGCCTCGGCCTGCCCCAAATATTGCCCGAGCAAACTGCCGGTATGACTTAAATTGACGGTAGCGCCGGTATAAGCAGTACCGGGTTGCTTGAGCATAAACGTCATCACCGGCTCTTGATGCATAAATTGCAAAGGCAACTGCTGCCCCACTTTGGCTTGTTGCCCAAGCTCCATTTTCAGCACCACGGACTGCGCGCTATCGTTTTTAACTTCCACCAAAAAATTTTGGCCACTGACCTGCTGCAACACGCGCGCAGTATAGCTTTCACCTTGGGTAAATGCCTTGGTTTGGGCTTCTAACTGATGCGTTGGGCTATTGATTGCGCCGACTGGCAGCACTGGCACTACGCGGTACACCGAGCCAATTTGTTGCGTATTGGTGGTCTCTGGCTTGGCGATGTACATGGCAACACTTACATTCGATAAGTGCTACTCAGCTTAGTCTGCATGGCACGTGATGCGCCTGGCTGCATCAATTGGCTAAGTTGCTGCATTTTTGGATGAATCAACAACCTAATGCTCGCATCATCCGCTAAAATGCGTTTAATTAATGACAACTTCTGTGATTTTGTTACTTTATCCATCACCACATCATGTTCGTGTTGTTTGATTTGTTGGATTTGATGCAAATAATCGACTTCGATTTTGGAAACATTGTCCCAATCATCTTGTTTGGCCGCGTTTAGCATGGATGACATCAACCCTGCCAGAGCGGTATATTCTTGAATGATAGTGTTTGATTGCATTGCTTAAGCACCTAATGCGAGTCGGTTATAGTTGTTGGCTGGTATAGCTTGGGGCTTAATTGCCACCACTTTCGCCATATCTGCTGGGGTTGGCTTTTGGTTCTCAATGGCTTCCCAAGCACTTTTGATTTCGGTAAGTAAAGCTATCACCTCTTCAACATTGGCCACTTGGTTATGAATATTGGCCAAGGTTAAACGCTGTGTCATATAGCCGTATAAAGCATCCAAGCTCTGCGCAATCTCACCACCTGCTTTTTTATCCAAACTCAAACGCAAGCCACTTTCAATAATCAAAATAGCTTTTGAAATCATCTCGCCTTTGCGTTGAATGTCTTGCTCTTTCATGTGGTTGATGGCGTTACGACAGGCAGAAATGGCACCTTCATACAACATCACCACCAATTTATTTGGGCTAGCCGCTACCACACCGGTTTCTAACCCCATTTGGGCATACACATTCGCACCATTACTTTTAAATCCAAACATCATGCATCCCCTTATTAGCTGTTATTACTAATCGATTGAATTTGTTGTGCTAGGTACGAACTGGTGTTTTGCAAACTAGATAACAATGTATCTAAACGTGTGTATTGATCACGATAGCGTTTCTCAATCAACTCGAGCTTGATATTGAATGCATCTGTCTGTTTCTCCAAACGTTTCACGGATGCCGTGATGCCGTCTGTTCTGGCAGCCAGTAAACCTTCATCATCTAGCAAGCCATCCAAAATATCATCCAATTGCGCGGCATACCCTTTTACAAAAGTGATGCTGCCACGTGCACCGGTGGTATTGCCTAAGACCTTAATACGCAAGCCTTCGCTGGCATCCCCGGTGGCTCCAATTAACTCTTGATTGAGACCGTTACCAGCCACACCGTTAATCGTACCTACCATATTAGTAATATCGGAGCCAATTTGCGAAACTGTAATCGGATAAGTACCTGTTTGTGTTTTGCTGGTGCTACCTAAGTAGCTCACCTGCGCGTCTGTAGTTCTGGCAGAGGTAGAAAACAAAGCGGCAATATCATCAAAATTGTTGGTGATGGCATTGGTCAGCTTGGTGCTATCCAATCCCAATTTACCATCACGTTGAAAGCCGACCCCGATATCGGTCAACGAAGTAATTGTGCCGCCAGTATCTACGGTTTTGCTAATCACTGATTTTAGTTGGGATGTAATAGATCGCGCAGTGGCATCGCCCAACAACTTACCGGAGGTCTTGCCAGCTTCATCATATTTAGTCAGCGTTTTAAGGGTATCCATTACTTTGTTATACGCATCGACAAACGCTGTCACAGACTCTTTAATTTTGGCTTGATCGGATGCCACGCCCAAATTAACCGCCTGGCTATTGCTGGTGGTCAGCAAATTGATAGTGACACCTTCAATCGCATCCGATACCGAATTACTGGCTTTCACCACATCAATACCATCGATATTCAGCAAGGCATTGAGCGGCGCTTGCAGTTGGCTCATGTTTTTACCGTTGCCAGCAGTGGCTAATGGGTCATAAGCCAATTTAGATAAACCGTTGTTATCAGTCGCGTTGCCATCATCATCAGCCACTGTGATTTTTAAGCCATTGACCTCACCCGTTTCTTTTGAGGTAATCACCAAACGATTAGCGGTTCCATCATTTACAATCGTAGCGGTTACCCCACCATTGGCAGCGTTAATCGCATCGCGTACTCCAGCCAAAGTGTTATTGCTCGAATCAATCGTCACCTCAAATGAGGCTTTGTCCGGGTTGGCAGTAAAACTAGCTGGCGTGGCGGGCGAGACAATCTCTGGTGCATAGGTACCAAACGCAATCGTCAATTTACCAGTCCCAATCACATCGGTGGTATTGGCCACGCCATCCAATGCAATTTTTTGTGATTTAGCCAGCTGGTTCACGGTAATCGCATAATCACCAATCGTGGCACTACCATTAGCTGTTGCAGTAAATACCGACGGAGTAGCAGAAGTTGCTGATTGAGCGTTGAATTTTGAAGCAGAAGCAAGTGCGCCCACCGATGTTTGAAACGTGGAGAGTGCACTTTTGAGTGTTCCATACGCAGATAATTTTGCTTCAAACGCAGTTTTTTGATTGTTAATTAAGGTGAGCGGTTGTTTTTCAACACTCATTAAACTACTCACAATTGAATTTACATCAATTGCGGAGGTACTTGAGACTGTTGCCATAATCATTCATCCTTTATTGGTTTCGCATCAAATCACTGCTTGCAGCTTGCAGCTTGAAGACTGTGAGTAGTTAGGCAGTTTGCCTAATCACTAAGCCTTGTAACTTATCTAACGTTTTCGTGATAGCCATCACTTCTTCATTTGGAATTTGGCGTAATACTTTTTGCGTCGCAGTATCCACTACCTTGACCACAATGCGCTCAGATTCCTCATCGATTGAAAACTGTATCGTTTGTAATGCAGGTGCTACATAATCATTTAACTTTTGCACTGCACCGGTGAGCGTTGCTTTATCGAACTCAGCCGCAGGCGCTGTAGGTTCTTGAGGCTTAGTAACGACTTTTAGGCCACTCGTGGCCTGTATAGTTTGACTGCTTGTAACCGGTGGAACACTTCCTTTACCGTATGCATCTAAAGAAGATTGGAACATGTTGTTCTCCTTATCTTGCTGAAAATTCCACAGGGCTTGCGCCCTGTGGAAGTCATTTCACTACGTTACTTAACTTAATTAACCTCTTAATAAGCTTAATACATTGTTAGGTAGTGAGTTCGCTTGCGCTAACATTGCTGTACCTGCTTGTTGCAAGATTTGACCACGTGTTAGGTTAGCTGTCTCAACTGCGAAGTCTGTATCCATGATGCGTGATTTAGCAGCTGATTGGTTTTCTGAAGCTACCAACAAATTACCTACCACAGCTTCGAAACGGTTTTGTACAGCACCCAATGTCGCACGTTTAGTGTTAGTTGCGTCTAATGCAGTATCAATCGCACCCAGTGCAGTGGTTGCAGCAGCCGATGTTGAAACGCTACCTGTAATGGTTGCAGCAGCTACAGCTGATACAGAGATGGTGTCGCCAGAATCAGCACCAATTTGGAATGTTGTAGCTGAACCACCGAATACTGCTGTACCGTTGAACTTAGTAGCTGTACCGATACGTGTAACCTCAGCAGCCAATTCTTGGAACTCAGCATCTAGGTTTGTACGGTCACCAGCAGAGTTACTGCCGTTAGCAGATTGCACTGCCAATTCACGCATACGTTGTAATGCTTCTGTTACTTTACTCAAACCACCTTCAGCAGTTTGTGCGAAAGAAATCGCGTCGTTTGCATTACGCATCGCTACGTTCATGCCACGTACTTGTGAGTCCATACGTGTGGCAATCGCCATACCAGCAGCGTCATCTTTCGCGCTGTTTACACGTAAACCTGAAGACAAACGTTGAATAGATGTATTTAAGCTTGATTGTGATGCGCTTAAGTTACGTTGTGTGTTTAATGATGCAACATTGGTATTAATTACTGCAGCCATGATAAATCTCCTAAATAAAAAATATTTAACTCACCCTACTGTTCGCTTGGCAACTTTTCATATTGCGTCGCACTTAACTCTTTATCGGTATGCTTTTGGAAAAGTTTAGGGTTAAACAAAACTTTTTATGAAACAGTTACTTAACCACTTAACCTAGAACAATTACCGATTAAGCGACCCGATGAATATGGTGTCGGCTGCGAATTACAAAACTTTAGGGAAACACTGTTTTATTTAGGGCTGACTCCTTAAAAAATACGTAATATCAACATGATAACGATGTTGGGAAATTATTAAGGAGGTAACAAAGGTGAAAAAACAGGCTATCTCTGCGGATAAGATTGAGGATGTTTATTATGGAAAACTCAAGAATAAGAGGCAAAAAAAGGGGTTTGCAGAGCAAACCCCGAGGACTACCTCCCGATAGATCTAAACTAGTTGATTCTTGATGGCGTAATGCGTGATGTCTGAGTTATGACGCAAGTGCATTTTTTCAAGTAAGCGTGTACGGTACATACTGACCGTTTTCACAGAAAGCGATAACTTTTCGGCAATTTCGCTGACTGAGAAACCTGATGAAATCATAATCATGGTTTGGTATTCGCGGTCAGACAATGTCTCGTGCGGATTTTGTGATTTTTCATCACTCACCTGTTCAGCCAAAATCTCTGCTACTTCCGGTGTGATGTATTTTTTACCTTTAGCTAAGGCGTGGATGGCAGAAAGCAACTCGTTAGAAGCGCTATGTTTACATAAGTAACCGGAAGCGCCGGATTTCAAAGCACGCACTGCGTATTGGTCTTCCATGTACATAGAGAGCATTAACACAGACAATTGTTGGTTATCACGTTTGATACATTTCAGCGCATCCATGCCGCTTCTGTCTGGTAATGAAATATCTAACAACATCACATCAGCCGCTACATCTCTTGCAAACTGAATCGCTTCTGCAGCGTTCTCAGCTTCTGCAACTACTTCAATATCATCTGTTGCTGCTAAGATTTGTTTGATACCTGATCTTAAAATGGCATGGTCATCGACCACAATCACTCTAATTTTATTGTTTTTCATGCAACACCCCTTTACCGTTAATTGAATATTAGCAAACGGTGTGCCAGCCAAAAACACGGGATTTTGGGGGATAATTTGCCTAAAAGTGTTGAGTAAATAAACGGGGTGTCAGGAAATCGGCAGTCTAGGTGTTAAGAAAATAAAAAACCAACCGCTCGGGTTGGTGGGTGGTATCACTAATAAAAAGTATAAGAAGGTAGAGAACTTACGAGGTGGTTTCTGCTTAAGGATTACAACGGGAGTGTCACACACACTTTTGTGCCGCTTAGCCCTTCACCCACAGCACCTATCGATAAGCTACCATTTAACGCAGTCACACGCTCTTGCATGCCACGCAAACCAAAAGAATTGGTTTTCAGCTTATCCACATCACTAATGCCCACGCCATTATCTAGCACTTGCATCAGCACTTCTTCATCTGTGGCCTCTAAGCTCACCTCGACAGAAGTCGCTTTGGCATACTTGGCAATATTGGAGAGTGATTCCTGGCAAATTCTAAAGAGTGCCATCGATTGTTCTGTGGAAAGCATGATGTCTGACTGATTGGCAGTGAACGTGCATTTAACGCCTACCTGCTTTTTAAACTGTGTGGCTTGCCACTCAAGCGCATCCACAATACCCAGATCCAAAATACTGGGCCTCAAATTGCCAGAAATTCGATGTACAGACTCAAAGGTGCGATTCACAATCGCTTCCAAACTGGCCGTCTGCTCTAAACTGATGGCATTGCCGGCAGCAATCTGTTGGGAAATACCCGCCAAGCCCATTTTAATGGCGGTCAAGTTACCGCCCAAATCATCGTGAATTTCACGAGCAATGCTAATACGCTCTTGCTCTTTCACTTGATTCATATGCGCTGTGAGCTGTTCTAATTCGCGGCGTGATTGTTCAATTTGCAATTTCTCGAGCTTACTTTGCGTGATATTCAGCATAATGCCATCCCACTGCACCACACCCTCACCCAATTGGCTAATCGTGGCACGCAAGCTAATCCACTTGGTATCTTGCCAACCATCAATCCATACGCGACCTTCCCAATCCAATTTTTCAAGGCTTTGTGCACTGGCAAGCAGTTTGGTACGTAAATCATGGCGATCGCGCGTATTCATAATCGAGAATAACAACTGTGCATCTTGCTCTAACTCGGAAGCGGTCATTCCCAGCAATGCTTCACAGCCATCACTCACGTAATGAAAACTCACGTCATGCTCGGCCGTCATTTGCATTTGAAATACTAGGCCAGGAATGTTGGATACAATCGCTTGAAACCGTGACTCGCTCTCGCTGAGCGCCATCACTACTTTTTCGTTGGGGGAGATATCACTTTTTGTCACGAGTATATATTCGGTTTGACCTGATTGTATTAGCATAACACGGAGTTGATTTTTGTGAATCCCAGCCTCAGGCAGCGACTGATTCACACTCAACTCAAATAGCGCTTTTTGATTACGCTGTTGATACACATACCGGTTTAATACCGCCGGACTCACCCCTAAAATGGCCTCCAACTGCTCTGGTGCAATGCTCAAATCATCACTGCCAATCTTCTTTTGCGCTTCATCACTGGCATATAGCAAAGAAAGCGTATTGGCGTCCAGCACATAAATTTCGTCCGTGGGCGCCAAGGTCAGCGATTTCAAAATCAGTTGAGATTCTACAAGGGCTAGCAATTGAAATCCTTTATCACAATAAGTTACACATGCAATTGTTTAACTTGATCTGTTCTATTCATTAGATTGATGATGACAACTTAGCCAAATCCAACTCGGTCATTACTTTATTTTTCCCTGATCGTTTCGCCAGATACATGGCTTGGTCAGCTCGGTGAATCAATGCCGTTTGGTCTTCCTCTTTTTTGTAGAGGGCAATGCCTGCACTGAAGGTAATCAACAGACGTTCGTTGTTGCCTAAGAAGTACTCTTTAGTGAGTGAGCGTTGTAGACGGGTCATGGTGATAATGGCCTCATCAATATTGGTGTCCGGTAATAGAATCACAAACTCCTCACCACCTAATCGCGTCACAATATCGGTGGGGCGTATGGTTTTCTTCACCACCTCGGCCAAGTGCTTCAATGCAACATCTCCAACATGATGCCCATAGGTATCATTCAGATGTTTAAAGTTATCAATATCTAGCAAAGCTAAGGTGAGTGGGCCGCCGCCACGAGAAAAGCGAGAAATTTCTGTCGTTAGTGCATCATCCAAACCACGGCGATTCAGCACACCAGTTAATTGGTCAATACGCACCGCTTCACTAAGCTGGGTGAGTTCTTCCTGCAATTTTTTGATTTTTTCTTGTGAGCCTTCGGCCTCTTCGCGTTGATGCAATAAGGCTTCGCGTGAACGCATAATATCGGCCTGCATCGTGTGCGTATCGCGCATCAACCCTTCCAACAATTCATTAATTCGAATAATGTCGTCAGTCTCGGTCAGCTTATCTGCGTAGACTTCGATTTTTTCATGGTAACTGCCACTGGCCTCCGCCATATGTTTCAGGCGATCAACAAATGTAGAGATCATGGTTTTAAACGAATTTTTGGCTTCGATTAAACTATGCTTAAGCATGCCTTGCTTATAAATCACTTCTTTCAGGCTTTTTTCCGCTGCTTGAATTTGCACCCGGTCTAAAGGGCTAGAAATGATGGTCTGGACTGTCGCCACCTGACCACGCAACCATTGGTCATCGGATACCAATTCACTAATATTACTAAGCAGCAATTTCAACAAACCTAATAGATCGCGTTTGATGCCCTCTTCGTTCGCGCCAATCAATTCGACCCTGACTAACAGCGCCCTAAACTGCTTGGCCATAAATTGCCAATCTTTTAGTTTGCGTGCTTTTTCTGTCAGCACCGCCACTTCTAGCGCCTCTTCACGTAGCTCTGGATAACCATCTAACCTTGGAATCAATCCGTGGTTGAGTGACTGTTTCAACATGTCTTGCAAAATTTGGAAAGTCTCATGAAACTGCTTGGTTTCGTCGTTCCCAGCAGTCATCACGCCTTGCAATTTGTTGTCTATTTTCTGTAACAAGGAGGTTGTTTTTGCAGCTTCTGTTGCAGATTGGTCTGGCCTATCGGTAGTTTCATCCACCAAACTACTCGTATCCGCTGTGCTGACTTCATTCGCGCCCCAGCTATTGGCCAAATTTTGCAGCTTGGCTGATAACTGTGGATCATTCCCATAATTAATCAGCACGCGTTCTAGTGTCTCTTTTTTGCGAGCCGGATCAACGCCAATCCTTTTCGCATCCCAACCTTTTAATAACTGGCGGATAGCATCAGGCCATTTTTTGGTCTGGGCCACACTGGCATCCATGCCTTCATTTAAAATATCGGCTAGCCCTGCCCAGTTGTCTTGCTTTAGCAGTTTTTCCCAGCGATTAATCCAATTGGCCTGCTCGGTGCTTTGATTAGGCAACTGCTTCAACGCCTTTTTAATTGCATTATTCAGTGTTTCTTTTTGCGGAATACCTGCAATTTCGTAATAAATCATTTCATAATTATTTGGCGTAGGCTCTACCCTGCGCATCGCCATTTGCTTAATGGTCTCACGCGCTATGTCTGGTGCTGATGTGATTCTTTTGGGTTGGGGTGTCGCCATATAAACTCAGATGTCTGCATTCCACTCGTTGTCTTGCTAGCATTTTGTGGTGACACGGTCTAATTTAATCTCTCAAAAAAGAGCCCTTAAAGCCCTTAATTATCAAAATTAGTCCCATGTTGACGTACAGCCATGCTGATCCAATGATTGGCTTGTAATCGCAACGTAAAGAAGAACGCACAGAAAAATACAAAGAGAAGTGAAGTGCGAGCGGTGAAAGTATTGTAAAATACTGGTTGGCGGGCCTCCCCGCATTGTAAAGTAGCCAACCTGGTCAGGTGCGGAAGCAAGCAGCCACAACTATTAAGCAAGTGCCGGGGGTTTGGCTCGCCTCCTCACTTGCAATCACATATAAGTTTTCATTGGATGGCGCCCATGCATAGCATATTTTCAGCAACGCTTCATACCAACAAAGGCTGCTAATGTCTTATCAAGTTCTCGCCCGTAAGTGGCGCCCAAAATCATTTCATACGCTGGTTGGACAAGAGCATGTTGTACGTGCGCTCACCAACGCACTTGAACAACAACGCCTACACCATGCTTATTTATTCACTGGCACCCGCGGTGTGGGCAAAACCACTATTGCCCGTATTCTGGCTAAATCATTGAATTGTGAGCAAGGCATAACCGCCACTCCATGTGGTGTATGTAATGCCTGTACCGAGATTGATAAAGGCCGTTTTATTGATTTGATTGAGGTGGATGCTGCAAGCAATACGCAAGTAGATGCCATGCGTGAACTGCTGGAAAACGCACAATACGCCCCAACTGCTGGCCGCTTTAAAGTGTACATCATCGATGAAGTGCATATGCTCTCCAAGAGCGCATTTAACGCCATGCTTAAAACACTAGAAGAGCCACCCGCACACGTTAAATTTATTTTAGCGACTACCGATCCACAAAAAGTCCCGGTGACTGTGTTATCACGTTGCCTGCAGTTCAATTTGCGCCAAATGGCCAGTACCACCATTACCGAGCATCTCACGCAAATTCTGCAGCAAGAACAGATTGGCTTTGAAGCCAGCGCCATTCATTTAATTGCGCGCGCCGCTGCCGGCAGCATGCGTGATGCACTTTCGCTCACTGACCAAGCCATTGCCTATGGCAATCAAACAGTGAACGAAGCTGAAGTGCGCAGCATGTTGGGCGCGATTGATCAGAGCTATTTATACGAAATTCTGCAAGCGTTGCTTGCCAATGACAGTGCTGCACTGATTGCCAAAGCCAAGGCCATGGACTCGCGCAGTATTTCATTTGAGGCAGCATTAGGTGATCTATCGGCAATCTTGCATCAAATTGCTATCGCTAAAAGCTGCCCGGAAACCATTGCACAGGACTTGCCGGAGCGTGCTGCAATCTTGCAGTTAGCGGATATGATTTCCGCAGAAACGCTACAGTTGTATTACCAAATCAGTATTTTGGGGCGTCGCGATATTGGCTTGGCACCAGACGAGTATGCGGGCTTTACCATGACGCTGTTACGCATGTTGGCATTTACCCCGCAAGAAAAGCTATCAGACACACCTCCACCGGAACGCAAAGCCGTTGCATCTAGCGCCTCCGCTTATCTGAACGAACAACGTAAACCAGCGCCTCCAGTAGTAGAAAGTGAAAGCATACCCGCTGCGCCACTGGAGCAAATCATGCCGCCAGCTGAAACTCGCTCTGAACGCATACCAGCCGTTCAACCACAAGCCAGCACGCTCGAACCGAACGCAGAAACGGAAAACAACAGCCAGCCGCTGCGAAGTTTTAATGGCGATTGGCGTAGTCTTGTTGAGCAACATTTGAAATTGGGTCTGGCACGTGCTTTAGCACAAAACTGTGAAATGGTAGCGTATGACGAGCACAGCATTACGCTTAAACTAGCAGAGACACATAAACACTTGGCTAGCCCAAATTATCAGGACAAGTTAACTGATGCGATTTATCAGCACTTTGGCCGTAAAATCAAATTGCATTTTGAAATTGGTAGCGAGGCCAACACCCCTGCTAAACAAAATGCGATTGAAAAGGCAACGATTCAATCCAATGCTGAGTCGGCTATATTGCAAGACCATTTTGTGCAGTCGCTGATGAATGACTTTGGTGCCACTATCATTCCTAATTCGATTAAACCCGTTCAATAATTCATTTTAAAAGGAGTATTCAGATGATGAAAGGCGGCATGGGCAATATGATGAAGCAAGCCCAACAAATGCAAGCAAATATGCAAAAAGCGCAGGCAGAACTAGCCACAACTGAAGTTGAAGGCTCAGCTAGTAATGGCATGGTAAAAATCACCATGACTTGCAGCCATGATGTAAAACGCGTGGTGATTGATGACGCCGTAATGGATGACAAAGAAACACTGGAAGACTTAGTATTGCTAGCACTAAAAGATGCGAAAGCGAAAGCTGAGGCGACTTCAAATGCGCGCATGAGCGCCGTCATGCCGGCCGGCTTTAAAATGCCGTTCTAAATTTAACACTACCAGTGAAAAATCCACCGGCTCTTGAACAATTGATTGAAGCCCTACGCTGCTTACCCGGTGTGGGTCCAAAATCCGCCTTGCGCATGGCTTATCACTTGATGCAGCGCGATAGAAATGGTGCAGGGAAACTTGCCCATTCTATGCAGCATGCATTGGATACCATTGGCCATTGCCAACTATGTAATAACTTTAGTGAGCAACCTATATGTGCATTATGCAACGCTCAAAATCGCGAACCCAGCATGCTATGTGTGGTGGAAATGCCCACTGATTTGATGATGTTAGAACAAACCCAATCGTATACCGGCATGTACTTTGTTCTGATGGGTCGCTTGTCGCCGATTGATGGCATTGGCCCCAAGGAAATCCATTTAGACAAGCTACTTAAACGCGTACAAGATGGTGTGATTCAAGAGGTGATATTAGCCACCAATTACACCAGCGAAGGCGAGGCTACCGCACACTATATTAGCGAGATGGTCAAAGCACGTGGTATAGCCGTGAGCCGTATTGCACGTGGCCTACCTATGGGTGGCGAAATTGAGTATGTGGATAGCGGCACGCTATCTACCGCACTCATGGAGCGTAAAGCAGTCGCTTGATCCGCTAGCTCACCAAATCAGTAGCACTACTGGCTTGAATTAATTGAAGTAACTCTTCGGGTTGGCGAATCATGGCATCAGCACCCCAAGTTTCAGGTCTATCACTGATATCTAAATAACCAAACAACGCCACCACCGTCTGCATACCTGCCGCTCTGCCTGCTTGAATATCACGTTCTGCATCGCCCACATAGATACAACATTGCGGGTCTACCCCTACCTGTGCGCATGCCATTAGCAAAGTTTCTGGAGATGGTTTGGGTTGAGGTGCATCGTCACCACTAACTATAGATGCAGCCTGTGTGTGCAGGCCTAGACTGGCCACCAGTGGCTGCGTAAAACGCCTAGGTTTATTGGTCACAATACCCCACGGCATTTGCCACTTTGCCAGATGATGAATGACAGTTTCCATTCCATCAAATAGGCGAGGCTGGCGCGTAAATACCTGATCGTATAATGCAAGGTATTCATCACGCATCGCTACAAACTCTGAATCTTGCGGAGTAATGCCAAAACCCAATTCCAATAAGCCGCGCGAACCATGCGAAGCTACCGGGCGAATTTTATCGTCTGTCAGCATGGGTTTGCCATGGCGTGCTAGTTGTAAATTCAGCGCATAGCCTAAATCCGGCGCGGTATCAACCAGAGTGCCGTCCAAATCAAAAAAAACAGCTTGGATAGGTCTCACGCATCCACCTTTTGTGCATGCACCATATAATTCACGCTGACATCGGGCTTGAGTGAGTATTGTCGTGTAATTGGCTGATAGTGCAAGCCTATTTGGTTTTGCAATGCAAGGCCTGCATCACGCATCCATGCGGCCAACTCAGAAGGTTTAATAAACTTGGCATAATCATGCGTGCCTTTTGGCAACATATTCAGAATATATTCAGCACCAACCACGGCATATAGATAGGCTTTAGGACTACGGTGTATGGTAGAAAAAAACACATGGCCACCTGGCTTCACCAATTGTGCGCAAGCTCGCACCACGCTGGCTGGGTCTGGCACATGCTCTAGCATTTCCATACAAGTCACCACATCAAATGAGGCAGGCTGTGCATCTGCCAGCGCCTCAACAGCTATGCATTGATAATCCACTGAGACACTTGATTCCAAGCTATGTAATTTAGCCACATTAAGCGCTTTCTCGCCTAAATCAATGCCAGTCACTATTGCACCAGACTGTGCCATAGACTCTGACAAAATCCCGCCACCACAGCCCACATCTAATACACGCTTACCTTTTAATTGGCTGCGCTTATCTATATATTGCAAGCGCAACGGGTTAATCTCATGCAACGGTTTAAACTCGCTGTTTTTATCCCACCATTTATGGGCGATGGCGCTGAATTTATCTAATTCTGCCGCTTCAACATTACTCATAGCGTTACTCAATTTAAATGATTGTAAAAATTATGCAGTGATCACTATTTGGCCAAAGCCATATTTGATAATTTTCGCTGCCATGACTGCGCAACTTGTTGCACATCATGTGGTTCGATTGCACTAAATACCCCGCTGCTACCATCTGGTTTGTGATACTTTAATTCCCCACTTACCCAAGTGTGTGTAACTTGCTCACGGCCAGCCACATATACCAAGTGTGAAGCTACGTCATAACATGGTTGCATGTTTAAATCTGTTAGCTTAACAGCCGTCAAATCCGCCACTTTGCCCACTTCTATTGAACCTACCAGATGATCCAAACCAAGGGCTTTAGCACCATTAATCGTCGCCATTTCTAGGGCGCGATGCGCTGATACCGCTGTTGCATCACCACTTTTTCCTTTTGCCAGCAAAGCTGCCATACGCATCTCAGCAAACATATCCAATCGATTATTACTAGCTGCGCCATCGGTGCCAATGCCTACATTGATACCTAACGATGCGCAATCTGCAACTGGCGAAATCCCACTGGCTAACTTTAAATTAGAGGTCGGGCAATGTGCAATATGACAACCATACTCCACCATGAGTTGCTTATCTGCCTCGCTTAGGTGTACGCAGTGCGCAAGCACTACTCTTGAACTCAACATGCCCAAGTTAGCAAATCGTTTAAGCGGCGTGAGACCGTAGAGCGTTTGACTTTCGTTCACCTCATGCATGGTCTCCTGCATATGAGTGTGTAGTCCCATATCGAGTTGCTCCGCAAGTACATTGATTCTAAGCAGTGTATCGTCAGTGACTGTATAGGGTGCATGCGGGGCAAAACTGAAGCTGACTAACGGCTCGGCTTTATAGGTATCTCTAATAGCTGTACCTTTTTCAAGGTATCGGCTGGCATCCAATGCATAGTTACTAGCAAACTCAAGCACAACCAAGCCAATATGTGCACGCATACCGATGTTGGTTGCCGCCTGAATCGTGGATTCAGGGAAAAAGTACATGTCGTTGAACGTGGTGATACCACCATTGAGCATTTCCGCACATGCTAACAATGAGCCATCGTAGGTAAATTGCGGCGACACAAACTGCCGCTCTGCTGGCCAAATATGTTGCTCTAGCCAAGGCATCAAAGCTAAATCGTCCGCCATGCCACGCATCAGACTCATCGCAGCATGGGTGTGCAAATTAATTAGACCGGGCATCAACACCTGGTCATTTAATTCCAATGTTTCAGTGGCTTGGTAATGTTCAGCCAATTGTACTCGCGCACAAATGTCGATAATTTTTCCTGCATGAATCACCACTGAATACTCTTCAAGCACTGTTTTTTTTGGCACCACTGGGATAATCCAGCGAGGAGATATAATCAAATCAACTGTTTTGAGCATGGCAAGATTATAGCTTGGAACAATTCACCATCGTCATGTTATCGGCGACTACCAAAAAAAAACCCCGCATAGCGGGGCTTTTTTAGGAACCTACTTATTTACAACCTTTTTCCATACTACGTGTTGCCTCAATTTCAACACGACGGTTTGGTGCCAAGCACTGAATTTGCGCTTTGCGACCTTTCACATCATCGCAGTTTACTTTTGGTTCATCTTCACCTTTGCCAACAGCAATCAAACGATCAGCTTCAATACCTTTGCTGATCATGTAATCGCGTACTTGGTTAGCACGGCGCTCTGATAGTTTTTGGTTATAAGCTTCGCTACCTAATTTATCAGTGTGACCAATTACTTTGACTGACATGAAGATGTCGTTATCTTTCATTTTTGCAATCACTTGATCGATTTCTGTTGTGTCTTTCAACACAGCTCTGTCAAATCCAAACAATTTTTCAGCTTGCAATGTAATCGTCTCAACTTGTGGTACGCAAGCAACAGGCTCTGGTGCAGGTGCTGGCTCTGGTGCTGGCTCTGGTGCTGCTGCGATTGGCGCTGGCTCTGGTGCTGGTTCTGCTACTGCAGGTGCAGGTGCGCCAAAGCGGAAAATACCGCCAACGTTGAACAAGGTGTTACCGATGGTTTCATCAGCATCCACAGTACGTGGTGCATTTTTAGCTTCTGCTTTGCTCCATTGATGACGCAAGTCTGCTTGAATACCGAATGAATCGCTGAATAAGTATTGAGCACCCAAACCTAAACCAGCCAGCCATGATGTTTTGGTTTTGTCAGTTAAACCAATACCGCTGTAGTCTACGTTATTACGTGCTGCGCCAATACCAGCTAATAAGAATGGACGGAATTTGTCACGGCTAAACATATACAATGCATCTAAGCCAAGCGTTGTTTGTTTGTATTTACCACCCGCACCAGGGATATTGGTATCTTCATCGGCACGGTTGTAACCCAAACGACCTTGAATATCCCAGCTTTGACTAAGTTCTTTACCAATAGCGATAAAGCCACCTGCACCGTTATCCGCTTCCAGGTCACTGTCAGTGTTCATGTAGCTGATACCTGGCACTGCGTACCAAGCGCCACGGTACATATCTTCTGCTGTTGCAGTAAAGGCTGTTACGCCTAACGCTGCGGCAACAGCAAAACTCATTAAACTTTTTTTCATCTTCTTAACTCCTCTGTCAGTAACTTTTTAACGTGTAACTTCTTAACGTACTATCTAAATCCACATTTAACTATACTTAATCGATTTTGACTTATCAACGCAGTTGGCTTTGTGACTGTATTTTATTACAAAAGTTGTTGTGTTTATACAACTTATCTTTGATTTCTTTAACTAAATGCGGTAATAAACTGTTTTCTCTTACATTATCGCGACACACCCCGGATCGAAACCCGATGTAGCTTGGAGAGTGTGGCGTCAACTCATTCAGGTATTCTAATCTTAATGCGCCTGCTAGTCCTGCTTGCAACTGGTGCAATTCACAGTGTTTTACAAAAGCATGGATGGTGTCCGTATCGACTGCACTTAGTAAATGGTGTTGCTTATCCGCGGTGTCTAACATCACACCATAGAAGCCCAATGCGGCCAGTTTAGGTATCCAAGTTATATCAATCGGTTGTTCTGCAAACATCACTGCAATCAACTTCAATTGGTAATCGGTAATGAGATTAGCAATCGCATGGTGGTCATCATTTTGTTTGGGTAGCGAAGAGATAGGCAATTTGATGATATCTACGCCCAAATCACGTTTGCGCATCACAAGCTCAAGCAATGTCTCCAGACTATCGTGCTTATCACCCACCGTTGCACTGACCATGGCTTGCCGATTCACAGCACGCACTGCTTGCAAGCTAACTGCATCATCTAAACTACCTAATGCACCAACAGCCGGATCTTTTAAGTCAATAAAATCGGCGCCTGCTTGCAAGGCATCCAAGGCTTCTTCTGCGTTTTTCACGCTGATCAATAAACGTATCATGCCTGTGTTACGCCTGATTAAATCCGGATTGTTCTGCATAATACCCATCGATTTTCTCTACCAACCATTGCCACGCTTGGAGCTCGCGCTCTCCTGCCGTTTTGTCTATGGCAATCTGCAGATATGCCCGCTCCGACAATACTTTATCCTGCGGCAAACGATTCAGACGGCTGGCTAATACCGCCAGCTCTATCACCGCAGCCTGCGCACGATTAAACCCAGCAAACGGCTGATGCGTTTCTTTATGCACAACACGCATCCAAAGCTGGGGCCGTTCAGCATCTTCCACCACTTGTTCTAAACGTAGTTCTTGATGTGCAAGTGTCTCCGCTAAACGCACACCATTCACAATGGTGGCAGGCACTATGGCTTGAGTCTGCGCTTTTACAATGGCGGCTGCAAACACGCGCACATCATCCGTCAGATTCATTACGGCGCACTCAGTGGCCAAGATATTGGTGAGCGTAGTGGAAGGTTTAAATGGCGAAATCACAATCAACCCCTCTTTTTTTTGCACACCAAAAGGCGTGATATGAGGATTGCCTGCCATATCTACCGTAGTAATAATAGTTTCGTAAATCATGTTTTGGGCTGATGTTTTTTTTCTTGAATAGAGGCCTCGCGGTGTGCTTTTTTGGGTTGCTTATTTTGCACCTGTGATGCCACCCCAAACTGCAGCTCTTCGTCTTGCACATAGCGTTTTTTTAGCTGCCAGGCAATTTGTGCACGGGCGAGCTCAACGCCTAGATAAAAGGCATGGGAGGCGTCATCTCCCACACCTAAATTAGTGTAAAACTCAAACGGGTCTTGGTCGAGCTGTAAGCCATCACGGTTATACACATGAATACCCTGCTCGCTTACCATAATGCGGAAACTGGGGTCTTTGATTTGCGCCGCAATCTCTTGAATCTCCGCCTCATCATAGCTGAACGGCTTTCTGTCATGTAGGCCAAGCAAACCATTACTGTAACCTCGAGGCAGGCGGTTATCTTGTTTGGCACGATGCATCACTCGTCTAGCCACGTCTGCTTCTGCTATGGCATTCACGGCGTGCGTGCTGACAGAAGTCGCCAACACCGCATTGATATTCATTTCACTAATCATGCCAAATAACAAGGCATTGATACCCGTCGTGTCCGCATCGGTCAGCTCGGTCAGGTTGCCCACCCCCATCATAATGGGAATGTCAGGGTATTTTTTGCGCAACTTGTGATAGCGCACAATCGAATCCGTCAGGCCAAAATGAATCGGGTCTAAAATAGCATCGGCAATAAACGGTTTATTTTTACGTAAACAATGTTCAATAGCGCGGTACAGCGAAGCCAAATTGCCGGGTTTTGCCGGAATCAAAATCGGCGTGGAGGCCACTTCGTCAATCAAATCAATCGATTTCTCGGTTAAGCTCAGGAGATAATCCGCACCTGCATGTCCGGCCACACGTAAATCTTGAGTGCTCATTGAATCCACACTCACGAGATAACCAGCAGACTTAAGCGCTTTTACAGCATCAGCTAGATGCACAAAAGGCTTGCCAGGGAGACAACCCAAGTCAATCACATCGGCACCCTGCTGTTTAAAACGTTCGGCTTTGTTAACAATCGCATCTACTGTCAAATCCGGTGCATCAACAATCTCTGCGAATATCTGTACGCTATGCTGTGATAAATCCGGCGCAATGCCTTGTTGACCAAAATATTGTGGCAAATCCTTCAAATCCTCAGGACCGCGCTCCACCGGCACGCCCAGTTTCTCTTCCAACGGCCCTAAGTCGCCCTGGCATAACCCTGGCAAAATGACTTTATTGGCATCGCCCACATCCTTGAGTCGACGCGCAATCATGTCAGGCGTCATTAGAGCTGCCACCGATACGCCGATTTGCTCGACACGGTATTTGAATTGAGGGGTTTTAAGATTCGCTTGGATTTCTTGCAACACTTTATGCAAGCTTTTTTCGGCTAATTTTCCTGTTAAAAATAACAGTTTATCGGTCATGTCACTTACTCAGCATCCAGCTGATGCACATTAGCCAATCGGTGCATGATGTAGTCTTGCAGTTGTTGCATATCTTCTGCCACTTCGGTATGAGCAAAGGATTTTAATTTGATGACGTTATCCAAATCGATTTGACGCGGATACACTTTGACCATATTGTCGCGTGGTGCTTCCGACTCCAACTCCGGCGCAGTATCACAAGCAAATACAATGCTGTGCACACGTGTTTTGCCTGCTTGTGCAAACAAATTGGTTACTAAGCTATCGGAAAATCCATATGCCATTTTGGCAATGGTATTTGAGGTAGCCGGCGCAATCACCAAGCTGTGATATTTACCCTCGTAAAACAACTCAACCGGAATGCTGCTCGCCGTCTTGTCTTGATAAATACGGTGGCCGGTCGCGTCGAGCAGCTCTTGGAAACCATACTGCTTGATGATTTCTGCAGCGGCTTTGCTTAAGAAAATATCTACCGACTCTAAAGTCTGCAAAATGGCCAACGACTCGCGTAAGTAATGACCGGAACCTGTAATTGCCCACGCAAGCCTTTGTTGCATTTGTCTATCCAATATGAAACGGATGTTCTAAAACGATAGTTTCATCACGCTCTGGCCCTGTGGATACAATCGCAATAGGCACACCGCATAAAGCTTCTAAACGTTTTAAATAAACTTGCGCATTTTTAGGCAAGCCATCCCATGTTTTTACACCGTAAGTGTTTTCATGCCAGCCTGCTACTGTTTCATAGATCGGTTCACAGCGTGCCACATCATCGGCACCCACTGGCAACATGTCCACTACTTTGCCATCCAACTGATAACCAGTACAGATATTCAAGCTATCAATGCCGTCCAATACGTCCAACTTGGTGATGCATAAACCGGTTAACCCGTTAATTCTGGCAGATCGGCGAAGTGCCGCTGCATCGAACCAGCCACAACGACGTTTACGTTTAGTCACGGTGCCAATCTCTTGTCCTTTATTAGACATCTGATAACCTGGCACACCTGCAGTTTCAATATCTAGCTCGCTTGGGAATGGGCCACCACCCACACGTGTTGTATAAGCTTTGGTAATTCCCAATACATAGTGCAGCATATTGGCGCCCACACCAGAACCTGCTGAAGCTTGACCGGCAATACAGTTGCTGGAGGTCACATACGGATAAGTACCATGGTCAATGTCAAGTAAAGTACCTTGCGCACCTTCGAAGAGCAAATTTTCACCACGTGTATTGGCCGCATAAAGCTCTGCAGAAATATCCGCTACCATCGGTTTCAACGCTTGAGCCTGCTGCATGCTGGCATCATATTGCTGATTAAAATCCACCGCAGGTGCACCTAAATACTGGGTCAGCACAAAGTTGTGGTAATCCATCACTTCGAGCAATTTTTCAGCAAAACGCTCTGGGTAGAACATGTCATACACACGCAAGGCACGACGTGCTACTTTATCTTCGTAAGTCGGGCCAATACCTTTGCCGGTGGTACCAATTTTTTTATCGGCACTACGTTTGGCTTCTCGTGCGAGGTCGACCGCCACGTGGTGACTCAAAATCAGCGGGCAACCCGGACTCAGTTTTAGACGGCTTTTAACTTCCAAGCCACCTTTTTCTAGCGTGTCAATCTCACTTAACAGATGCCCTGCATCTAACACTACACCATTACCTATATAGCAATTGACGCCTGCACGTACGATGCCGGATGGCACCAAATTGAGCTTGTACACGCGTTGATCTGCACCTTGGCCTACGACCAAGGTATGGCCTGCATTGTGTCCGCCTTGAAAGCGCACTACACCTTGCGCATGATCAGTCAACCAGTCAACGATTTTACCTTTGCCTTCGTCACCCCATTGCGTGCCAATGACGACTACATTTTTTGCCTGATGTGTATTTGATGGATTTGCCATATTTTCAATCGTGTTGATAGTACTACTTAGATAAATAAAATGCGTTAATGCGTGACAGAAGCTACACGCCACTGCCCTTGCTGTAATTCCAATGTGCGGTCACAGTTAAGTTCATCCAGCTGTGCCGGAGTGTTAGGCAAAGCTTGTACCACCATCTGACCGGATTGGCGTAGTGACTCGATTGCTGCCAAGAGCTCAGCATCATTGCCCGCCGGTGCCAATATGCCTTTTGCAGAAACCGCAGGCGCTAATGCCAACACTGCGCCACGTAAATCTAAGCTGAAGCCGGTGGCCGGACGTGCACGTCCAAAGGCAACACCCACCTCATCATAGCGACCACCTAATGCAATGGGGCCGGCATAGCCGTGCGCATATGCTGCAAACACAATACCGGAATGATAGTGGTAGCCGCGGAGTTCGCTCAAATCAAAGCCAACCTGCACATCTAGATCAGCCAGCAAATTGGCTATTGAGCGGAGATCGTTTAATGCGCGTGTAATTTCTGGCAACTGCGGCAATTCAGCAGCTGCTTGTGCCAGCATCTCCACACCACCATTGAGCTCCGTCAATTTGATAAATGCTTGTTGCATCGCAGCATCTAAATGCTGGACTAATTGCGACACCGTCGCTTTGTCTTTGCTCTGCAAGGCAGCAAATAGCGCTTGCTCCAGATTAGCATCTACACCAGCATGTTTGACTAGGCTCTCAAAAATACCTACGTGACTAAAATCAATATGCAGTTCTTTTAGGCCCAGCAACTGCAGCGCTTTAATCATCAAACGCTGAATTTCCACATCGCTCTCAATGCCGGCGTGTCCGAACAGTTCCGCGCCCAGCTGCAGCGGCTCACGGGTACGTGCGAGGCCATCCGGTTTTGTGCGAAGTACAGTGCCTGCGTAACATAAACGTGATACGCCTTGATGATTGAGCATATGCGCATCAATTCGCGCCGCTTGTGGCGTGGTATCTGCACGCACGCCCATCAAGCGCCCAGTCAGCTGATCGACCACCTTAAAAGTAGCCAAATCCAAATCATAGCCAGTACCGGTAATTAAAGATTCCATGTACTCCAACATCGGTGGAATCACATATTGATAACCATGCACGCGGAACAAGTCCAAAAGCTGTCGACGTAATGACTCAATACGTGCGGCCTCTGCGGGCAGCACGTCTTCTATATATTCGGGAAGTAACCAATTTCGCATGGCGCTATTATAACCGCAAACAGCCCTAAAGGCTTAATGCTAGCGACTGAACATGGTCAGTAAAAGACCACCTAAGACGGAAATGAGGCCAATAAATCGCAACTGGCCATCTTTGAGTACAATTAAGCGTTGAAATGTTTCACGCCAAGCTTGAGGCATTAGCAAAGGCAGCAAACCTTCAATGATGAGCACCAAGCCTAGCGCAGTAAGCAAAGCATCTTTCAAGTCAGTGCCTTACTTTTTAGCGCCCGAACTGCGCATGTATTTAAAGAAATCTGAACTTTGGTCTAGCACAATCACGTCAGACTTACTTTTAAAGCTATTTTTATAAGCCTCGGTACTGCGGTAGAACGCGTAAAACTCTGGGTTCTTACCAAAAGCAGTGGCATAAATTTCTGCCGCCTTCGCATCGCCCTCACCTTTTATTTTTTGTGCTTCGCGGTAAGCTTCGGCAATAATTACTTCACGTTGCTTGTCTGCATCGGCACGAATTTTCTCAGCCGCTGCCGCACCTTGCGAACGTAATTCGTTAGCTACGGACTTACGCTCTGCATCCATACGTTGATACACCGACTCGCTGACTTCTTTCGGCAAATCTACGCGACGCAAACGCACGTCTAAGATTTGAATACCCATTTGACGGCTATCTTTATCGGCACGCTGGCGTAAGATTTCCATGATTTCAGAGCGTTCGCCAGATACCACATCATGGATGGTGCGCTTACCGAACTCAGCACGCAAGCCATCGTTCACGGTTTGAGACAAACGGCGCTCGGCTTGTGCCTCATCGCCTTTTACCGACACGTAAAATTTAGCCGGATCCACAATACGCCATTTCACAAACGAATCTACCAATACGTTTTTCTTTTCACTGGTAATAAAGCGATCTGGCTCATCCCAATTCAAGGTCAAAATGCGTTTATCAAAGTAGCGTACGTTTTCTACCAGCGGCATTTTGAAATATAAACCTGGTGATTTTTTGACAGATACAATTTCACCCAACCTAAATACAATCGCATATTCGCGCTCATCCACGGTATAGGCAGACAAGGTCAGCACCACCATAACCACAAACGCGCCGATTAATCCTGCACCAAAATTTTTCATTATTTGTTCGCTTTCGTTTTATCGCTCATCACGGTCACGGCTTCTAAATGCATCCCGTGAGCGATCTGTGTCTATATCCACCTGCATCGGCTCTGAAGTAGCAGATTTAGGTGCAGGATTCGTTGCTTGACCGCCACCTGAACGCTCCATCAGTTTATCCAGAGGCAAGTAAAGCAGACTATTGCCACCTTTTTGGTCAACTAGCACCTTGCTGGTGTTACTTAAAATTTGCTCTTGCGCATCGATATATAGGCGCTGACGCGTCACTTCCGGTGCTTTGTTATATTGTGTAAGAATTTGGTCGAAACGGTTAGCGTTACCTTTAGCTTCGTTCTCCACACGCAGCTTATAACCTGCAGCCTCTTCGGCCAATCTCGATGCGGTACCGCGTGCTTTTGGAATCACATCATTCGCATAGGCTTGGCCTTCATTTTTTTGACGCTCTAAATCCTGCTTGGCTTTGACCGCATCATCAAATGCTGCCTGCACTTGTTCCGGCGGCTGAGCATTTTGCATGGTGACATTGACTACATTAATCCCGGAGTCATAGCGATCCAGCACTTCCTGCATCAATTTTTTAGCACGTACCGCTATCTCTTCACGGCCTTCATACAACGCAAAGTCCATGCGGCTTTTACCTACAATTTCGCGAATCGCAGTCTCAGCAACACCTCTGACACTGTCTTCGGTTGCTCGGTTTTTAAATTGGAAGTTCTCAACATCTTTAAGGTTGTACTGCACTGCAAACTGTAAATCGATGATATTTTCGTCATCAGTCAACATCAGTGACTCACGAGGCTCTTTGCTACGCGTGCTACCGCCTTCTGCAGAACGGTAGCCGACCTCGATGGTACGCACTTGCTCTAAGTTTACGTTTTCTACGCTTTCAATTGGAAATGGCATATGCCATCTTGGACCTGGCAATGTAGTTTCCACATGTTTACCAAAACGAAGTACCACACCCCTAGAACCTTGATCCACAATATAAAAACCTGTGGCCAACCATACCAATGCGATCAAACCAATAATAGGAATGATTGGAAAGTCTATATTCTTAGAGGGTGTGTTATCTCCACCGCCCTTACCACCAAACAGGTTGTTAATTTTCTTACTTAAATCGCGAAACACCTCATCCAAATCTGGAGGCCCTTCGTTATTACGTTGCCAAAAACCTGGAAACTTAATCATGCATTACTCCGAACTGATTATGCGTACGCACTTTCTTCTGTGCTTAGTTGTTTTAATAGTTGTTGGTACTCGGTGAGTGCCAGTTTTAAATCTTCAATACCAGTGCCATCGATGGCTGAAATTCTAACCTTAGAAATCTTACCATACTCATCACGCTCCACACCTGGAGGCATACCAACACGATCGATTTGGTTGAGCACGAGAATTTGATGCACTTGCGAAGCGCCAATTTCATTCAATACAACATTGACTTGATCTATTTGCGCATCGCGGTTGGTACTCGACACATCGACCACATGCAGCAACACATCTGCCTGAGCCGCTTCTTCTAAAGTAGCACCAAAGGCTTCAATTAACGTAGTTGGAAGATGTTTGATAAACCCAACCGTATCTGATAGCACCACTGGATTTGCATCCGGTAGGTACATTTTGCGCGAGGTGGTATCTAATGTGGCAAACAATTGATCCGCCGCGTATACACCAGAATGGGTTAATCGATTAAACAATGTGGATTTGCCTGCGTTGGTATATCCCACAATAGAGACAGTCATCAAATTTGAACGTTTACGCGCTCTGCGTTGCATGCCACGTTGCTGCTTTAATTTAGATAATTTTTCTTTGAGTTGTTTGACGCGTACACGCAACATGCGACGGTCTAGCTCTAACTGGGTTTCACCCGGACCACCGCGCACGCCAATGCCACCCTTTTGCCGCTCCAAGTGTGTCCAACCGCGGACCAAACGTGTGGACAAATGCTCAAGCTGTGCAAGCTCAACTTGTAGTTTACCTTCGTGCGTTTGTGCGCGTTGAGCAAAAATATCCAGAATCAAACCGGTTCGATCTACTACTCTGGTTTGCAAAAAACGCTCAAGGTTACGTTGCTGCGAGGGGCTCAGGTCATGATTAAAGGCAACCACTTTAGACTCACTCGATTCAAGCATTAATTTGAGCTCTTCCGCTTTGCCAGAACCAATAAAGTATTTAGCATCCGGCGATTGACGCTTTCCCTCGACCGTTGCGCGAATTTGCATCCCCGCAGTGTTAACCAAATGTCGAAGCTCTTGCAAACTTTCTGCGTAATCCGGCTCACCAAAATCAACGCTGACAAGTACTACGGCGTCTCCGCCTGAAGGTCTTTCAAACATGCAACATTATTCTTCGGATTGCTCCGGAATATTCATATTTACCGCACGCGCTGGAACTATAGTAGAAATGGCATGTTTGTACACCATTTGTGTCACGGTGTTTTTCAACAAAATTACGTATTGATCAAAAGAATCCACCTGCCCTTGTAACTTAATACCATTCACAAGATAAATAGACACTTGCACATGTTCTTTTCTTAATGCATTCAAGAAAGGGTCTTGTAACATTTGTCCTTTATTGTTCATTATTATGCTCCTTTTTAATTTTAATAATGTTGGAGTAGCCTGCAATAACCATTGTCATTTGTGCCCTCAACCTTAATGACTACGATTGTACTATTTTGTTCCTACTCCAGTCGCTAAATTCCGTTATTTTTAGCGCAAATAAGCTTGAATTCTTTTTAACGCCGTCTCTCGCCCTAAAATAAACATCACCTGATCAATGCTGGGCGATTGCGCGCCGCCTGTCAGCATCACACGCAAGGGCATGGCCAATTTTGGGAACTTGATTTGTTGCTCAGCCACGACCTCGTTCATTACTCCATGTATCGTCTCGGCACTCCATGACACAGCTTCTAATTTATCAAGAAAAGCAGACACGACCGCAATGGCTTCCGGCGTGATGTGTTTTTCAACATCGGTCTGATTCGCTTGGGGCAAAGCAAAGAAGAAAGCAATGTCACGCGCCACCTGATTTAAATTGTTAGCGCGTTCGCGATACAACTGCAATGCAGCTTTCAATTGTTCTGTCGGTTCAACTACAACTCCCAGAACACCCAAACGCTTGATTGTTTCGGTCACTAGCTCGCCCAATGGGCAAGTCTTAATGTAGTGGGCATTAAGCCAGTTTAGCTTCTCAGTATTAAATTGAGCGGCAGATGCGGTAATGTGGTCTAAATCAAACCAGGCACAAAATTGCTGCATGTCAAATACTTCAGCATCACCGTGTGACCACCCAAGACGTGCCAGATAATTCAACACAGCCTCAGGCAAATAACCATCATCATCGTATTGCGTGACACTCACAGCGCCATGACGCTTGGATAACTTCTGTCCATCATCCCCCAATATCATCGACAGATGCGCATATTGAGGAATGTTCGCCCCCAATGCTTTTAACATATTGATTTGCCTGGGGGTGTTGTTGACATGGTCGTCGCCACGAATCACATGCGAGATTTGCATTTCCCAATCGTCCACCACTACACAAAAGTTATAAGTTGGCGTGCCATCGGCACGCGCAATAATCAGATCATCCAACTCGGCATTGGCAATTTCGATACGCCCTTTGACCAAATCATCCCAAGCCACAACACCGTCCGTTGGGTTTTTAAAGCGTACTACCGGCGGAATATCTTTGGGCGGCTCTGGCAAGATTTTTCCCGCTTCCGGACGCCAACGACCATCGTACCTAGGTTTTACACCCTGTTGCATTTGCTGCTCACGCAAAGCATCAAGCTCCTCTTTGGTGCAATAACACAAATAAGCTGTGCCATCCGCTAACATTTTTTGGATGATGGCCTTGTACTGATCCATACGTTGCATCTGGTAAAACGGCCCCTCATCATAATTTAAGCCAAGCCAGGCCATCCCATCCAAAATAGCTTGTACTGCTTCTGGTGTAGAACGTGCAACATCTGTGTCTTCTATACGTAAAATAAACTGACCTTGGTGCCGCTTGGCATAGGCCCAAGAGAACAACGCGGTTCTGGCACCGCCAATGTGTAGAAACCCAGTGGGGCTTGGGGCGAATCTTGTACGAACTTGCATAATCAGTCTCTAAATAATTGTTGGTATTTTATCATGCCAAGCTCTATATCTCGCTTGAAAAGCATGTTTTGATGCACACACCAATTTATGGGATGACCGAATTGCTTCACGCTGATGAATTTAGCTTGCTTAAGCAGATAAACCCATTTATATTAAGTTTAGATGTACAATGAATTTAAAATCAGATGGTTACCTGTCATTTTGTATGAAAAACTTACTTAGTACATTGATAAAAAAAGAGGGAATAAACAGTTTAAATACGCGATTAAGCTGGCTTCCTGAACTGGCACATCTGGACCCAATCGCTGCGATTAATTTATCAATTAAACACATCAATTCTATTGTCAACGACCATGCCTTATCTGTCGCTGAGAAGATACATTTAATTTTACTGATAGAAGACGCTAATCATGATGTGTTAACGCAGCAAATTACCGCTTTCATTAAGCTGGATAATTTAAAAACGGAAATTACGCATCACCTTGTGGATGTAAATTACGCCTACTATCGTGTCGTGTTTCTGGCTTACACCAAGTTGATTGACCTTAGCTTTAACAAACTACCAGAACAGCAACCGCAGCAAACCATTAAATTATTGGTACTTTCCCGCGCAGTTATCACAGCCATACATATGCTTAAATGGCGTTACTTCGACCGAGCATCCGCCCCTGCAAATTTATGGTCACAAATTAACACTTTGTATCAATATGCGGTTGAGCACCACCTCAACCATGTCTCATTAAGACCTTATCAAGATTCGCCCAACACCACTATTGATAGCTTATTTTTACAAATTTGGATGCTGGGCAATCTTAATTTTAGCGGCTTACTTAAACCGCAAATTGAAACCGTGTCCGAATTGCTTGCAATGTCTATGCATGAAATTAAGATAGAGGACAAATGGCACCCAAAACATGCGTTTTATCTTGAGCTCAACAAAGATCAACCGGCCAGACACATGCGTAAAGTTATACCTCACCCGCCCGCATTGTTTTGGCATATAGACGCATTCGAGCTAGCCATCGCGCAATCGCTGAAGTTACAGCATTTGCAGCATGCTTGTAGTTTTAAGGATTTAGCGATTAAAAACAGTTATTTGTTTGAAGATACACTACATTATTTACTTAAAGAGTGGTCACGTCACGGCTACCAACGTCAACGCAGAAAAGAAATTCGGCATGACATTATCAAAACGGCTACGGTTTCGGTGGGCATCGTGGGTGTGCTCGAGCTGCTACAACAACTGGATTTAAATCATCCCTCTGTTAAAAGTCTGTTGGATGGCAATCTCACCAGAAAATCGGTACAAACCAGAGTGGTGAATCAAGGCAACACCAATACCTTGTTGGTGGGCAAGGAAAAGTGGCACATCTTAAACGAGAGTACGCTTGGCCTTGGTATATTCACCTCGCAAGAGGCTGGCGCCACTGTAAAACCCAATAAATTGGTTGCGATTTTAACTGCACGAACGCATACGGGCCCTGCCATCGGCATCATACGTAACAGTAAGCAAATGAGTGGTGCAAAACTCAAAATTGGGATTGAGCTTTTAACCGAAAGTCCGCAACTGGCCTTGCTCAAAAAATTTGAAGTAAAAAAAGATACAGAAGATGAATCTGCCTCATTGGCAGCCAATGAGCATTTCAACATACCGTTCAATGGCATCCATATTCCGCACATCAATGCGCACAACAAGCCTTCCAGTTTAATCATGCCTAAGATTGAATTTTTTCCGAATACTTTTTATGAGATTCATTTCAAAAATAAGCGTGAAATTGTCAAGTTCGAAGCGCCTTCAGAACAAGGGGATGATTGGGTTGCTGTGACTTTCCCAGAAGAACTCATGTAGGATTTAGCGTGTTCGAATACGCTTTAAACCCAAGCTACCCACCAACCCATATAAATTTGTGAATTCTGTTGTAAATCAATTACAAAGCGATTACCATGCTGAAAATAGTTGAGGAGTCGCTATGCAAATTCATACTGGCGAAATCTATGGCAAACAAACTGCACAACGTTTTGTCATGTACCACGTGCTTAAAGTCAGCAAAAACACCATTACTCTGCAAAACATTGATAATCCGTTAAGCCTGTTTGAAACCACTCCCGATAAACTGAGCAGCTCCGGCTACATCAGAATCAGCCAAACGCCTTTTATTGACGTGCAAGCCAGCAAGAAGAAAAAAGCCTTCAAAAAACCTACACGCTGCCCCTACACACTGGACTTTCTGGAGGCCCGTGCTGACAGCGAACGCCCTGCACCGATATTGCCGGATTTATTTACCGACACACGCAAACCACCCGCCATGATTTAATCAGCGAATATTTATTTTACTAGCAGACGGTTTAAGCCACCCAAAAAAAACATACTTTAAGGCAAAGTAAATGCCTTGAAATACATGCCAATTATAAAAAGACAGTATGCTCATTTTTTTGTAGTAAGCCTGTGTCGTTTTTTGATGTGACTGTATTGTTACTGCAAAATTTTTGCACAATATTAACCAGTTCTTCTCTGCACGCGCCCAGTTTTTAGAAGTCAGCTGATCCGGCCTATTATCACGATTCCACACTGCAAGCACTTGATCTACATGTACGCAATGGCAATCTCGAACAATTCGAAACATTAAATCGGCATCTTCATAAGTCGTCATGTTTTCATCAAACGCCATCTGCTGTAGTACGCTCTTCTTAATCATAACGGCATTTAGATGAATGTAGCGGTAGTAAATAAGTTGCAAAATTTCAGGCGGACCAATGCACACTCCTAAATCAACCTGCCCAGGCCCCAGCATTTGGGTATTGCCGTAAGCCATATCCACAGACGCATCGGCATCAAATACATCGACCAATGTCTGAATTTTTCCAGGCAGATAATAATCATCATCGTCCAGAAAACAGACTAAAGTGCCGCTGGCTTGCGACACACCGAAATTTCTGGATGCAGATGCTGTGAGAAAAGACTGTGTGCGAACAACGTGAATCGGAATGTCGCCAGAATTATGTGCGCTAAAATCCGGCGGATTAACCGACATATTGTCGATAATAACAATCTCAAGTGGCTGATAACCCTGATTTAAAATACTATCTACTGCACGCTGAAGTAGCTCCAATCTGTCTCTAGTGACAATAACAATAGAAACCAAGGTCGGCGTTGCATCCATCATATATTCATCGCTCCAGTTAATCGGTTGGCGGCCCACCCACCAAATCGTGACCATCCGCCCCTAAGATTTGCACCTCCACAAAGTCTCCTGGCGTTAGCCCATCTGCATCCTGCAAGTAAACCACACCATCAATCTCAGGCGCATCTGCTTTGGTTCGTGCTATGGCAATCACATTATCATTATCATCGGTGGTGATTTCATCGACCAGCACCGTTTGCATCGTACCTATTTTAGCTTGAAGCTTGGCCGCACTGATGCGTTCTTGCACTTCCATAAAACGACTTAGACGTTCTTGTTTGACCGCTTCGGGTACTTGGTCTGGCAAATCATTCGCCTTTGCTCCATCCACGGCTGAATAGGCGAAGCAACCTACTCTATCCAGTTGCGCCTCTTCTAAGAAATCTAACAACATTTGGAAGTCTTCTTCCGTTTCACCCGGGAAACCGGCGATGAAAGTACTGCGCACCGTAATATCAGGACAGATTTCACGCCAAGCTTTGATACGTGCTAGGTTATTTTCGCTACTAGCTGGGCGCTTCATGCTTTTAAGAATGCGAGGGCTTGCATGCTGGAACGGCACATCCAAATAAGGCAAAATCAAGCCATCAGCCATGAGCGGAATGACCTCGTCCACGTGCGGATAAGGATAAACATAGTGCAAACGTACCCACACCCCTAACTCGCTGAGCGCTTTGCATAACTCCGTCATACGCGTTTTAAGCGGACGTCCATTCCAGAACCCGCTGCGATATTTCACATCCACACCATAAGCAGAGGTATCTTGTGAGATGACTAAAATTTCAGACACACCTGCATTCACCAGATTTTCGGCCTCGTTCATCACTTCGCCTATGGGGCGACTTACCAAATCTCCACGCATGCTAGGAATAATGCAGAAACTGCATCTATGGTTACATCCCTCGGAAATTTTGAGGTAAGCGTAGTGATTGGGCGTCAACCTAACGCCTTGCGGCGGCACCAGATCGGTATAGGGATCATGTGGTTTAGGCAAATGGGTATGGACATGGGTCATCACCTCTTCTAGAGCATGCGGTCCGGTAATCGCGAGCACGTTGGGATGTGCGTTTTGCACCACGTCTTGCTTGGCACCTAAGCAACCAGTCACAATCACCTTGCCGTTTTTATGTAGCGCTTCGCCAATCGCATCCAGCGATTCTTGCACTGCTGAATCAATAAAACCACAGGTATTCACCACCACCAAATCAGACTGCTCATAACTGCCGCTAATCTCATAGCCTTCTGCACGCAATTGCGTCAAAATGCGCTCCGCATCAGAACCTGCCTTGGGGCAACCGAGTGAAACAAAACCAACCTTTGGAATTTGCATATGCTTTACCTTTTAAATCAGTGGGTGGGGACGGGCAAATATTAGCCTTCCAGCCACCATTTGGTGAGTCCTATCGAGGCTACACCTAAAAAAATCAATGAAATCTGCATGACCGTGTCTTTCATTGCAGTGCGTTTGTGTAATCCAGGGATTAAATCGGCCACGGCCACATACAACATACTTGCTGCGGCCAGGCTTAGAATGTATGGCACCCAACTTTGCACAGTTTGCAGTGCTGCATAAGCGATTAATCCACCCACCATGGTGGCTAAGCTTGAAAATAAATTAAACAGTAACGCTTGTTTCTTGCTGTAGCCGGAATGCAGCAAAATTAGAAAATCGCCCACCTCTTGAGGGATTTCGTGCGCAATAATCGCAATCGCCGTGACCAAACCCACTTGCGTGTCCACCATAAAAGCAGCTGCAATCAAAATACCATCGACAAAATTATGAAAGGTATCTCCAATCATAATCATCATGCCGCTACGTCCATCGTCGTGGGCGTGGTCATGATGGTGGTGCGCGGTAATGCTTGGTGCGTGCTCTTTAACAGGGGTAAATTTAAAGCCAGACTTCGGTTTGTTATCTGGACAATGCGCCTCGTCATGCATGGCATGTGCTTCACAATGATCGCCATGACAATGACGCCACAATACTAACTTTTCTAACGTAAAAAATAGCAAAATGCCAAATAGCACCGTACCGGTCATGGCTTCAACACTGGGTGCCACTTCAAACGCATGCGGCAGAATCTCTAAAAATACGGCCGCAAGCAATGCTCCGATGGCATAGCTGACCAGCATGGGTACCCATTTGCGTTGGGCATTGAGTGCAAAAAAAGCGGCAATCAACACGCTCATGGAGCCTCCTAACAAACAGGTGGCAATAATCCAAGCTAAAGGTGAGAGTTCAAGTGACTGCATAGTCATCCAAATTTTTTTGAGCGCGCATTATAAACTGTAACCAGACTTTGCACTGCATCTACCTAAGCACTCAACCATATCAGGGTGGCCATGCGCCCTGTCACCCCATCACGCCTGAATGAAAAATACTTTTCAGGGTTGGAATAGGTACATTCATGACCTCCAAATACTGCTTCAATCCCCAATGTGTTTAGCCGTTGTCTTGCAATTACAGGCAAGTTGCCCAACCACTTATCACCCCTAGCCACAAATGCTGATGAAGCATGTAGGTCTTTGGCTACAAACTGTGCTTTCACCTCTTCCCCTACTTCAAAGGCTTGTGGACCAATGGCCGGACCTAACCAAGCCATGAGTTGAGTTGGCGCTAAATCCGGTCGCTGTGCGAGCATGGTTTGTATTGTCTGCTCTATCACACCATCACATAAGCTACGCCATCCTGCATGAATGGCCGCAACCATGGTGCCTTGTGTATCGCATATAAGCACGGGCAAGCAATCAGCCGTCATGGTCACACACACTATTTCCTTTTTTTGTGTAAAAGCAGCGTCAGCAGATTCTATACAACTACTCAGCGCTGCATCAATCACGCGTGTGCCATGCACCTGATTCAGCCAAACGGGCTCTGAGGGCACAAAATCACTAAGCAATTGGCGATTGTGTGCGACATGGATGGGATTGTCTTGGACATGATCACCAAGATTGAAAGCATCATAAGGCGCCTGACTGATGCCGCCCAATCGCGTGGTTTGCAGCGCTTTTACATTAGGCGGCGCTGGCCAATCAGGCTGAACAAATGTCGAAAATAGCTTTGATGAAGCTATCATGCTTCATCCTCTAGCAAATCATCGTCATCGAATTCTTCATCATCCCAGTCTTCGTCATCATCACCGACATATAAACCATTTTCATCCACACCAAAATCAAATGTCTCCACCTCTTCCGGCACATCTTCATGACGCATCGCCTCCAGCAACGCTTTCATATCGTCCGCCAATTCAATCTGCCACTCCATCGGCTGCTGCGTCACTGGGTGAATTAAACCTAATTTAATCGCATGTAATGCTTGGCGCTTAAAACCTGCCACTGCATCTCGCAGTGTCTGGGTCATCAATTTGTGAGGGATAATATTGCCTATGCCGTAGACCGGGTCACCCAGCATGGGGGCCCTTAAAAATTGCAAATGCACGCGGATTTGATGGGTGCGACCAGTCTCCAAATTGCATCGCAAATACGTATGCACCCCAAAGCGCTCTAACACCTCATAATGCGTCACAGCGGGTTTTCCGGTGCGTGATATCGCCATCTTGGTTCTGGCATGCGAATGCCTACCGATGGGTTGATCAATTTTGCCATTACGCCAAATCTGCCCCCACACAATAGCGCGGTATTCACGCTTCACCGTTCTAGCTTGTAGCTGTATCACCAGACTGGTCTGCGCTTCCAAGGTTTTAGCCACCACCAACAAACCACTGGTGTCTTTATCAAGGCGATGCACAATCCCAGCACGAGGTACTTCTGATAGAGCAGGGCAATGATAAAGCAGTGCATTGAGTAAGGTACCAGTCCAATTGCCTGCGGCTGGATGCACCACTAATCCTGCTGGTTTATTAATGACGATGAGTGCGTCATCTTCATAGACAATATCTAAGGGAATATTCTCTGGCTTAAACGCATTTTCTTGGATATTAGGCGGCGGATTCACCGACACTTGATCACCACCCCATACCTTGGTTTTGGCTGTCGCCTGCCGCTGGTTGAGTTGCACTAATCCTTCTTTAATCCACGCCTGAAGACGGCTGCGCGAGTGCTCTGGCATCATCGATTGCAGCGCCAGATCTAAGCGCTGGCCACTAAGATGTTCAGGAATGGCAACTACTGGGGGTATGCTTTCTTTCATATTTTCTAACAGCATCAGTTATAATGCGTTTAACTTTTCGTGTAGGTTTGTATAGTGAATCGTATTTTACCGCTTATCCTCGTTTTCATTTCAGCTTTATTTTTAAATGGTTGCGCAATTTTTGGCGCACCAACAGAACTAGATGAAACCAAAGGCTGGCAAGCTGAGCGTATTTACGCTGCTGGCCAAGAGAAAATGCAAGATAAAGACTATGACAAAGCAATTGGTTACTTTCAAAAGCTAGAATCACGTTTCCCACATGGCGTATACGCAACGCAAGCGCAGTTAGAAATTGCCTATGCCTACTACAAAAAGCAAGATCCAATTTTATGTTTGGCAGCCGCTGAGCGTTTCATCAAGCTGCATCCCAATCACCAAAATGTAGACTATGCCTATTACTTGAAGGGCTTAGCAACGTTTAACGAACGTGGGTTTTTTGAAAAGTACACAGCGCAGGAAATCACTGATCGCGACCCTAAAACACTCAAACTCTCCTTTGCCGCATTCAAGGAATTGACTGACCGTTACCCTAAGAGCCGCTATTACAAAGACTCCACACAACGTATGGTGTATTTAGTGAATGCACTTGCTCAGCATGAAATGCATGTGGCCCGCTATTATATGAACCGCACCGCTTATGTTGCAGCTGTTAACCGTGCCAAGTATGTGCTGGAATACTACCCAAACTCTACCTCTGTTGAAGAGGCGCTCGTTGTCATGGTCAGTGCTTATGACTACATGGAAATGGACGACTTAAAAAATGACACCTTGCGCATTTTAAAAGCCAATTATCCGCAAAACCCGATGTTAGCGGGCAAAGCGACGCAAGACGAGCGTATTTGGTGGAAGTTCTGGGAAAGCCTGTATTAAAATTAAGCGCTAAGCAGCTGTACTGTATTGTTAGTGCGCCCGGTCATCCAGTGCTCGAAAAACTCACGCACAACGCTTAAAAACAACTGTCTGGAGTTTTTCAAGCGGAACAGTGGCAAGGTCATATCGACAGCAACACGATAAATCGCACCACTTTTCTGTGGTGCATCCCGCAGACGTAATAGCATAATTTTTGCCAAGCGCAACTTGACCACAATCTCGCCTTTGGGCAACCCTAGCTGACGCATGGTCTGCAAATACTGCTCCAACTGTGCACTCTCAGCCTCGTTAAAAATAACAGTTTCAAGCATAAAAGAAATTTGCTTGAGTGTCGTTGGCAATGGTGTCCAATCTACCACGCTCTGCGTGCCGTATTGCTCACTCAGTAATGCGATGGCTTTAATATCCTGCATCCAAAACGGATAAAACTCTCTCGCGACTTGCATGTGAAAATGCCAAGCCTGATCGCGCGTTTTTTTCATGATCGTATTGAGTGCGCCCGCATAAGCATTCCGGTCATAGGGCTTTGAAGCTAAACCAGCAATCAATCTTGCTAAAAACTCAATACGCGCATCCAGACTTTTTTGCGTAATCCCTTTCGTACGCAAAAAGCTGAGGTAGGCGTTTAATGCTTCGTTTTCTACCTGCATAGCGGTCCGCCTTTAATCACGATGTTGTTTGTTTTTCTCCAATGTGATTCTCGCCTCTCTTTTTAGCCAGAATCACTTGTCGCTGCCTTTCTGTTAATGCAGCTTTCTTCTCTTCGGAAGTCTTGTCATAACAATGCGGACAAGAAATTCCCGGGGTATATCGCGGGCTTTTCAACTCTTCAGGCGACAGCGGCATACGGCAAGCATAACATTGGTCATAGTCACCCACCTCAAGCCCATGCTTTACCGCAACACGCTGGTCAAACACAAAGCATTCGCCTTCCCACATACTTTGTTCTTTCGGCACGGTTTCCAAATACTTGAGAATACCGCCCTGCAAATGATATACCTCTTCAAAGCCTTGCTGCTTCATGAAGGATGAGGCTTTTTCACAGCGAATACCGCCGGTACAGAACATAGCTACTTTTTTATGTTTGGTTTTGTCTAGATTTTGAGCAACGTACTCAGGGAACTCCCTGAATGTGGTGGTTTTAGGGTCTACCGCGCCTTTAAACGTTCCGATATGCACTTCGTAATCGTTACGCGTGTCCAACAACACAACCTCTGGATCACTGATTAAGGCATTCCAATCTTCTGGCTTAACATAAGTACCAACTACCTGATTAGGGTCAATTCCAGCGACTCCCATAGTCACAATCTCTTTTTTAAGTTTGACCTTCATCCGATAAAACGGATGTTTATCGGCATACGATTCTTTATGTTCTAGATCGCTAAATTCGGGATAACTTCTGAGATAGGCTAGCAAAGCCTGGATATCTTCAGGCGCACCAGCGATAGTGCCATTAATCCCCTCTAGTGCAAGTAATAATGTACCTTTGATACGGCGTTCCTGGCACGCAGCCAAAATGGGGGCTTGTAGTGCCTGATAATTAGGCAGACTAACAAATTTATAGAGGGCAGCAGTTAAATATTGACTCATCACACAATAACATTAATTTTAAAATGGGTATTTTATCACCACCCGTTATAAATTCGTATTAAAACCAGTATTTAGGGTATCGGCCTTCACGGGTGATGTTGTTATAGATGAGGGCAACAATCGTGATTGCAATGGCACCGAACAGGGTTGGGAACAGTAAGAAATCCCAAGTTAAACCGCCATGTGAGCCAGCCAGCAACCAAACAATCACTGGGTTAGATCCTGCTGGCGGATGCACTGTGCGGGTAATCATCATCAGCGCAACTGCTGTTGCGACAGCGATGGCCAATGCCCACCAAGTTACCCCAAGGAAAGAAACTATGGTCAATCCAACCAAAGAGCTGAGAAAATGCCCTCCAATCGTATTGCGCGGCTGCGCAAAAGGCGCATCTGGATAAGCAAACAGAATCACACAAGAAGCGCCGAAGGAGCCAAGAATCAGCATATGCTCTAAACGCTGCGTCATGATGGCCACGACAGCGATGGCAATGAATGCACCTAGCCAAGCTAGCCCCACTGCTTTACTTGAGAACGCAGCGGGTAATGCTGTATGCTCACCCTGCAACTTTTCCAATAACTTCATAATGACTCCTCCAAATGAATTATTTGCCTTAATTGTATGGCGAGGGAGTCATCATCAGTCCAGCACTAAAATTTCTGCCTTGCCTAACCCAGATACATCCCCTACCCAACGCTGCACACGCATCTGTGACAATGCAGCAAAACGTGTGTCTAGCGATTTAAATGATTGATACAAGATATTCAAAAATGGTAGTGTATGCCAACCGCAATCCAACCAAGTGGCTTGTGATGCAGGTGCTTGTGCCAATAACAATGTGCCACGCTTCATGCTAAATCCTAAACGCGCACCGGTTTTGCCCAGCACCCCCAGCGTACCGGCTTTCATGTTAGAAGCACAATATTCGCCCGTATCGCCTTCAATTAACAGCATGCCCCTGCGCATCGTATCGCCTGCTCGCTCGCCCACATTGCCTTTGCAGATCAATACTCCGCCTTGCATCGCCGCACCGATAAAATCACCGGCATCGCCTTCAATAGTAATTTGACCATGCTTCATTTGATAGCCAACATAATCAAGCACTGCGCGCGCTTTACTAAAATAAATATGGCTTGCTGCTTCGCCAGTGACGTCAAATACATCGGCCGCCGTTAAATGCGAGTTCAAACGCATCGCTTTGATTTCAGCCACGGTTTTACCTTGGAGATGACTTGGCGTAAGTAAGCGACAATCTACTTTTGCTGTCACAGACGCTTTTAATGTGAATATCAATGCGCTCATGCTTTGGTCGCTCCAGATAAATTACCTTGCAGGATTTGATGCAATTTAAAATGATGCTGCCCCAATTTACCGCCATAGTTACCGGCAGAAATACGTTTGATGCCGGCACTGCTGCCAAGGCTGCAGGCTGCTTCAATCCCAACCTTCATGGATAGCGCAATATCCTTAAATGTCAAACCATCAACAACTATTTCCATCACGCTTTCAATGTCCATATCCAATTCAGTTTTCACCACACCTTTCAAGGTGGGACAAAATGCATCATTGGTGCTGGCGAACATTTTGGGATATTTACTGCCGACTTTTGAGCCAGAACGTACCACGCCACCAGGGAAAGGCATAATCACACTTGGTATTTTTTTCATCGCATCAATAGCAGCTTCACACGCTGCAAGCACCTGCGGCTGACTAGTCCCCAACACCAAAAAATTTCCGCCGCCAATCGCACGTACCATGCCTGTAGTTTCTTGTGTTAGAAACTCGCCGTCCATCACCGGAATACGCCAGTAGCGCTGGTTGACACCATTGGCATCCGGAATCAATTTAGATACCTGATTGCCATCACCAAAATAACGTAGATGCTTACCCAAGCTAATTTGATCCTCGGAGGCTATACCCGAAAATGCTGCAGCAGTCGGACACGTGAGAATACATTGCCCCATACGGGTTTCCAGCTGTTGCATCAATACTTTGCTGCCCATGGCAAACATCAAGATACTCACACCAGGACGACCATCTGGTGTTTCTTCAGCGAGTAGCTCACACTCAATGCCTGCTTCTACACCACAACCAATTACACTGGTCGCAAAACCAGTCATGGCATTGGCTGCGTTGTAGGCCCATTTTAAATTTTGTGCGGTAATGATAACCCGTGTACCGCGCATATTAAAGGCTTCAGCAAAAGTGTCGTCTATTTTTACGCCATTAATTATCATCATTCACTCACGTAGGCATATGGTTAATCACTTGATTGCGACCATCTTGCGCAATCTCGTCGTTGCTAATTTTAAAGTTATCCATTTGTATCGTATGGTATTTATCAAAATAGTCTTTCAGACCTTTTTCCACACCCGCGTCATAAGCAGGCTTGGTGGTATGCGTTTTACCCCACACGACTTTCACCACTTTGCCATCTTTCACCACCAGCTCACCGTCCTTAAATACATAATCCGGTTTACTGAACATGGCTTCTTTATCTTCTTGCTCGGTATAGACAGTAATATCAGCGGCTGCACCGATCCCCAAGTGCCCTCTATCCTTCAAACCGATCAATTTGGCCGCAGCTGCACGCGTCATGGTCGCAATCTCATACAAGCTGTATTCACGGTTTAAGCTAGTCAAATTGCTCATCGCTTGCGCATCTAAATTCAATTTGGCAAACGCATCATTTCTAAAACTTTTATCCATGAGCAAGCGGATTAAATGTGGGTAGCTAGTAAAGGGTGCACCGTTAGGATGATCCGTAGTTAAGAAGACGCGCCATGGGTCTTCAACACTTAAAAAGATCTCCAAACCAATCGCCCACTGCAATGCATTCACGTAGTTCTGGTCACGGTATTTAAATGGCACTACACCACAACCTGCGTCACATTCAATGTCCATAACCACCGATTTTTTAGGGTTGGCGATTTTGGCATTAAGGTGCTGCATCATATTGTCGCCAGATGCAGTCACGGTCTGACCAAACAGAATCTGCCCGACATCTGCTGTGATATGTTTATTGGTATTCAATGCTTGTGCAATTTGCGCTGCGGCAGATGAAAACTTCTTATCACCCTCTGTGCCGTAACTATGGAACTGAATATGCGTTAAATGCATGGGAATGCCATCACTTGCGCCCATGGTGTCTAGCGTTGTTTGGAAATTACCCGCCGCCCCCAAGTTATTGCAGTGCACATGCAATGGCTTTGCAATGCCTAGTTCGTGCACTGCACGGCTCAAGCTTTGCAAGATTTGACGTGGCGTGACTTGGTAGTGCACGTTATTTTCATCTAGATTCAAACGACGCTGGTTGAATTTAAACGCAGAAATACCGCCCGGATTCACCACCTTAATCCCGATGGTTTGGGTAGCATGCAGCGTCCAAGCTACATAGTCGTTAATGGCTTTTTGGTCCGCTTTACTTGCCAATAACCGTAAAAAATAATCGTCGTTGCCCAACATGGCATAACCGCCTTTGTCAATCATCGGCGTATCGCCCATTTCCAAATGGGCTTGACGCGCATTGATGGCTAAAATCGCAGGTTCAAATGCAGCGGTATACCCCATTTCGATGTAATGCATGCCAGTGTCGGTAGTGCTTGGTGTAGCGTGATGGGTACAGCTAGGCGTACAGATATGCGCTTCGGGTTCGGTATAGCGCTTGGTTTCCTGATATTCCGGTAGCATCATGCGGGCAATATTGACTTTACCGCCGCCAATGTGACTGTGCATATCAATCGCACCCGCCATCACAATCCTGCCTTTTAAATCAATGGTTTGATGAATTTTTTCTGAATCACTCGGCTTGGCCACGACGCGACCATCACGAATATAAATATCTTCCTTCACCCCATCTTTGCCATGCGCAGGGTCGATGACTTTGGCGTTTTTAAGTAAAGTAATCATGTTTATTTTGCCCCCGCTGCTGCGCCAATTTGCACCAAAACATCAGCCAAACTTGGTAAATTCGAGTCGAACACTTTTTTCAATGGCAGAACCACAGAAGAATCCACTCTGAATAAGGTACCCGCACTATCCAGGCCGGGCGTCGCGACAGGAATAAATACATCTGGCGATGTTGTAAATTGCGTATCTGGGTGCCCAAGTGCAATAATCGGCGCACTGACATCGGGTGTAGATTTATCCGGACTAAAGCTATTCACCCATACGATTAAATCATGTGCATCTAATACTTGCTCGCCCAAGGTCAAACCATCTAACCAAGTATGTGCATAATTAACCGTGGTATCGCCATCGCTACCGCCGAGGGCCAAGCCCATCGCACGGGATTGATGGTTAAGAATGACCACACTCTCGGTAATATTTTGAATGGTGAGTTCGGCATGCGGAAAATCCAAATCTTTTGCCACCCAAATCAATACGGCATATTTGGCTTGTTTAAGCTGCTCAACCAATTCTATCAATGCGCTAACCTGAACACCGGCAATCACTTCTACTTTCAACGTTTTACCTTGCAACAACGCGCGCAACGCCGCAGTGACCTCGGGTAAATCTTTAGTTGCGCATGGAATTACTGTTGGTTGTTTACCTGTCGGGCTTACCCCCGGTGCTGTATTTAAATCATCACCGCCCAAATAGACAATATTTCGTGCTTTTGTATCTGTGAACATTCCATCTTCAGTCCATACGACACGTTCAAAGAAGCGCGGATTATGATGCACGACATCAGTCCCGATACAGACAATCATATCTGCTCGATTTTTGACTTCAGTGAGTGTTGTAGTTTGCCAGCCAGTAGATTGTAGTACTTTGGTATTGCGTAATGAGCTATGCACATTCATATGCACCATATCAGCCTGTGAATGTTGCGCAAACTGATATGCAGCCCTAAACCCTGTCAAATCTGTACTCAGCCCAGCGACTAAAGGTGCTTTCGCTTGTTTGACTAACTGTGCGGCATGTGTAATGGCTTCCGGCAGACTGACGGATTTACCTGCGATAGTAGGCATTGCTGTGTTGAGTGGTCGTGAGAAAAAAGCCACAGTTTTGCCACAAGGCTTGCCGGACTTCACGGTAACATCCGGCTGACTTTCAAGCGTTTGCCAGCTCACCGTCACATCATCACAAAGCAACCCACAGGCGGGACAAGTTGCATTGACTATCTTTGTCGTTGAAGTTTGCATGAGTACTATTCTGCCATATTTATTAGTGAGTTCAATATTAGGTGAGTTTCGCATTCATCGTCGCACGACTGTCCCATCAATACGAAAGGTTTCACCACCTCAGCATCATAACGTGTTCAATATCCGCATATTGCGTTATCAGCACAACAAATCATGCGCTATTCCTGCTTTTGAAGCTAGTCATAACTAGCCGCAACCATATTAAAAGCTTACAAAATCATAACTTTTGGTTTATTAAAATTGCTAAAAATGGTAAGGTGTCGGTCTTTGTAAGTAGTTATTTTAATTCTTTAATTTTGTAAATTTTATTTGGAGTTTCCATGGCAGTAGAACGCACCCTTAGCATTATCAAACCAGACGCAGTCGCTAAAAACGTGATTGGTCAAATTTACACACGTTTTGAAAACGCAGGCTTAAAAATTGTTGCTGCAAAAATGGTGCAACTGACACAAGCTGAAGCAGAAGGCTTTTACGCTGTGCACAAAGAGCGCCCTTTCTTCAAGGCATTAGTAGAATTTATGATTTCTGGTCCAGTGATGATTCAAGCTCTGGAAGGTGAAAACGCTGTTTTGAAAAACCGTGAACTGATGGGTGCAACCAACCCGAAAGAAGCTGCTGCCGGTACGATTCGTGCTGACTTTGCAGAAAGCATTGATGCCAATGCAGTGCATGGCTCTGATTCTGCCGAGAATGCTGCGATTGAAATCAAATATTTCTTTGGTTAATGCCCAAAATTATTGTTTGAAAAGGTTATCCGTTGGTTAATTTATTAAATTTTAATCAATCACAACTCGCCGATTACTTTGTCAGTATCGGCGAGAAGCCTTTTCGCGCCAAACAAATGATGCGCTGGATGCATCATTATGGCGTGACCGATATCAATCAAATGACGGACATTGCCAAAGTGTTACGTGAGAAGCTGCTGGCGGAAACAGAAATGAAGCTGCCTGAAGTGCAATTGGAGCAAATCTCCGATGACGGCACACGCAAATGGTTGATTGGTACCAACAATGATAAAGATGGCACCTCTAATAGCGTCGAAACTGTGTTCATCCCAGAGGATGACCGTGGTACATTGTGTATTTCCAGTCAAGTGGGTTGTGCGCTGGAATGCACATTCTGCAGCACTGGCCGCCAAGGGTTTAACCGCAATTTAAGTGTGTCCGAGATTATCGGGCAACTGTGGATTGCGAATAAATCTTTACGTCAATCAGATGGTTATGACATGCTGCCTCCAACCGACCGCATCATCTCTAATGTAGTGATGATGGGCATGGGCGAACCGCTGGCGAATTACGACAATGTCGTCACTGCGATGCAAATCATGTTGGATGATAGCGCTTACGGCTTGAGCCGCCGCCGCGTCACACTCTCCACCAGCGGCATGGTGCCTGCTATGGATAAGCTAAAAGAAGATTGCCCGGTTGCTTTGGCTGTCTCACTCCACGCACCGAATGATGCACTACGTGATGTGATTGTGCCGATCAATAAGAAATACCCCATCAAAGACTTAATGGCTGCGTGCGAGCGCTATTTGGTCAAAGCCCCACGTGATTTTGTCACCTTCGAATACGTGATGCTCGACGGCGTCAACGATACTGTGGAGCATGCGCATCAATTGCTGGATATTGTTAAAAACGTCCCATGCAAATTTAACCTGATTCCATTTAACCCATTCCCCAACAGCGGATATGAAACGTCAAAACCTAGTCATATCCGCGTGTTTCGTGATATTTTAATGCAGGCGGGTTATGTCGTCACAGTGCGTAAAACACGTGGTGATGATATTGATGCTGCATGTGGTCAGTTAGCGGGTAAGGTGTTGGATAAAACTAATCGCAGTTTGAAACATATTTCTGTACAGGCGGTGTCTTAAATGCAATGGATGTGGGCTAGGCTTTTGACAGTCATACTGGCTGTAGTACTAAATGCGTGCGTTTCACAATCAACCAATCCCTATAACAATAATACAGCCGCTAAAGCACGAGCCAAAGCACATACCGATCTTGGCGCGGCTTACTATCAGCAGGGGAAATATGAAATTGCGCTGGATGAATTCAATGTTGCCATTAAGAATGATGCTAGCTATGCTCTCGCCTACAACGGTCTAGGTTTAGTACATAGTGCTTTAGGCGAAAATGATAAGGCTGATTTGGCGTTCCAAAAAGCCCTACAGCTTGAGCCGCAAAGTTCGGAATCTCACAATAACTACGGTAATTTTCTATGCAACACAGGCCATTACGCTGAGTCGATTAAACACTTTCTAGAGTCTGTTAAAAATCCCCTATACGCTACTCCAAATTTGGCTTACACCAATGCTGGGATTTGCTCTGCACGCAAGAATGATTTAGTGAATGCCGAAAGATACTTCAACAAAGCGCTTCAATTGCAGCCATTGACCCATTCTGCAGCCTATCATCTCGCTAACCTGCAATTCAATCGTGGAGATGTGGGCACTGCAAAGACAACGTTACAAAACACATTGTTAGCCGCACCAAGCCCAGAAGTGTTGTGGTTAGGCATTAAAATTGAACGTGTATTAGGCGACAAAGACAACGAAGCCAGTTATGCGATTCAACTGAGAAAACAATACCCCAACTCTGCTGAAACACAGTTGCTGTTAAATTCACAACGTTAGTACAGTCCGGATATTTACCATGGCGCGAAAAGCACAAAGTAAACCTGAAAAAACCGTTGAATCTGCTAAGCACACAGATGCTGCTGAAATCACACAAGAAGCAGACCCTACTCAAGTAACGGCTGAAACCCAAATTCTTCTCTCTGCATGCGGCGGTGCGTTAAGAGCTGCCCGAGAAAAGCAAAAACTGAGTGTTCAAGACATTGCCAGTCAGTTAAGACTTGGCGTTCGTCAGGTAGAGGCGTTAGAGTCTGATCGCTATGATAAATTGCCTGAACCGTCAATTGTGCGTGGCTTTATACGAAACTATGCCAAGCTTCTTAAAATAGATTCCGGCCCAATCTTGGAGGCTTATAGCGTATTGGTTCCCAACACCACTCCAAAATCATTTGCAGTTAAATCCAATGCCAATGCCTCAGTCATCGGAGAAAACCGTGCGCACTTTTCATTCAAGTTATTTGTTGGTTTGCTGCTAACATTCGCACTGGTGGTATGGTTCTTTTACTACTACACACAAGTCATCAAACCTAATGTTGCCAATGATTTATCTAATATTAATGCGCCCAAAGCAGATTCTGAAGCACCTGTGACAAACAATACAGAGTTTGCTTTGCCCGCTGCTGAGCGCCAAGCAGATGCCGTCACCTCAATTGAATTACCAGCACCTGAGGCTAATACAAGCAACATTGCGCCATTGGGTGCCGAAAGCCCGCCCCCAGCTGACGTCACAGCAGCACTTCCTCAGCCTTCAGCTACACCTCCAACCACATCAGTTTTACCAGCTGACAACTTAACCACCACGCCTGCGGTCAAACCCTCGATCACACCTGCGCCAGCGACGCTGCCTGCCCCTACAGACCTTAGTTCAAATCTGGCAGTGCCATCTGCACCTAAAAATTCACAACTTGCAATTGATGCGAGTGAAGAAACTTGGGTAAATATCACAGACAGTACTGGCAAGCAGATTTACAGCAAAGTACTTACAGGCGGTACATCAGAAACGATTTCTGTATCTCCTCCACTATCCATTACGGTGGGTAACGCACAAGGTACAAGTATCTCTGTAAATGGTAAACCTTTGGATTTATTGGCACACACGCGCGACAAAGTAGCCCGCATTAAAGTGAATTAAGAGTGATGTTACGCAGAAATACTCGACAAGTCATGGTTGGCCACGTCCCGGTAGGCGGTGGTCTTTATGGCACCACGCCAGCCAGCGTAGTGGTGCAAAGCATGACCAATACCGATACCGCGGACGCCTCAGCAACTATCCAACAAGTGTATGAGTTGTGGCAAGCAGGCTCTGAGGTGGTACGCATTACCGTTAACTCGCCAGAAGCAGCCGCCCAAGTGGGCAATATTCGTCGCGGTCTGGACGCCATGGGCTGCGATGTGCCATTGGTGGGGGATTTCCATTACAACGGCCATAAATTGTTGCAAGCGTATCCCGATTGCGCACAAGCCTTAGCCAAATATCGCATCAACCCAGGCAATGTGGGCAAAGGCAGTAAACGCGACGAACAGTTTGCCGCCATGATTGAGGCAGCCATTCAATACAAAAAAGCGGTGCGTATTGGCGTTAACTGGGGCAGTTTAGATCAAGCTAAAATGGCACGTATGATGGATGAGAATGGGCAATCTGCGAATCCCCTGTCTGCAGATGCTCTGATGCAAGAAGCACTGATTCAATCGGCCTTAGAAAGCGCCCAACAAGCGGTTGAGTTGGGATTAGATCCCAACCAAATCATTATTTCGTGCAAAGTCAGTAACGTACAAGATTTAGTCAAAGTCTATACAGACCTTGCCCAACGCTGCGATTACCCATTACACCTAGGGCTGACCGAAGCTGGCATGGGCTCTAAAGGCATCGTGGCCTCTACTGCTGCTTTAGCGCTGTTATTGCAAGCAGGGATTGGCGATACCATACGTGTCTCCCTCACGCCAGAACCCAACGAATCACGCACCAAAGAGGTAGTGGTTGCGCAAGAAATCTTACAAACCATGGGCATACGCTCGTTTACCCCTTTAGTGACGGCATGCCCGGGCTGCGGCCGTACCACCAGCACCTACTTTCAAGAGCTTGCCATGCAGATACAAAGTTACTTGCGCGCGCAAATGCCGATTTGGCGTGCCGCTTATCCAGGGGTTGAAAACATGAACGTGGCGGTGATGGGCTGTGTTGTGAACGGTCCAGGCGAGTCAAAATTAGCGAATATTGGCATTAGTTTGCCTGGTACCGGTGAAGTGCCGGTTGCTCCGGTATTTGTTGATGGCGAAAAAACCGTCACGCTCAAAGGCGATCATATTGCGCAAGAGTTTCAAGCGATTGTGGAAGACTATGTGCAAAAAAATTATGCCGAAGGTGGCAAATTGCGCACCTCCCCTGTTTCAAAAACCATTCCAATCCAAGTAATTTAAAGTCAGTTTCATGAGTGCATCAGCATCTAATACCAAGTTTCAAAGCATTAAAGGCTTTTATGACATTCTGCCTGAGGCCACACCACTCTGGTTTAAATTAGAAGACACCGCTAGGCGCGTCCTTGCGCAATACGGTTATAACAACATACGCATGCCATTGGTAGAGCCTACCGAGTTATTTGTGCGCAGTGTGGGCGAACATACCGACATCGTCGAGAAAGAAATGTACGCTTGGGAAGATGCACTCAATGGCGACAAACTCACACTGCGCCCTGAAGGTACAGCAGGCTGCGTCCGCGCCGTGGTTGAGCATAGCCTGACCTATAACGGCCCGCAACGCTTGTGGTACATGGGGCCCATGTTCAGACACGAGAACGTACAAAAAGGCCGTCAACGCCAATTTCACCAAATTGGCGTCGAAGCATTTGGTTTTGACGGACCGGACGTGGATGCAGAACAAATCGTTATGCTGGCCAGGCTCTGGCAATCATTAGGGATTCAAGACGTGGAACTGCAAATCAATAGCATTGGCGATGCCAATGAGCGTGCAGCGTACCGTCAAACCCTAATTCAATATTTCGAGCAACACGCAGATTTGCTCGACGAGGATGCAAAACGCCGCCTTCATACTAACCCTTTGCGTATTTTGGATAGCAAAAACCCACGCATGCAAGCCATGTGTGAAGCTGCTCCAAAGTTAATGGATTGTTTAGGTGAAGCCTCGCAGCAACATTTTAATCAATTGTGCCAACTGCTCACACAAGCCGGTATTGCTTTTACGGTGAACCATCGTTTGGTGCGCGGTCTGGATTACTACAACCGTACCGTGTTTGAGTGGGTAACGACTAAACTGGGTGCGCAAGGCACGATTGCGGGTGGCGGTCGTTATGACACTCTAGTAGAGCGATTAGGTGGCCAGCCTACACCGGCATGTGGCTTTGGTATTGGCTTAGAACGCGTATTTTTGTTGATGCAAGAATACGGCGTGACAGCCAATAATGCGCCCGATATTTATTTGGTGAATGTGGGTGAACATGCCGAGAAGCATGCCTTCCACATGGCCGAGCAATTGAGAAACGACGGACTCAATGTGGTGTTGCATGCGGGCGGTGGTAGTTTTAAATCGCAGATGAAAAAAGCGGATAGAAGCGGCGCCAGATATGCTGCCATCTTAGGTGATGACGAAGCGCTTGCAGGTGAAATCTCGATTAAGCCGTTGTTAAGCACCGGTGAACAAAAACGTTGTAAACTCAAAGAAGTACGTACATTCTTAATCTAAATGATTGGATAGACGCCATGACCGAAAATAAACGCTTTCTCAGTGCAATGACCATTTTAGGATTATTGCTAGCCATCGGGATGTCGAGTGCAGCGTTTATCCTAGGTGTTCAAGCCAAACGTGCCGTTTCTGGTCAGCAAACCATTGCAGTCAAAGGCTTGGCAGAAAAACCCATCAAAGCCGACAGTGCTGAATGGGTCATTACCATTGGCGTAACACGTGACACCCAAGCCGAAGCACTGGAAGCTGTGGCTGAGGAGCTTAAAGTAGTGCAAGCGTTTTTAACTGAACAAGGCTTAGGTCAAGACACTTGGTCAGTGGAGGTGGAATCTATCAATCCTCATTATGTAGATGTGTACATCAAAGACACTCCTCGCCAAGTCCAAAAAGGTTACGATGCTTATCAAAATATTCGTATCAACACCCAAGAGTTAGCCAAAATTACCGCAGCCAATAAAGCATTCTTACGCCTGCGTGCAGATAACCACCCGGTCACTGCCCAAGCCCCTAGTTTCCTAGTGAGCAACTTAGAGGCAATTAAGATGTCTCTAATCGCGGATGCCACAAAAAACGCTCGCTCGCGTGCTACCGAATTTGTCAAACAAGACGGTGTAAAAGTGGGAGTCATGAAATCGGCTAGCCAAGGGGCTTTTTATATTTTGCCCGTTGGTGGCAGTGATGACAGTGATAATAGCTATGGTGGCGTCTACGATAAATCAACCATAGACAAAGTGGCACGCGTGGTCGTGACCATCGTCTACAATATTGAGTAAAACCTAGCGAAATGACAGAAATCCTAAAGATTGAACAGCTGAGCGTTACACCTAAAAACGACCCAGCTCGTTTACTGGTGAAGAATGCCAATTTTTCACTTTCCGCAGGTAAAACCACCTGCATCGTTGGCGAATCCGGCAGTGGCAAAAGCCTCACGGCTTTGACCATCATGGGATTGTTATCAAAACAGCTGCAAGCGAATGGTCACGTTACATTTCAAGGCCAAGACATCTCTAAATTGGATGACAAGGCTATGCAAAAAATCCGAGGTGCAAAAATCGGCATGATTTTCCAGGAGCCGATGACTTCATTAAATCCCGTCCTCACCATCGGTTATCAAATTGGCGAGCCGTTAACGGCGCATTTGGGTTTGAAGGGTGAGGCATTGAAATCACGCATCAGCGCCCTACTTCGGCAAGTCGGAATTCCACCAGAACGTGCTGACAGTTATCCGGACGAGCTCTCCGGTGGGCAGCGCCAGAGGGTGATGATAGCCATGAGTATTGCGTGTGAACCTGCACTGCTGATTGCGGATGAACCTACCACGGCCTTAGATGTGACCGTGCAAGCGCAAGTGCTCAAGTTGTTAGATGAGCTCAAAACCCGCATGCAAATGGCCATGCTGTTTATTACCCATGATTTCGGCGTGGTCGCTGATATTGCGGACGATGTGATTGTGATGTTCCGTGGCGAGATTGTAGAGACAGGCACGCGCGATCAAGTGCTCAAACATCCCAAACACCCTTACACCAAAGCCCTGCTTGCCTGTGTGCCAGACGCTGAAGGGCTAAAAACACTCAAACCTATAGACTACAGTTGGTTGACTCAAGAGGTGGCGGCATGAGTGAAATCATATTAGAAGCACGCGGTTTAGTTAAAACGTATCAACAGCGCAGTGGCCGATTTGGGTTTGGTACTACAGAAATCAAAGCTTTAGATAACGTCAGTGTGTCATTAAAACAAGGCTCTACGCTTGCTGTAGTGGGTGAATCCGGCAGTGGCAAATCAACTTTGGCACGTTGTCTGTTACAATTGCAACCTTACGACAGCGGCGAAGTGATTTTCCAAGGACAATCACTGGCGCAGTTGGATAAAGATAGCTTGCGCAGCGTGCGGAAAAACCTGCAAATGGTGTTTCAAGACCCATTTGCATCGCTCAATCCACGTATGCGAGTGGGTGATATCGTAGGTGAGGGTTTATTAATTCACAACATCGGCAACGCAGACTCGCGCAAAGCGAAAGTGAATCAAATGTTGGAACGTGTGGGGTTAACTGCAACCGACGCAAAAAAGTTTCCTCATCAGTTTTCCGGTGGACAAAGACAACGTATTGGCATTGCGCGCGCACTGGTATTACAACCCAAGGTAGTCATTTGTGACGAGCCGGTTTCTGCGCTTGATGTGTCAGTGCAAGCACAAATTTTATTGTTGCTAAAATCACTTCAGCAAGAAATGGGCTTAAGTTATATCTTTATCAGTCACGATTTGCGGGTGGTCAGACACATTGCAAATGACATTGTGGTGATGCATAAAGGCAAGGTAGTTGAACAAGGTGCTGTGGAAACGATTTACCAACATCCGCAACAAAGTTATACACAACAATTATTACAGGCAATTCCGGGCCGTAAAGCGGCTTAAATTTTAGGGTGAAACATGGCGTACGATTTAGAAGAGCAAGAACAGTTAGACGAGTTTAAAGCATGGTGGGCAAAAAACGGCAGAATGGTCTCTTGCATTTTGCTGATTGTTGTGCTGGCTTATGCGGGTTGGCAAGGTTATCACTATTGGATTTCCAAAAAATCAACCGAAGCCTCTAATATTTACCAAGCATTAGTGACAACAGAACCCGGTAAACTGGACGCCATTAAATCCCAAGCCACACAATTAACAGCTGATTATAGCGTCACGCCCTATGCGGGTCGCGCTGCTGTGTTTTTAGCAAAAGCACAATATGAAGCTAAAGACGTAGAGGGTGCAGTACAGCAACTTAACTGGGCGATTGAGAATGCTAAAGAGTCTAGTGTAAAAGCAATCGCTGCTTTGCAACTAGCGGGTATTCAGTATGAAAAGAAAGACTACGCAGCTGCTAAGAAGACTTTAGAAGGCATTCAAGATAAGGGTTACCTTGGCCTCAAAGACAATTTACTGGGTGATGTGTTACTGTCCGAAGGTAAAACTGAAGATGCGAAAAAAGCTTTTGTGGACGCGCTGAAGTATTTAGATCCGCAAGGCAGACTGTTCCAGTTAACTAAACAAAAGCTTGAATCTTTGGGCGCTTAAACTTAAGCCCATTTAGGCTGCCAATACCTTCGTTAGGAAATTTAGTTTGTACCGTTCATTTATCAACCGTATCGCCAAAACAAGCATTATCGCAATACTGTTAACGCTATCTGCCTGTAGCGCGCTTACCGAGCTGCGTTCAGACATGGCTGACCAACTATTTGGTGCAGAACCTCCAAACCCGCCTGCCGAGCTGGAAGAAATCAAGGCGTCGTATACCGCTAAAATTGACTGGTCCATGTCGCTTGGTGAAACCGCACGATACGACTACACACCGGCTTTAGAGACAAGTTTTTTGTATGGTGCAAATGCTGAAGGTGATGTCATCAAGATTGATGCGCTTAGTGGTAAGCAACTTTGGAAAACCAACCTTGGTGAAGCCATCAGTGGTGGCGTTGGTACGGGCGGTGGCCTTGTATTGGTGGGCACAAACAAAGGTCATATTTTTGCTTTAGATGTTACTGGTAAGCCCCTGTGGAGCTCTAAATTAAGTAGCGAAGTATTGAGTGTGCCTCGCTACTTTGACGGCAAAGTGATTGTTAGAACCGGGGACAACCGCATTTACGGTATTGATGCCGCAGATGGCAAACGTATATGGGTATATGAACGCACAGCCCCCGCCCTAACGTTACGTAGCAGTGTTGGTGTGATTGTCGATGGTGGCGCCGTATACGCAGGTTATGCAGGTGGAAAACTTGCGGCGATTAGAGCAGACAATGGGAAACTCATTTGGGAAACCACTGTAGCTCAACCCAAAGGTGTGACTGAAATTGAGCGTATCGCTGATATTACTAGCTTGCCGTTTGTGGATGGCCCTTTGCTGTTCTCCGTGGCTTACCAAGGACGAATCGCGGCGATTGACCGAAAAAATGGTCAACTATTATGGAACAGAGATATTTCCAGCTATAACGGTTTAACGGCTGAAGATGGCAAATTATTTGTCAGTCATACACTAGGCTCAGTCTATTCATTGGATTATGAAAACGGCCGCACTTTCTGGCGCCAAGGCAATTTAGCGAATAGACGATTAACCAAGCCGTTATCGATGGGGACCTTTATTGCCGTGGGTGATCTAGAAGGCTACATTCATTTCCTGAGTCGTGACGATGGTAGCTTTGTTGGTCGTATTAAAATTGATGACGAGGCTGTCATGTCTATCGTTGCAGGTAACACATCCTCTCAACTCATTGCAGAAACTCGCGGTGGCGGCTTATATGCCGTTACTGTCAAATAACTTATGTTACCCACCATTGTATTAGTTGGCCGACCCAACGTTGGCAAATCTACGCTATTTAATCGCCTGACCAAAAGCCGTGACGCACTGGTAGCAGATTTGCCTGGCCTCACTCGTGATCGTCACTATGGACGCGGCATCGGCGCCAGTAAACCATATTTAGTGATTGACACTGGTGGTTTCGAGCCAACCGCAGAGAGCGGCATACTCAAAGAGATGGCCAAGCAGACCTTGTTGGCGATTGATGAGGCAGATGTCATCATCTTTTTGGTTGATGGCCGTGCCGGTCTAACGCCGCAGGAATTTATCATTGCCGATAAGTTGCGCAAAGCGCAACGCCCTGTGTTATTGGCCGTCAATAAAACCGAAGGCATGAACAAAGCTGTGGTGGCAGCGGACTTTCACGAGCTAGGTCTTGGCGACCCACTTTCCATTTCATCGGCGCATGGCGAAGGCGTTAAAGACATTATCGAATTAGCTCTGGAACACTTACCTGAACCAGAGACTGACGAAGAGCAGCGCGCTGAGAAAATGCCACGGATTGCTATTGTCGGCAGACCGAATGTAGGCAAATCCACACTAGTCAACGCACTGCTGGGTGAAGACCGCGTGATTGCGTTTGATGAACCCGGTACAACGCGCGATTCGATTGAGATTGAGTTGGAAAGAGATGGCAAACGTTACTCTATCATCGACACCGCTGGCGTACGCAAGCGAGGACGGGTGTTTGAAGCCATTGAGAAATTCTCAGTGATCAAAACCATGCAAGCCATTGAAGATGCTAACGTGGCGATTTTGGTGGTAGATGCGCAAGAAGGCATAACCGAACAAGATGCACACGTAGCGGCCTATATTTTAGATGCTGGCCGCGCCTTGGTAGTCGCCATCAATAAATGGGATGGCCTGAAAGAGGATGAGAGAGATTGGATCAAACGCGAGATTGACCGTAAGCTGATGTTCTTGGATTTTGCCAAATTCCATTATATTTCTGCACTGCGTAAAAAAGGCCTACCTGAACTGCTGACATCTGTGGATGTTGCGTTTAAGGCAGCCATGGCCAAACTCCCTACTCCGCAACTTACCCGTGTACTGTCCGACGCCATTGCGCAACACCAGCCACCAATTACCCGCGGCATACGCCCTAAACTGCGTTATGCGCACCAAGGCGGCATGAATCCGCCGATTGTGGTGATTCATGGTAGCCATGTCGATGGCATTAAAGATAGCTACAAACGCTTTCTAGAAGGCGTATTCCGCAAAACATTCCAACTCACCGGCACCCCATTACGCGTGCAATTTAATCAAGGTGAAAACCCATTTGCCGAACCCGAGAAACGTAAAGCCGGCGAAGGCATTGTGAGCATGCGCCGCAGAAAAACAGCGCAACGTGCAGAACTTAAAGCTAAAAAAGACGCAGAAAACAAAAAACGCTAATTACAAAAGTGCCCCAGCCCTGTTGGGCCGAGGCATACTTAACGCGTTTAGATTAAAACCTACTTTTGTTTACGGCGTGCGCTAAATCCCAAAATACCTAAACCAGCTATCATCATGGCATAAGTTTCTGGCTCAGGTACCGGAGCTACGGTTAACCCGTTAATGGTACCGTTAAATGTACTCACCCACTCCGCTTGGCCTGTCATCGTGTTGATTCTAATCAGTTCAGATTTCAAAAAGCCATTGTCCATATTTACAGCAGCATAGCCAATGCCATTTGCATCAATCTCGAAGCCATTAGCACTCAAAATATCGATGCCTAAACTGCCGATAATACTGATGGATGGATTATTAAACCCCGTCGTTGCAACATTAAGCGTATCGTTTGAGCTGTTGATGTAATACAAGGCCGTGCTGCTTGGAACCGTGGTTGGATTGTTTGCATTACTGTTGGTGTATGAAACACCTGTAAAACCGGGAATCAATGATGTAGCCAAAGTCACTGCGCCGGTATTCACGTTCACTGCATAATTGTCACCGGTTGAGCTGACCAAGCGCAATGACGAAGCACCACCGATATCCGCCACTGGATTAAAATCGAAACCATAGGATTTGCTAGCGCCTACTACCGGATTGGCCAAGGCTGCTACAAACGTACTGTTACCGCTGTATGCATCAATCGTGAAAATTTTGTTGCTACGGGTAATGCCATAAACCAAATTATTGGATGGTCGTAAATCAATACCAATAAAACTTTCACCCGTCGCATCACCAGAAATAGTCTTAAAAATTGCGTCCCCGATATTGCCAGCATCAAACACACCTATCTGATTACTGCTATTAATGGCGACTAAATTTGCTGCATGAGCGTTAGCCGCTGATAGCGACATGAATGCTAATGCAAGCATATTCATCTTAAAAATCAACTTAGAACTAAGCATTTAACTCTCCAAAGATTAACTCGTAAAAAAGATAAACTCATTAAATTCGACCTTTTCCCTAATGTCAGTATCCAATAACTTCCGCACTAGCCAACAAAAAAACCTAAGGAAAAAACCGTTTAACACGCCACCGTAATAAACCAAAGACTAGCCTATTCAATAGACTATCCAGAGATATTAGTTAGCGCATTAAATGATGCTAAGCTATATTTATTACATATTTATTCTGAGGAGGATTAGTTTCCGCTAGTACCGCCCTTCAAACACAGCATTGATCATTAACTCAACGACCAATATCAATGACTAAAAATAAAGGTTATCAGAGATGTTTTGCTATTAAATCTATTGAAATAGTAAATGTTTAAGACTTACATTAAAAAATTAGACACCTATATAAAAAATATGAACAAAAAAATGCTGATAGAGTGTAATATTTATACTTATTACAATAAAATTTCACTCATAATGAAACACATCAACTTAAAACTAGACAGCCAATTATGCTTTGCGCTCTATTCAGCAACGCATGCACTCACGCGTGCATATAGAAACGCGTTAGACGAAAAAGGGCTCACTTATACCCAATATTTGGTTCTGCTCGTATTATGGGAATACAACACCATGAGCGTTAGTGGCATTGCTCAAAAGTTAGACTTAGACTCAGCAAGCCTTACACCTATCTTAAAGCGTCTAGAAACTGCGGGCATTCTGCAAAGATTACGCAATAAATCAGACGAACGCGTGGTAGAAATCAAACTCACTGAAAAAGGCTATGCGTTACAAGATGAGGTTGCAGAAATTCAGAAAGGTGTAGCCTGTAAAACTGGCTTATCAACCCCTGAGTTTAATCAACTCAAAAAAACCCTGCACGAACTTGTACGTGTGATGAACGCTGAAACAGAAGCGCAACCAGCTGAAGTTGCTTAGTTAGAAATTTATTCGAAAAAAAAGCCCACTACTTCGGGCCTTTTTTATTCTGTCCGACTCAATCTGCTAACAACCAGATGAATATTCAACTACTTAGCAAACCTTGAGCCCCCCACCCCAACTAAACCAAAATGAAGTGAGCGGGAATACTAGGTTTTTCGCGTTGCCTCCGCGAAACCCTCGGCCCAAAGGTCCGCTCCACTGCATTACGCTTATAGCAAGCAGTGCTTGCTAGTCGAACCCATGCGGGTAGATTCCTAGCCTAATCCACAAACAAAAATACCACCGCAAGGGTGGTATTTGTTGTTTGGTGGAGCAGGCGGGAATCGAACCCTTTTTTTATGGATTTAGTAAACATAAGATTATATTGAACAAATTAGAGATTTATATACGTATTAGAATAACAAGTGGGACACTTTTGTGGGACACTTATCAAAATATACTCTCAAGATAGTCACTCCAATCTTCCTTTATCTTGTAATTTCTGGATTAACTCTCTGAATGCAGTAACACAACGTTTATGACATTTATCGTTATATTCGTTTTGATATTCTGCTTCTTCTAACTGAAACAAATGCATTTTGTTTCTAGTATCCCATATCCAATCAAGTTCTGTTCTTAGCTGGTCTGAAATAATTTTATTTTCAACTAAAAACTCATTTCTCTTTTTAAAGCCATGCCCACAAATTTCTGCAAGATAATCTTTAGTCATACTTTCACAAAGAGTTCCAATAAGGAAAACATTTAGTTTTACTATCATTTCTTTAGGAGTTCCCCAAAGGTCTGTTCTTAGAATAAGCCACAGTAAAACATCTGAGAGGATTAATGTATATGAGAGATTTGATTTGAGAGGTCTACTAGAAATAAAGCCAAATCTATTCCTCTGAAATACCGCTGTTCTTATGAAACCTCGAGGAAATCGAACTTTTGACTCTTCGCACTCAACTCGGTTTATATTATTTAATTCGCAGTAGTTTTGAATCTCTTGCAATAATTCACTTGCTTGTTTTGTAGCAGAACTTAGTTGCTCTAAATTTTCTATAGCCATTAATCTTTCCTTCACCGTTAAGATATAAGGAAAGGCATAGAAACTACAAAAAACATCTCAGCATCCCCTTGAGTGCAAACAAGCATATCTAAGATATAGCAATCTTAATTATAGTAAATATTATTTAGGTATTAACTAGCTTTCTTAGGGAAGTCGTAAAACTCCCTAACCCAACTTGAAGAAGCTAGGTTAGTTTCGACTCCCCGAGAACCATCTTTCTTCGGGTTCCCTCCCTTGAGAGTTACATTATCTCGGCCAATAGAAACCTCAAAGGTTCGTCGCGTTTCTATTTACCTAACTGACTCGGCTGTAACATCCCTTGGCGGGAAACTCTACCGTTTACGGGTTTTTGTCAGATTCCTTCTAACCCCGTCACTTTTAAATGACTCTACGATTGTGTCCGAACGTACAGTTTACCGATACAACACAAAAGACCTTATTTTTAATTAAATGTATAAGGTTTAACACTTTTCAAAATACGCATTTCTTTGGTAACGTTTTTGTATACTTTCACAAATTTAAAAACTTAATTTATATATTCGATTCAATTACTTATTGTTAAATTTTTAACTTTATTTTTTAGTACACCCCTCAATGGTTATAACCATCCAACTTTTATTATAGTAAGCACCCCTTCACTTTTTGCCCAAAACAGAAAATATTTTCAAAAAGACTCCTTTTAATTCCAAATTTGCCTTGTTAGGCTGGATACACATTAAACGTTCGTTTTTTCATGTGGTCAGTTTTTTAGGTGGATATGAATACAAAAAATTTTGTTGCTTACTACCGTGTGAGTACACATAAGCAAGGTTTAAGCGGTTTAGGTTTAGATGCTCAACAAGCATCCGTTAGTCACTATCTACAAGATATCAATCACCATCTAATGGCTGAATATACTGAGATTGAAACCGGAAAGGGCTCTAATGCTTTAGATAAACGTCCTCAGCTTCGGGAAGCACTTGAATACTCTCGTAAACATGGCGCAACACTCATCATTGCGAAACTTGACCGCTTAGCCCGTAACGTACACTTTGTGTCTGGACTGCTTGAAACAGGTGTTGAGTTTATTGCAGCTGATATACCGCAAGCTAACAAAGTAATGATACAAATGTATAGTGTTATGGCGGAGTGGGAACGTGACCAAATCAGCATTAGAACAAAAGCAGCTTTAGATGCTGCTAGGAAGCGTGGCGTAAAGCTAGGAAGCGCTGGCGCAAAAAACCTATCCCGAAACATTGTCGAACGTAAAAATGCGTCCATTTCGTTTGCGCATAAATTATCTGATTTGATTGATAGCTTGAAAAAAGCTGGCCTAAGCCAAAGAAAAATTGTGAAACAACTAAATGTGCTAGGAATCCAAACAATAAATGGTGGACAATGGTCTCTTATTCAATTGCAGAGAGTTATTTCAATAATCAATAACTCTAAGGAACAAAGTAACAATCTGAGAAGCGTGTAAGAATTAATAACTTAAAACAACTAAAACAAGCCAAGCTCACTTCAGTGTATTAATTACTATTACATGTGACAGAATTTCCAATCGTGGTGCAATTCGTCGTTGTAGGCTTTTGTTTTATGATAACTGGAGCAGGGGCTGGCTGAGGCTGCACATACCTCTCACCAGTAAAGTTAAACTCTGGCATCTTTCCATCCGATGGACCACATACATATGTCATTGAGTACCATGTAATAGGACCTGGGATTATATCTGCTACCAATCCGCCCGCATGACTCTCACTTGAAATAACTCGGTATGAACCTGTGTCAGGACACGATGAGGTTGCTTTCTCAAAGCATTTTGATTGCTCGGAGGTACATTTGACTGTTTTGATTTTAGAGCCATCAGGTGCTTGGTACTCTTTAACACTTGTTGCAGCACAAGCAGTTAATAAATTCAAAGTCATTATGACAAGTAAATGATGTTTCAAAATTTTCACCTTCTTAAATAGTTACAAATAGACCATCTTTGAGGTTGTCACCGATTTCAGTATGGCTATTTAATTTTCAGCACTTTATTTCTTAGCCTCATCTAAGCTTGATAAGTGATTATCACTAATCTGCATTGAAAATTCATTTATCTGCTTGAGCCTTGCCTTGCCAAGCTCATAAAACAGTGGCTCTGTAAATGAATTTAATTCTGTGAGTATATTACTGACATTATTGATATGAGCGTTTATTTGAACTAGAGACAGAGAGTCATTTAATTGTTTAGAGAATTCTTCAGCCCCTTCTTGGGTAGGTTTTATTGATGGAATATGAGGTCGACATAACCTCAGCTCATAATTTAGCTTGCTTACGTCAATATGATTTGCCCCCTGAGATTGCGCTAAATCAATTGGATTGGCGAATAAGGTAACTCGATAATGTGCAAGCTTATTCCTGTCATCACTATGCTTAGTCAACCTATTTTTAAGATTATTCCAAGTTTTAATTCTTGGTGTGGACATGGAAATATTTTGCATTCTCATAAACCCACCTCTTGTTGCAACATCAACTAGCTTTAGTTTTGCTTTAAAGGTACCTACTGAGTAAAAACTATCTTGTGCTGTTTGAGAAGTATCAAATACTAAGTAGCTATATATCAATGACAATTTGCTCTCAATTTCCGCCCACAGAGTTATTCCTTTCCCGATAGCGGCATAGAAGTTTTGATAGTCCTCACTGGTAATATTCATTATTTAAGTGTATCAACGAAAGATATAGAATTAATAATATCAAGCATCCCTTTTAACTTAAAGCTTTTGCCATACCTGCCAAACGTCTCGCTTTCATCTTCGTGCCCAACCAAAGCGGCTATTTTTTCTTTAGGTACGTCATTTTGTTTTAACTCATTTATGAAGGTATGTCTAAATGAGTGAAAAACTTTCCCCTCTTCAACAATCCCGCACTTCTCCCTGTATCTTGCAAACCACTTTGAAGCAGCTTGTCCGTATCCATCTCTTCCTTTTTTCAGCTCTGTAAACAGTCTTACTTTGTTTTGTTTTTTCAATTTTTCAACATATTCCAACAAGCCAAATTTCAAAAGCTCAGAATGAATAGGAATAACTCTCTCACCAGCTTTAGTTTTTAATCTTTTATCAGGCATATCGTCGTTTATTTTTATTACATCAACACCATCAATTACATCGAAATCTTTTAAATGTAATTGGCAAAGCTCATTCAATCTAGCTCCGGTGTAAAGTCCTAACAATGGTAACCAGAAATAGTATGGATGTTTATATTTTTTCTCCTTATATATAGTTGAGGAAAATAACTTACTAAGGTCATCATTAGAAAAAACTTGTCTCTCATCACGGGCTAATTTGGGACTTTTTATAATCATCCCCTTGGCTGGGTTTAAAGTGGTGTATCCATACTTGATTGCCCATTCAAATAATGAAGATACTCTTGCTAGTTTTTTATTGATAGTGTGACTCGCTGCTGGCAAGACTGGTAATAGCAAAATCTCTTGAATAGTTTTGTTCTTTAATTGTGGTGATTTATTGATATTGGGAGGTAGCTTTTGAAGTATTGACTTGTATTCACGATGTTTTTCAAAGCCATATTCAACTATGGGCATGTCACCAACAATTCTTAGCCACATCCTAAAGATTTCATTTACGGTATCTTGAGTTTTCGCTGACCATTTATGCTCAGCAATTTGATTATTACAATATTCTTCAATCACAGCACTCAGTAACGCACTAGGCTTTGCAATATCAACCTGACCATGGCTTTTATTAACCACTTCATTTGGCGAGCTTGCAGATGCTTTTCTGAGCAAATCTGAAGTGAATTGAGCTAACTTATCTTTATCAGCATCAAAGCTATCTTGAGCCTCTTTTAGGTTTAATCTACTTATCTCTGAATGCATCATTGATTGCATTTCAAGTGTTAATTGATTTAACTCCTGAACGAGTGAAGACTCCATATTTTTAATTGGTGTCACCTCAGCATAAAAATCACATGTAATACTATCAATCTCGTTCTCGCTACAATCAGAGAGCTTTCGCTTGAAGTCTTCCAATAGTCCGTAGATTTGCAGTTTAAATTGGTTATCTTTTTTTCTTAATTCGATTAGTTTAGTAATCTGTTGTCGGTGAGTTTCGTTTGAAGAGTTTTGTAAGTCTTCTAAAAATTTAATATGTCTATCAAAGTCTTGAAGTTTTAGGGATTGAACAAGTTCTAGTGCTGCCTTATATTCATCTTCAAAATTTAATGCCATACGGATTCTCTCAAAATGGACTCTAACCAAAGCCTCAAGCTTAAAAGCTCTTAATTTTGCCAATTCCTTATTACTAGTCTTTAAAGAAAGGCGATATTCGCTCTGGTCGAATAATATCCTGAGTCTTTTTGGGATAACAAGCCTAAATCCATATATACCGTAACGGTTTAGATGAAGCCTAGATGAGAATTTCACAGGTCTTTGGGTTCTCATTGGGACACCTTTTTGGGACATCCGCTGAATACCAAAAGCACAAAACAAATAACCCATTGAATAATCAATGGGTTATTTGAGTTTTGGTGGAGCAGGCGGGAATCGAACCCGCGTCCGCAAGCCCTCCACAGACAGTTCTACATACTTAGCTGTGTTGTTTAATTTAACCGTACACTCACCAACGAGCAAGCAAGTGTAAAGCGAGTTACCTTAGATTTAATGATGTATTAAGTAACCCAATACAACACGATCTTCTCTTTATGACGCTGCTGCCAGTTACCTAGCCCGACCGAGAAGCCCTTCGGTGCAGCGTTCAGCCGGTATTAAGCGGCTAAAGCGTAAGTTTCGTCGTTTGCGACTATACTTGTTCAGATGGATTTACGAGGGAAC